>Ga0308161_1000497_pt1 | contig 61971 bp, 62 predicted proteins | sample PhyFR2_FD_201034 | JGI IMG/M metagenome (GOLD analysis project Ga0308161, IMG submission 201034) | Phyllosphere microbial communities from UC Gill Tract Community Farm, Albany, California, United States - DLSLF.R2 | ecosystem: Host-associated > Plants > Phyllosphere > Unclassified | place: USA...
AATTAGGAAAGAAAGTCATAATTATCTCCTTTCCGCACATTGGGGAGAAATTTATCCCCTAATCCTAAATCTTTGATTAACTATTATCAATTCATACCTTTTAGGATTTCAAATAATTATTACAAAATCAAAAATTATGACAAAAAAGAAAACGATAGCCGAAGTCGCTGAACATTGGAAGAACGACAAAAAGCTGTATGTAAAAAAATCAACCTTTTCTGCTTATGTGCTATTGCTGGAAAATCATCTATTGCCAAGGTTTAAAGATTATTCTGAGATTCAAGATGAAGATGTTCAGAAATTTGTATTTCAAAAACTTGATCAGGGGCTAAGTCAGAAAAGTATAAAAGATATTCTTATTGTTCTAAAGATGGTCCTGAAGTTCGGAGCGAAGAATAAGTGGATCGAATTTGTCAATTTTGATGTACAATATCCTACGGTAAGGGAGACAAACGCTATTGAGGTTTTGAGCAGAACACATCAGAAAAAAGTAATGAACTATATTCAAGAACATTTTACCTTTAGAAATCTGGGCGTTTATATCTGTCTCTGTTCAGGAATGCGAATTGGTGAAATTTGCGCCCTTACGTGGGAAGATATCGATACTGATAATGGAATTATTAATATTCGTAAAACCATCCAAAGAATCTACGTGATTGAAGATGGAGAACGAAAAACCGAATTGTTAATTGACACTCCAAAAACAAAGAACTCAACCCGTGAAATTCCAATTACTAGAGAACTTTTGAGAATGCTAAAACCTTTTAAGAAAATTGTAAATCCTGCTTTTTATGTTTTAACCAACGACTCCAAACCTACAGAACCAAGAACCTACCGAAGTTATTATAAAAACCTAATGCGCTACTTAGAAATTCCGGATATTAAATTTCATGGATTGCGCCACAGTTTTGCCACAAGGTGCATCGAAAGCAATTGCGATTACAAAACAGTAAGCGTGTTATTGGGGCATTCCAATATTAGCACCACTCTGAACTTGTATGTTCATCCTAATCTGGAGCAGAAGAAAAAAGCAATTGACCAAATGTTTAAAGCACTCAAATAATTGCACTCATCATATATTATTTATTAAATTTGAAGGAACAATTAAAATTTTGTCAGATTTTTTAGGTCTGGCAAAATTTTCATCAACCTCATAACACCAAAGAATGTCAAGCCAACCTGAATGTATTTTAGAACAGAAATTAGTTGAACAATTACAGCAATTAGGGCATGAAAAAGTAAAAATCTGTAATGAAAATGATCTGATTAAAAATCTAAAAACACAACTCGAAATTCATAATAAAAAAACATTTTCCGACAAAGAATTTGAAAAAATCCTCAATCACCTTTCAAAGGGAAATGTTTTTGAGAAGGCAAAAATTCTTCGAGATAAATTTCATTTTATCAAAGATGACGGAAGTTCAGAATGGATTGAGTTTATAAGTCAGGACCACTGGTGTCAGAATCAGTTTCAGGTGACCAATCAGATTGTTCAGGAAGGCAATTATAAAAACAGATATGATGTAACAATACTAATCAATGGACTGCCTTTAGTCCAGATTGAGCTAAAACGCCGCGGTCTGGAAATGAAGGAAGCCTTCAATCAAATCAACCGTTATCATCATCAGTCTTTTAATTCAGGAAGCGGATTGTTCAATTATGTTCAGCTGTTTATCATCAGTAACGGAGTTAATACGAAGTACTATTCCAACAACGCAAAGCAGACCTTTAAGCAAACCTTCTTTTGGTCTGATGAACACAATAATAACATAACACAATTGGAGCTTTTTGCACAGGCATTTTTAGAACCTTGCCATATTGCCAAAATGATTACCAAATATATCGTTTTGAATGAAACGAATAAAATATTGATGGTTCTGAGACCTTATCAATATTATGCTGTTGAGAAAATTGTTGACCGGGTAAGAAATACCGATAAAAATGGTTTTATCTGGCATACAACAGGTTCAGGAAAAACATTGACTTCCTTTAAAGCCAGTCAGATTCTGAAAGAAATTCCGAAAGTAGAGAAAGTTGTTTTTGTGGTTGACAGAAAGGATTTGGATTATCAGACCCAAAAAGAATTCGATGCCTTTGAAAAAGGAAGTGTAGATGCCACAGAAAACACTGCCCATTTAGTAAAGCAGCTTTCGGATAATACCAAACTGATTGTAACTACTTTACAGAAGTTAAACACTGCCATTACCAAAGAAAAACATGGTAACAAAATAGACAAGCTGAAAGATAAAAAAGTGGTTTTTATTTTCGATGAATGCCACAGAAGCCAGTTTGGAGATACACACCAGAATATCAAGAAATATTTTAAGAATGCCCAAATGATTGGCTTTACAGGAACCCCGATTTCAGAAGTCAATTCGATTGGGAAAATAGACGGAGCTCCGGCAACCACAAACAGGCTTTTTGAGGATTGTCTACACAAGTATGTGATTACCGATGCTATTCGCGATGATAATGTTTTGAAGTTTTCTGTGGAATATGTAGGAAGATACAAGGAGAAAGAAGGTAGCAATACTTACATAGATACTGACGTTGAGGCAATCGATACGAAGGAACTTCTTGAAAGCCCGAAACGTCTTGAAAAAATTGCAGATTATCTTATCGCACAATATGGTAGAAAAACACACAGCGGTACCTTTAATGCAATGTTTTGTGTAAGTAGTATTGATGTTTTGCAGAAATATTATGACTTCTTTCAGAAGAAAAAAGAAGAAGGTAAGCATCAGTTAAAAATTGCTACTATTTTCAGTTATGGAACCAATGAGGAGTCAAAAGATGCAGATGGAATTTATGACGAACCCGAGTTCGGAATGGTTGCAGAACCACAGGTTCAATACGGGGATTCCCATAGCAGAAATATATTAGAAAAATATATTAGTCATTATAATGAAATGTTTGGAACGAACTTTTCAACAAAAGATTCCCAGACTTTTTACAACTATTATAATGACTTTGCCAAAAGAGTCCGCAGTAAAGAAGTTGACTTAATCATCGTTGTCAATATGTTTCTCACAGGATTTGACAGTCCACAACTGAATACTTTATTTGTAGATAAAAACCTGAAATATCATGGATTGATTCAGGCATTTTCCCGTACCAACAGACTTTTAGGCGAAAAGAAATCTCAAGGCAATATTGTTTGTTTCCGAAATCTTAAATCGGCAACCGATGATGCTGTTACGTTGTTCTCCAATAAAGAAGCGATTCGGGAAATCATCATCCATCCTATTGAAGATTATATCGAGCTTTTCAATTCTGCTTTAGAAACACTAAAATTAGTTGCACCCGAGGTTGACAGTGTCAACAGCTATCAAACCGAACAGGACAAGTTTGAGTTTATCACTGCTTTCCGTGAACTAATGCGTGTTCTGAATATTTTAAAATCATTTGCAGATTTTGATTTTGACAAATTGGAAATGACCGAGTATGAATTTGATGGATACAAAAGTAAATATCTCGATTTATGGACTGAAATTAAAGGAACAAAAGAGGGTGGCGAAGGAAAGGTAAGTATTTTAGATGATGTAGATTTTGAACTGGAATTAATTCATCGTGATGAAATAAATGTAGATTATATAATTTCATTATTAGCTAATCTCACTGACTCCAATCTGAAAGGTGATAAATTGGAACTAAAGAAAAAAGAAATCAGGGATATTCTTTCTGGGGATGCTAAACTGAGAAGCAAAAAGGAACTGATAGAGAAATTTATAGAGGAAAATCTGCCTCATATTTCTGACGGTAATAATGTAAATGAAGAATTTGAGAAATTCTGGAATAATGAAAAAATCTCTGCTTTTGATAAAATTGCTACTGAAGAATCTTTGAATAAGGACAGATTCAGAGACGCTATTGATGATTTTCTATTCACTGCCAAAACACCTAAAATTAGTGAGACTTTAAAGCTTCTTGAAGTAAAGCCAAAACTCACTGAAAGGAATAATATAGGAAGAAGAATTATTCAGAAAGTTCAGAACTTTGTCGATGTTTTTATTGACGGAGTCAACGCCTGATTAAAAAAGCTCCCGACTAGACTATGCACTCTGAAAGTAAGAGCCTGATTATCGGCATTATCCATAATTTTGTGTAAATAAATAGAAAAAAGATGGGTTTGACTCTGTTTAGAGTTGAACCCTTTGTTCAAATATAGGACAGTATCCGAAAACTATGTAATCATCAGTAAGTGTATTAGCTTTTTCATCGTCTTCTTGTTTTACATTACTTTAATCATAATATTATTTTATTTATCTGCTTTCATAACCATCCTTAAATCTCAAAAATATCTCTGCTTCCTTCGGGTTTTTCTCTATCCATTTGTTCATTAGCTCAGTATTATGTTGGAGATGCTGATAGTCTTCAACTTTATAAATAGACTGACCATTATTTTGAATTTTATCCAGAACTTCCTGCCGAATTTCGGATTTGCTGCGAATACTTTCTGCGTACCATTGCTTTGCAAAAAAGATATTTCCAGTAGTTGTAAAAACTGAAAGAAGTAATGTGGCAATCATCCCATAAAAGATAATTTTTACAAGTTTTGATTTTTTCTCAAAATGCTCCAATTGCATATTTGCACTACTCGAGAGGTTTGCTTCAATACTTTTTGGAGTTGAGTCCAATAAAGCCTGTATTTTTTGTTCTTCAAGTACCAAGAATTCCCAAGTTTTTTCAAGAGTTTCGTTCAACATTTTTAATGTGTCCTCTATTTTTTTGTCCATTCGGACTATATCTTCCCGAGAGTTCAGAAGCATTATATAATGTTCTATGGTTGCTTCATTCGTTTCGATTACTTTTTTTAGTAATTCAAATCCATCGGTTGGGGGCAGATTTTGTTGTTCCATTTTATCTAAATTTTCGTTTTTTCTTTTTTAATAATTCGTCTTCAGACGATGAAATGAAAGTTGGCTTCAATAATTCTTTTGCCATACCTTCAAGTTGCTTGCTGACAGAAGGTGAATTTTTCTGTTCATCATTATTAAATTGAACAGCTTCTATTGGATTGAAAGCTATCCTTTCCCTATTTTCTTGTAGTATCTGTTTTATATCTTTTATTTTCAATGTATTGGTGATTTCCGAAAGTTTATAACCTGGCTTATATTCACGCTCGGTTTGATGATTAATATCTTCGAATCTCACTATTCTCATCCCTGAGATACCCACTTTTTCGTTTTGAGAAAGTGTTACGCGATAACCTGACTTTTTCATAGTATCAATCAGTTCTTCAAAATTTCTTGAAATCTTAAGGGAAGTCATCAATGCTTCAAGCATCAGTTTTTTCTTTTCTTTACCAATTTCAATATCTGTTTTCAGATTCATTTCCTGACAGACTTCACGAACTGCTTTCCCGAAATTTTCTCCTATTCTATGAGCTTCAATCGTATTCACACCATGAGTATTCACCCTATTTACAATAAAGTGGATGTGCTTTTGTTTGGTTGAGTTGTGGATATCCAAAACCATCTGGTTATTATCACTAACCCCGATTTTTTTCAAAGCTTTCAGTGCAAGTTGTGTAAGTTCATCATCAGAAAGTTTGTCTCCAATGGATTTCTCAGGAGAGATATATCCTGTAAGTGCCCAATTTTTAACATTTTTGTTTCTTTCGGCAACGGTCTTCATTTCTTTAAATTGCAATTCCGGATTCTGGCTTAATAAATTATTTTGATAAACCCGCTGAGCAGTTCCCTTATCGTTACCGTTATATTCAATGGCAATTTTGGATATTCGCCTGGTAGTTGCGCTGTTATTCATTTTAAAATTTCAGTTAAGTGTGGTTCTGTTTGTTTTGTTTCTCATACAGATATTGGTAAATTAGGTTGGTGACGGCTTCAATTTCATGCAGGATTTGTTTCTTATTTTCAAATTCTGAAAACTCACGAAGCCTCAATAAATTTTTAATTCTGATAAAATGATTTCCATATTCCAAAAGCACTTCATCCGTTTTAAATTCATTAATCTTCAATTCTTTTTCAGTAAGAAGCAGCCGAAGATATTTTGAAATTTTCAGGTTATATTTTGATGCCTGTTTTTCTATTTCTTCAAACTCTTTTTCAGTTAATCTTACAGAAACAACTTTTGAAAACTGCTGTGACGTTTTCTTTTTCAATCCACCTTTTCTACCTATGTTCTGAAAATATTTTTTCCTTTTTTCTTCTGCATCTTTCTGTTCCTGCTGTTTGGAAATTTGGAAGACAAAATCTTTCAAAAAATCTTTTTCCATTTTGTTGTATTTATTTTTTTTATGTATTTAAAAATGATAATCTGTTTTTTACATTCGGGCTATTTGAAAACGTTTTTCGACGATAGGAGAAAAACCAAAAAATTTCAACGTAAATAGTAAGCGCTCACGCTTAATGTATACGTTGAATCCTTTTTGCACAGCAAATGCAGCATAAAAATTTGACGCAATAAATAAGCACTAGGTACATCAGTATTCAAGTTTTGTAGGTGAGAATAATCCATTGAAAAAATCTTGTTTTAATTTTATTTCTTCTCATCATTTCTCTTTTTTTGCCCAAAAAGCTGCAATGCTTTTTCGGTTTCAATGATGATAATATTTCCATTTTGAATAATGGCGTCATCAATAATTCCAGAGCCTTTAATTCTGTTTGCTTGAGAAACTGAACATCCAAAAATTTTAGCTATTCCTTTTAATCCATACTCATATCTCTTATCTGCTTTATTTTTATGTTGAAGCTCTAGAAACTCTCCAACGCTAATCTGCCAAAGTGGGGTTTTAGGATCTATGCTTTTTTCATTTCTTAATCCTACATTTAAATTTTCTCTTTTTTCTTTCTCGTTCACGCTTTTGTTTTTTTATTGTGTTTCCTAAATAATTTTTGATCTCTCTTACCTACTTACCTTCGTGTTGTTTTTCTATTGTTTAGACCTAAAAAAGATTTCTACCTCTTCTTACCATCTTACCTTATTAAAATACTTCAGGTAAGATTTTAGGTAAATAATTTTCGCTTCAATCATCTATAGTAAGTGATTGATAAACTGATATTAATATTCACAACAGGTAAGTAGGTAAGTCAGGTAAGAAGATTACTCAACTTTTCTTTTAATTAAATAACCATAGATCTGAAGTCTGGGATGTTTTATTCTCTGATACTTTAAGTATGTAAGTGCTTTACCTATTCTTATATTATTTAGGCGCAGACCTAGAGCTTCATTCATAGACAGCATAATATCTGTAGCCGTTAGAAAATCACTGATATGCTCCGATTTCTCAAAATGCTTAAGTAGAATTTCCTGTTCAATAGAGATTTGGGTGAATTTTTCATTTCTTTTTTCATTCTCCTTAATGTCGTCTGTGGTTAATTCCGGATCAAAATTTTTCCTTTTATAGGCATTATAGTATGCTTGAGCCCATACCTTATCAATGTTAATCTCTATGGAATACTTAAAATTAATATTCTGAACTTCAAAAACAAGCCAGCGCACACTGCCGGATTCATCAGTGAGAAAATCTGTCCGGTTGGTAGACCCTACAAAGGAACAAATACGTTCCATAAATTCGGCTCGCCTACCATAGGGTAAACGGACATTAACATTACTTTTTGATATGTAAGCCTTGAGCATATTAACATCCGTTTTAGAAAGAATAGCCAGTTCATCTGCATTGCAAATCAAATTTTTACAAATAGCTATAATTCCATCTTTATCCACAGAAATATTCTCAGTGTAATAATTACGAAGAGTTGGAGGAATGAGAAACCGTAAAAAAGTCGTTTTACCAGAATTCTGTAGAGAACTTGCCAGTACTATACATTGTTTATTTACATAACCGTTTTCTAAAGCACATAATACCGTTCTGGTAAACCATTTTTCGAAATGATAGACAAATGCTTTATCATCATTGGTTTTTACATAACTGCAAAGGTTTGCAATATGGTCTTTACCATCCCAAGGATGCAGAAAAGAAAAATACTCCTTTATGGGATTATACCCATCTATAAGATGACTTTTGATCAGTATTTCCAGCTTATTCATGCTAATATCGACACCAGACTGAATCAGTTCAATAAACAAAGAATTGATATTTAAATCTGTCCATTCCTCTCCTGAATTGACCACTTTTATCTGATATTCCAGAGAAATAATATTAAATCTTAAATCATACTTATTATAGATATACTTTAAAGCCCTATCAAATATGGTTTTACTTTCTGTATCGGATTGATACAAACCTAAATTTTCCTTCATAAAGTTTGATAATTAGAGAAGTACTAAAGATTCGTTTTGTGAATAGTTAGTATTTCCGTGTGAAACAAAGAATTATTATGGCATAGCTGGTGAGCTATGCTTTATTATTTTTACGATGATTTTTCACAAGATTTTCGGCGTCTTTCTCTGTAAAAACTTTATTTTCTTTGATCCAACTGTGTAGTTCGTCCTTGAAAAAGAATAAAAGGCCGTTAGTGGGTTTATAAAAAGGAATAATATTGTTAGAAGTTAATTTAGTAAGCATACTGTAACTTATATTTAGATAAGACAGTACCTCATTTGATGTTAAAACTTCTTTTCCGTTGATGAAATTGTTTTTAATAAGTTTTTTAATTTCATTGAGTTCTTGATTTAATTTAATCTGTGTCATAAAATTTGATTTAAATTCTTGCACAAAATTATTTGGATGAACCTTGATGAAACCTATGAAAGTTATGTTAACATAACTTTATTTTTTTAAAACATAACTTTTTTTTTCAATTCAACTAAATCATTTGTTATTCCTTTGATAGTATGTCTTTTACTTGGAGCATCAATACAATCATAATTTACCGGAGAGAAACCTTTACTTTGACAAAATAATATGTAATCACTAAATTTTTTGACACTCTTATTTAATACAGGTTTAAATAAATTAAATAATAAGTAACCCACTTGTTTTTCTTGCATTGTAAGGTGTAAGGGAGAATCGGTATGGCCATTGATGTAAATATCGTTGATGAAATTCTTAAAATATTCATAAGAAAACAAATAACTTCTATTTTCATGTTCATTAGTCGATGTTATATCAAGGGCTCTTGCCTTACAAACAATTCTATACATGTCCTGTATTATTTCAGGGTTAACTTCCTCTCGGGGTGTTTCTTTATTTGTGCTATTTTCTTTTGGTAACACTAGAGTAAAATCCGTTAAAGGATTTATTTTCTTTTCTAATAATTGAAAAAAATCTATTCCCTTAATCTTATAATAAATGATAGTGAGAAAAGTGATAGTAATATAAAATAAAATGAGAGAGTATATAATTCCTGCTATATAATTTAACTGATAAAAGAAAATGTTGTAGTATAGATAAGTAAGAGAGAAGACAATAAAAGTAATTAGCCAAAATGCTCTCGTGTCTAAAAATTGGTTATAATGATTTGAAATATTCTCCTTTGTAGAAATTACACCACGATTAAAGTTAATTAAAAATTTTTCCATCTTCTTAAGTTTAGCTATAAAAGTACAAAAAAATGCAATTGAATGAAAAGAATAACTATCTTTGAATCAGTTAGTTTGTTGTACTAATGTTATACTTTTATGAAAAATGAAATCATAAAAAAAGCATTTACACTAGTGTAAATGCTTAATTATCAGAAGGTGGCCCCACTTGGGCTCGAACCAAGGACTTGCTGATTATGAGTCAGCTACTCTAACCAACTGAGTTATAGGGCCTAAAACTCGGGGCTTAAAAGCCTTTGTTTTTTATTGGTGTGCAAATGTAATAAAAAATTAGGAAACACCAAACTTTTAGCGCTTTTCTTGGCACAATTCTATCAGTACTCCGTTGGTGGATTTAGGGTGTAAGAATACAACAATCTTATTATCAGCACCATCCTTTGGTTCTTCCGAAATAAATTCAAAACCTTCTTTTTTTAATCTTTCTATTTCTGCATAGATATCATCTACTCCAAAGGCGATATGATGGACACCTTCTCCTTTTTTTTCTATGAATTTTGAGATAGGACTATCTTCACGTGTGCTTTCCAGTAACTCGATTTTGCTATCACCAACCTGGTAAAAGCTTGTTTTTACCCCTTCGCGTTCTACTTCCTCCATTTTATAAGCTTCTTTACCTATAAGTTTAGCGAAAAGAGAGTCTGAAGTTTCCAGACTTTTCACGGCAATACCGAGATGTTCAATTTTGTCCAGCATAAGTTTTTGTTATTTTGCTATAATTGTTGCTATAAGGGAGTCGGGCTTATTCATAAATAAGAAATACTCCAATTCAAACAAAAGTAGTAAATTTGCAGCATTATGGAGAGTAACAGACAAAGGAAAGTAGCACAACTTATACAGGAAGACTTAGCAGAACTTTTTCGCCAACAGGCTGCCAACGCAGGACAAAACCTGTTAATTACTGTTTCCGGTGTACGGGTAACAGCGGATTTGGGAGTAGCTAAAGTGTACCTAAGTATTTTTCCGCCGGAGCTGAGAAAGAATATTATGAAAGAGATTGAAGAAAATAAAGCTGTTTACCGCAACTTTATGGGACAAAAGATGGGGAAGCAGGTTCGTATTATTCCTCAGCTAAGTTTCTTTCTGGATACTTCACTGGATGATGCAGAACGCATAGAAAAAGAATTAAAAGGCGAAGGCGATAATCCTGTTTTATAAGAGTTGAAATCTACTCCGTTTTATATTGCGCAACGTTACCTGATTTCTAAGAAAGGAAGTCAGGCAGTAAGTTTTATTACAAGTCTGTCCGCATTTGCTATGATGGTGGCAGTGGCGGCAATGTTTATTATTGTTTCTGTTTTTTCAGGGCTTATAGAGCTTAACAAGAAAATGATTTCGGATATCCACGCCGATCTTACATTGTCTCCGGAAAAAGGAAAGGTAATTCCGAATATTGCTAAAGTTACCGGAATCTTATCAAAAGAGCAGGAGATTGCACACTTTTCTAAAGTGATAGAAGAGAAAGCTTACATTAACTACAAAGGAAACGGAGAAATTGTTTACCTAAGGGGAGTAGATTCCGCTTATACGAAGGTAAATCCTATAGATTCGACGGTGTTTTATGGAAAATATCCGTCTTTCAAATATTCTAACGAAGTTATAATGGAGACCCAGCTGAACAACAGACTGGAAATTCCTGTAGCTTCTGAAGATGATTATGCCCAAATCCTGATGCCACGTCCGGGTGTGGGACTTATCAGTAAAGAAGCTGATATCTTCAATAAAAAGAATTTTTTCACAACAGGTGTATTTACCAATAGCCAGATGGCAAGTTATATTGTCGCTCCTTTGGAACTGTCTGCTGAATTGCTTGGAATGCCTAAAAATACGGCTTATTCAGTTGTTATAAAGCTTAAAGATCCTGCAAAGGCCAATGAGGTAAGAAATCGCCTGATGGAAAAGCTGGGAGCTGGCTTGGAAATGAAAACCAAAGCAGAAGAAAATGCTGCTTTCTGGAAGATGATCAACACCGAAAAACTAATGATCTATCTGATTTTTGGGTTGGTGATTTTTATTACAACTTTCAACCTTGCAGGGGCCATTATCATTATTCAGCTGGATAAAAAAGAACAGGCAAAATCCCTTATTTCAATGGGGATGTCTATGGCAAAGCTTAGAAGAGTTTACTTTAATACCGGAATACTCATCGTAGTATTCGGGGTATCAGTAGGATTAGTTGTAGGATCTCTTATCTGTTATTTGCAGCAACATTTTGGTTTCTTTAAGGCAACAGCGGCACTGCCTTTCCCTGTAAAGATTGAATGGCAGAATTACCTTATTGTAGCTGCTACAGCGCTTTTATTCGGAATAATTATTTCATGGATATTCTCCAGAGGGAGCAAGCGCCAGCTAAGAAGCTAAAACATCCTTTTATTATCCCTAAGTTTTAAGAATTTTAAAACTGATTATAATCAACTGTTAACTTTAAAAATAGTGTTTCGTTATTCCCTGTGTTTTCCCTAACTTTGATGTATGGAAAAACCTGTGAAACTAGGATTAATCGGTAAAAATATTTCTTATTCATTCTCCAAGCAACATTTTGAACAGAAATTCAAAAAGCTTATGCTTCCTACTCATACCTACGATTTATTCGATCTGCAGCAGATTGATGAGGTTGCTAAGTTGTTAGAAGATGCAGATGTGAGAGGTTTTAATGTTACCATTCCTTATAAAGAACAGGTTATATCTTTTCTGGACGAATTAAGTGATGAGGCTAGGCTGATAGGTGCTGTAAATACCGTAAAGGTTCTTGCTGATGGTAGAAGAAAAGGTTTCAATACAGATGCATTTGGTTTTGAGAAGACTTTGCTTGCCCATAAAAAGGATTATCATACTTCGGCACTTATTTTGGGAGACGGAGGAGCTGCAAAAGCTGTAAAATATGTGTTGGATAAGCATAATATTGCTCATAAAACGGTTTCCAGAAAATCGGAACTGAATTTTGATAATCTTACCTCCGAAATTGTAAAGGAGCATACATTAATCATTCAGACTACTCCGGTTGGTACTTTTCCAAATGTTGAAAATTGCCTTGTGTTCCCGTTCGAAGGACTTTCAGATAAACATCTTATTATTGATTTAATCTACAATCCCAATTATACCAAATTCATAAAAAATGCTGCTGAAAAAGGAGCAAAAACAGTAAATGGCTATTATATGCTTGAACAACAGGCAGAAAAAGCATGGGAAATTTGGAATTTAGACTAAAAATACAATAAATTTATAGCAATTAAAGGTAATGGAAACATTACGTATTTTTAAAAAAGACTTGTTATGGCTTCAATAGACAACAATCAGAATGAAGAATTAAAGGCGAATCAATCAACTGAACATCCTGAACAGGCAGGTCCGGTTGCAGAGCATCATGAGCATACTGCAGACCACGACGAAGAAACTGATCATGATTTTCATGCTGAAGATTACACGCATTTGTCTATGGAAGACATAGCTAAGGAAGCCGAAAATATTGTAAACTCTGCAAATGCAGGTGCACAGACTAAAAAATTCGGGGAACTTCGCGATGCTTTCAATACCGCTTGGGAGGAAGAGTTAAAAGATAAAAAAGAAGCTTATATAGCGGATGGAGGTGATCCTGATAATTTTGAATATCAATCTCCGCTAAGATCTAAATTCAACGCGCTTTCCAATATTTTTAAAGAAAAACAGGACAGCTATCACAAAGAAGTAGAGAAGGAACATGCAGAAAACCTGTTACAGAGACGCTCTATTATTGAAAAGCTTAAAAATCTGTATACCAATACTGAAGCGGGAACCAATCTTTTTAAAGCGATAAGAGAAGTTAAAGATGAATGGCAAAAAGCCGGTCAGGTTGCAAAATCTGAATTTAAAACACTCAGCAATGACTATTTCCACCATCTGAATCAGTTTTATCAGATGCTGGACTTAAATAAAGAATACCGTGAGCAGGAATATGCTCATAATCTGGAGAAAAGACAGCATATTATTGCACGTGCTAAAGAGCTTAAAGATGAGCCTGTAGTACAAAAAGCGTTGAACGAGCTTCAGTATCTTCATAAATTATGGAAAGAAGAAGCAGAACCTGTAGCTGAGGAATTCAGAGACAGTACCTGGGACGAATTTAAAGAAATTTCCAATGTTATCCACCAGAGAAAAGCAGAGTTATTTGCACAGATCGAAGCCGATCAGAAAATTAATCTGGAGAAGAAGAATGAAATTATAGAAAAACTTAAAAAACTTTCCGCTCCTGAAAAAGAACCTGCACATTCTTACTGGCAATCAGCTATTAAAAAAGTGGAGGAATTAAGAAATGAATTTATTTCATTGGGAAGTGTTCCGAAAAAGCTTTCTAATCAGAACTGGACAGATTTTAAAGAAACACTTCGTGCATTTAATGCTTCAAAAAACAATTTCTATAAAGGGCTAAAAAAGAATCAGCAGGAGAATCTTGAAAGAAAGTTACAGTTGATTCAGACTGCGAAAGACAATCAGGATTCCGAAGATTGGGATACTGCAGTACCTTTATTTAAAAAGCTTCAGGAAGAATGGAAGGCTGTTGGCCATGTACCAAGAAGTCAGTCCAATAGAGTATGGGACGAGTTCCGTGATGCATGTAATCATTTCTTCGCCAAATTCCGTGAGAAAGGAGACGGAGCAACAGATGACTGGAGGGCTAATTATAAAAAGAAAAAAGCACTTCTGGATGAGCTTAAGGATATCGAGGAAGGAGAAAATAGTGCTGAAGTAATCAACAGAATCAAAAACGAATGGAATGCCATTGGTAAAGTTCCACGTGATAAAATCAGCATCAATACGGAATTTAATAAAGCGCTCAGAAGTAAGATGAGGCTGAACAGAATGAAAGATTATGAGCTTTCTGATGGTAACCTTTCCGAAACTCAGCTTACAGATAAAGCTCGTAAGATTAAGAATCAGATTTCAGATCTGGAATCTGAAGTATCCAAACTGGAAAATAACCTGGCCTTCTTTAGTAATCCGACAAGAGAAAATCCTCTGTTAAAAGCTACTTATGATAGCCTTGATGCTAAAAAAGAAGAACTGGAAGGACTTCGCTCCAAATTACACCAGATTATTACAGAGCATGATCACCCAAAAGCAGATACCTCTGAGGAAAAAGAGGAGAAGCCGACAGAAGAGTAAGATCATTAAAAATATAACTGTCCAACATTGATGTTTCTGTCAATGTTGGATTTTTTATTAGATATGGAAGAACATCACATTTACATGCAGCGTGCACTGCAGCTGGCAAAAAAAGCTTTAGGGAATACCTATCCCAATCCGTTGGTAGGTAGTGTTATTGTATCCAATGGTAAGATAATAGGAGAAGGGTGGCATCATAAAGCAGGAGAGCCTCATGCAGAAATCAACGCAATTAATTCTGTAAAGGACAAAGAGCAGCTGAAAGAAAGTACAATATATGTAACGTTAGAGCCTTGTGCACATCACGGGAAAACACCTCCTTGCGCCGTAAAGATTGTAGAGTTGGGAATTCCCAGAGTTGTTATAGGATCTATGGATCCGCATGATAAAGTAAACGGAAAAGGAAAAGCAATTCTTGAAGATGCCGGAACCGAAGTCATAAGCGGGGTTTTGGAAGCAGAGTGTGATGAACTGAATAAACGATTTTTTACTTACCATCGCAAGCAGCGTCCCTATATTATTCTGAAATGGGCTGAATCGGCAGATGGATTTATGGATAAGGATTTTCAACCGTATGCCATTAGCAATGCACTTTCTCAGCAGAAAAATCACCAGCTTCGAGCAGATGAGCAGGCCATTCTGGTAGGTACAAAAACAGTATTGAATGATAACCCCGGGCTTACAGTAAGAGAGGTAAGTGGGAACAATCCGGTGCGTATTATTTTAGACAGAGAACTGAAAGTAGCTGTTGACTATAAAGTATTCAATGATGAAGCTGTAACCTTTATCATAAATGAAAAAGAAGAAAAAGCAGAAGGTAATGTCCATTGGCTGAAGGCTGATTTTGGAGAAAACTTCTTGCCCGATCTTATGCAAGTTTTATATAAACATCAGATACAATCTGTTATTATAGAAGGTGGTGCATATACCCTGAATCAATTTATAGAACATGATATCTGGGATGAAGCCTGGGTATTCAAGGCAGAAAATCTGTTTCTGAATAATGGGACGAAAGCACCGGAACTTCAGTATGAAGCTCAAACTATTGAACAACTAAGAGATAATCAGTTAAAGATTTACAGAAATAAATAATATTGGAATCCAACTACAGTTATAATACGATCGCCAAACCAATTTTAGATATTACCCTGAAAGAAAAAGGGAGTAAATTCATTTCTTATGCTTATCCGGTTCTGGATGAGGATGATGTGAAAAAACGACTGGAAGAAGTCAAAACTCTGCATCCTAAAGCGACACATCACTGTTATGCATTCCGACTGGGACTGAAAGGTGAGAATTACCGTGCAAATGATGATGGGGAACCTTCCGGAAGTGCTGGGTTGCCAATCTATAATCAATTATTGGGACACGATGTAACCAATATACTATTAGTTGTGGTGCGTTACTATGGTGGTACCAAGCTTGGTGTTGGCGGACTGGTGAAAATCTACAAAGAATCAGCCAAAGAACTACTTAGCTTTGCAGAAATGATAACCAAAGAACTCGAAAAGGTATTAACCCTGGAATTTGACTTCAGCCACCAGAATCAGATATTTACTGTTCTGAATAAATACAATGCGAAAGTACTGGAATTTGACTCTGGTGCTTATGGTAAAATGAAAGCTTTGGTAAAACTAAAAGACGAAGACGAAATTCAAGAGGCTTTGTCCGGTATTCTAAGAAACAGATAACTATTATTTTTTATCCTGCTTAGATTATACGATATTAGTAAAGGGGATATAAATGATAATCAAATCCACCCTCTTGCGGTAAAGGACACGATAAACTTTTGTCAACTAATTTTTCTCTCATTAAAGTTTTTTTATTAAAATGTCTGGAGATATTTTGTGTGATTTCTTTAAAATTATCTTTCCCATTTCTTTCATAATAAAATACTTTAATTGATCTACAATTATGATGTTCAAATATAGTATTAAGCATTGTCCTATCAGATAAGCCACAAGAGTGTCCCATTATGAATACTTGAAACTTGCTATTGTTTATCCAGTTAAGTAATTTTTTATAGTTGGAATTATTTAGATACATAAATGATTTTATATTTTCTAAATAATTATTATCGTTTGTATTCTCTATGAGTTTATAATGATCATCCATTTCGTCTCCAAATCCAAAATTTATAGGATTAACATGGTCATTAATTTTTCCATGAATAGAAATTTGTGTAGCTCTTGGGTATAGTGGAGTTTTAAAACTATTTAGTGTTTTAGCATAAGTATCAACAGTGTTTGTATAATTAAAATCTAAAAATAATAACTCATTAGTAGTAGGATTGGATTCATTTATTTGCTTTAGCAACTCATCATCTATCTCTATTAACTCCAATCTATCTTCATATGGGAACTCATAAAAATATGGATCATTAATTTTTCTTTTTATCTTATCACCCAAATTATGTATGTTATTTTTAAATAATTCTAATATTGGTTCATTTCTTTTAGTGAAAATAAATTTTCTATTAGATATAACTTCTTTATATAAATAAGCTTCAAGAAATTTTTTTATAGTATAAAATTCTTTGTTTAGAGAAATTATGTCTCCTTTATATTTGTATTTATTCTCTTCTTTGTTAATAAATGATACAAGAATTTCGTAATATAAATTTTCTATATCAACCCAATTATGTTCTTCAAAATATTGATTAAGAATGTAAAAAAAATGATTTTTGAATTCATATATAAGAAATTCACCATTATATAACTTAATTCCTAAGTTTTCTGCTTTGATATTTTTATAATAATCACTGTTAAAATATAAAGACACGGATAATTTAAAATCTTTGAAATTTTTGATTACTTCATTATTTTCTGAAAATGACAAACACTTTGAATAATTAGGATTGATATACAATATTTCTTTAATTTCAGGTGCATTTATATTCTCAGGTAGAAATAGCCAGAAATAATTTAATAAATTAGTATAGGATGTTGGTAATCCATGTGCCAAATCAAATCCATTCCCAATAAGTATAAGTTTATTCATATAGTGTACTTCTGATTTTTACTAAGATAATAGTTTTTTACAGATTTAAAGAAAAACATGATTCTTATTAAGTTAAAGACATAATTAAATTTACGCTAGGAGCAGCCAAATTAATAACAATATTAATAGTTATTAAAATAACTCTTTTTTAGAATTATATCAAGATATATTATGTGATTTTACTCTCCCTAAATATCCTTCTCCAGTTAAAATATCCTGAAACAGCCACACTGAATAGAATAACGCTCAATATAGCATACAGGTAAAGCGATTTGTGGACCATCAAAGGAATTGAAATCAGGTTACTGACGTTCAGTAATATCCAGTTTTCAATTTTACGTTTAGCCATCAGCCACATGCCTGCCCATGCAAAAGCACTTACACTGGCATCCCATATAGGAACATCCGAATTGGTGAAATGGGTAAGAGCGAAATAGAAAATTCCAAAACTAAAAACAACAATACCTGCAGTTTTTAGCTTATCTGTATTGTCTGTATAAGAAATCGGTGTTTCATGTCGGGCTTTTCCATATTTCCAGTAAAGCCAGCCATAGATACTCATCACAAGATAATAAAGGTTGAGTGTAAACTCGGCATACAGTTTCGCATTAAACATTACGATTAACGTAAGGATAATACTCACGACACCGAAGAGATAATTTATCGGATTATTTTGTCGTGATAAAACGACCTGAAAAATTGAAAGAATAACACCCAGCCATTCTACCCATGTTGTTTGTTGAATAATTTCCTGCATCATTGTAATAAATCATTTTGATGAGGAGATGACAGATCCCTACGCCGGCATTATCCGGATCAGGTGCGGAAAAATTTCCTGGGTATCATCTCAGCCACTAACGGCACCCCATTGACAGGTGCAAATATAAAGGTTTTTAGCTAACAGTTGTCGGTTGATAGGTATTAGTTAACAGTTAATAGTTATCGGTTGTCAGTGCCTGATCTCTAATTAGAAGGTTTTAAGAACTTATTGTTACAATATTAGGAGTGTATAAAGACTAAAAGACCAATGTCTATTATCTAATCTCTTGTATCTTACCTCTTGATATTAACTTCATACTTTATATCTCATATCTTTTCCTTATTTTTGCAACTTACCAAAGAATAGATTTAATTATGTTCAATAGTTTACAGGACAAACTAGATAAAGCTTTACAAAATATCCAGGGACGCGGTAAGATTACCGAGATTAACGTTGCCGAAACCGTTAAAGAAATTCGTCGTGCATTAGTAGATGCCGATGTTAACTTTAAGGTGGCAAAAGATCTTACAAAAAGAGTTCAGGATAAAGCTTTAGGACAAAATGTTTTAACATCCATTACTCCGGGACAATTGATGACAAAAATTGTTCACGATGAATTAGTGGATTTAATGGGAGGAACCAATGAAGGACTTAATCTTTCCGAAAAACCAACAATTATACTAATTGCAGGTTTACAAGGTTCTGGTAAAACGACATTCTCTGGGAAATTAGCAAACTTCCTGAAGAAGAAAAAGAGCAAAAACCCTTTATTGGTAGCATGTGACGTTTATCGTCCTGCTGCAATTGATCAGCTAAAAGTATTAGGTGGTCAGACAGGAGTTCCAGTATATACTGAAGAAGGTAACCTTAATCCGGTTCAGATTTCTCAGAATGCAATAGAATTTGCGAAGCAAAACAAGCACGATGTTATCATTATAGATACCGCAGGACGTTTGGCTATCGACGAAGAGATGATGAACGAAATTCGTAACGTTCACCAGTCTGTAAAACCTACAGAAACTCTTTTCGTAGTTGACTCCATGACAGGTCAGGATGCTGTAAATACAGCAAAAGCCTTCAACGATGTCCTTAATTATAATGGTGTAGTTCTTACCAAATTAGATGGTGATACCCGTGGTGGTGCAGCATTAACAATCCGTTCGGTAGTAGAAAAACCAATTAAGTTCATTTCTACTGGTGAGAAAATGGATGCTCTGGATATTTTCTATCCGGAAAGGATGGCAGACAGAATCCTGGGGATGGGGGACGTTGTTTCCTTAGTAGAAAGAGCTCAGGAGCAGTTTGATGAAGAGGAAGCTAAAAAGCTACACAAGAAAATTGCTAAGAACGAATTTGGTTTCGACGATTTCTTAAAGCAAATTCAACAGATTAAAAAAATGGGTAACATGAAAGACCTTTTAGGAATGTTACCGGGAGTTGGAAAAGCTATAAAAGATGTAGATATCAATGATGATGCCTTTAAACATATTGAAGCAATTATCCAGTCTATGACTCCGGAAGAAAGAAGAAGACCAAGTACTATTAATATATCCAGAAAGCAGCGTATTGCCAAAGGAGCAGGACGTAAACTTGAGGATGTGAATGCTCTAATGAAGCAGTTCGAGCAAATGGGGAAAATGATGAAGATGATGCAAGGACCTCAAGGAAAGCAATTAATGGCTATGATGGGCAAAGGTATGCCGGGAATGAGTGGAGGAATGCCTGGATTTGGTAAATAAAACAGCAAATAATTAATTATTAAATAATAAACACAAGTATTAAAATTATGGAAGAGACAACACAACAAAACTACAATCAACAAGTACCTTATAAGTCTGAAAAGAAAGTTGCAGCTGGTGTTTTAGGTATTTTAATAGGAAGCTTAGGAATACATAAGTTCTATTTAGGATATACTAAGGCAGGTGTTATACAACTTATAGCAACATTTGTTACATGTGGTATTGCAAGTGTGATTGGTCTTGTAGAAGGTATTATCTATTTGACTAAATCTGATGAAGAGTTCGACAGAACTTATGTTCAAGGTAAAAAAGAGTGGTTCTAATTTAACCTTACCACTTAAAAATAAAAATAGCCTGAGGAAAACCTCAGGCTATTTTGTTTTCAGTATTTCTTCAATTTGTTGTAATTCGTTTTGAGAGAAATCGAGATGATTAATACTTTCCAGGTTCTGCTGCAATTGCTCAACCGAACTGGCTCCTATAAGTACAGATGTTACTCTTTTGTCTTTTAATAGCCATGCAATAGCCATTTGCGCCAGTGTTTGTTCTCTTTCCTGTGCCAGATTATTCAGAGCTGTAATTTGTTGTAATTTTTCCTCCGTAATATCATTTTTCTGTAGAAAACCATGGCTTTTTGCTGCACGAGAGTTTTCCGGAATACCTTTTAAATAACGATCTGTTAATAATCCCTGAGCCAAAGGAGAAAAAGCGATACAGCCCACACCGTTATCTTCCAATACATCTAGTAAACCTTCTTCTGCCCACCGTACAAACATGGAGTATTTAGGCTGATGAATAAGACATGGTGTGCCTAATTCTCTTAATATGTTTGCAGCTTGCTGTGTTTGTTCAGCATTATAGTTAGATATTCCTGCATATAAAGCTCTTCCACTGCGTACTGCGAAATCCAGCGCCTGCATGGTTTCCTCTATTGGTGTTTCAGGATCCGGGCGGTGAGAATAGAATACATCTACATAATCCAGATTCATACGCTTCAGGCTCTGATCCAAACTGGATATAAGATATTTTCTAGAGCCCCAGTCACCATAAGGCCCATCCCACATGGTATAACCCGCTTTAGTAGAAATAAATAGCTGGTCTCTGAGAAAACCATTAAAATTTCTGCTAACGATCTTTCCGAAGTTTTCTTCAGCAGATCCAGGTACAGGACCATAATTATTTGCCAGGTCAAAATGAGTGATTCCTTTATCAAAAGCAGTTTTGATAATAGCTTCAGCTGTAGAGAAGACATCTACAGATCCGAAGTTATGCCATAGTCCTAATGATATTGCGGGAAGTAATACACCGCTTCTGCCACATCTGTTATATTTCATCGTTATTTTTTACCAAAGTTATGTTTTTTTGGTCTACTCTCGTAAGGTTGCATACAATCATTTCAGCAGGTTATAGCCTTTTTCTCATACCAGACTCAATAGATATTTATAAAAACAAAGTCACCGATTATTGTATCTATAGACAGAATTTTGTGATACTAGAAAATCAAAAATTTTTGAAAAATAAGCCTTACCAAAGCAGTTTAGTATTGCAAAGAAATTCGTGTCTTAAATTTAAATAAGCTCTTAATGCATTTGATTTGTTTCTATTCTTAAATTATTTTTCACTTTTTATTAAAAAAATCTATATTTGCACTCTAAAATTATCAAGAACCCCAAAATTTGGGTAGCAACCTGCAACAATAAGCAAGGTGCTAAAATCGATAAGCCGTTTCCGGAAAAAATGTTGAAATCATCCCTATTTTCTGAAAGTGTGCTGATCAAAATAATTAAAAAATTAGATTGAATGACGACACAAAAGAGCAAATCTTTACGATCACTAATACCATTTCTTATCTTTATTCTGGTATTCCTGGGAGCAGGAATTTATTATAATGATTTTTATGCATTGCCATCACCTATAGCCATTGTTGTGGGAATAATTGCAGCTTTCATTATAATTAAAGGAACCATCAAAGAAAAGACTTCTACCTTTTTGGAAGGCTGTGGAGACAGGAATATTCTTACCATGTGTATTATTTATATACTGGCAGGAGCATTCGCTACAGTATCCAAATCAATAGGAAGTGTAGATGCTATAGTGAATATTGGGATCAATAATCTTTCTCCACAATATTATCCGGCAGGTATTTTCTTTGTAGCTTCATTCTTGTCAATCGCTTCCGGAACATCAGTCGGAACAATTGTAGCATTAGGCCCTATTGCAGTTGGACTTTCCAATGCCGGAGGTTGCGATATCAATGTTGTTGGAGCAGCATTATTAGGAGGAGCGATGTTTGGAGATAACCTATCCATTATTTCGGATACCACTATTGCTGCCACGCAGATTTTAGGTTGCGACATGCGGGATAAATTCCGCAATAATATAGGCTTTGCCTTACCAGCTGCTATTATAGCATTCTTTATTTATATTTATGTAGGAGCGGGGACTAATGAAGTTGCACATACTGCTGCTCCTGTTAGTTTGTCCTCCGCTGTGTTAATCATACCTTACCTTGCCGTTATTGTACTGGCTTTTTTTGGGTTGGATGTGTTTTTTGTACTGATTATTGGTATTGTACTAAGCGGTATTTTTGGTTTTATCTACCACGATTTCAGCTTTCTGGATTTTGGTAAAAAGGTATATGAAGGCTTTACCAGTATGACTGAGATATTCCTGCTTTCCTTACTTACAGGTGGGCTGGCTGCTATGGTTGAAAAAGCCGGCGGTATCGACAACCTTCTAAAACTGATCAGAAGTAAAATAAATGGGCCAAAATCTGCTTTATTAGGAATCGGAACCTTTGTAGGAGTAACCGATGCAGCAACAGCAAACAATACTATTTCTATTGTTATTACAGGAAAAGTGTCCAAAAAGATAACCGAAGAATATAAGATCAGACCGAGAGTGACAGCCTCTATTCTGGATACATTTTCGTGTTTTGTACAGGGGATTATTCCTTATGGTGCACAAATACTTATTCTTACAGGTTATAGTAAAAATACGATTAGCTATCCGGACTTACTAAAGAACAGTTTCTACCTTTTCTTACTCCTTATAGCTGTATTCATTTATATTTATGTCGGAAATATCAAGGAAGACAAAGTAGATACGGATAATTTAAATGTTGCAAAAAATTAACATTGATTCATACCAACGGAATATTTTTTTTCTTAACTTTAAGTTGTTGAAAATAAGAAAGTGAAATTATTCATCGACATAATTGTATCTGAGAATATAAATTTTGAAAAAAATTAAGGTTTGCACGTCGGCAAACCTTTTTTATTTTGTTGAACCAAAAAAAATGAGATGTTTTGATCTGGAAGTGCAGCCTGTACAGGTTGCACTTTTCTTTGGTATTTTCATTAACTTGTGGCTTCTTAAAATTTATGCCCAATGTCCGTTTACGAATTAGATAAAACTTTCGAAAAAATCAACTTTAAAGATACTCCTTTGCCAAAAGGCGATTATGAATTTTGTAGCTTTAATAATTGTGATTTTTCCGAAACAGATTTATTCTCAGTTTCATTTATGGAATGCCAGTTTGTGAACTGTAATTTTAGCCTTACAAAATTTGGCAGAACAAGCTTCAAGGATGTAAAGTTTAATGACTGTAAGCTCATGGGGCTGCATTTCGAGAACTGCAATCCTTTTGGTTTATCATTTCGTTTCGAGGACTGTCAGATCTTGCATTCATCCTTTTATCAGCAAAATATTGCCAAAACGCTGTTTAAAAACTGCAGAATTATAGAAACTGATTTTAGTGATACAAACCTTTCCTATGTTGCTTTTGATAATAATGATCTGTCGGGGTCTGTATTTTCGGGAAGTATATTAGAGCGGACTGATTTCCGGACAGCAAAATATTTTTCTATTGATCTGTCAAAAAATAAAGTAAAAAAAGCGAAGTTTTCAGCACACAATCTTGTCGGCTTATTGGATAACTACGATCTGGAAATTGATTCTTGAGAAAGCTTTGCTTATCTTTGTTACAAACAGATTATTTATGGAACATCAATTTTTCAGAAAACTGGATGAAGGACAAATAGAAGAAATGGTAACAATGATGCGCGAGTTTTATGCAATCGATCAGTACCCTTTTAACGAAGATCTTACCAGATCGAACTTCCACCAGTTTGTACAAAACCCGGATTTAGGAAGTGCTTTTGTTATGTACAATGAAGGAAATGAGGTGATTGGATATGTAATCCTGACTTATATATTCAGTTTTGAGTTCGGAGGAAGAATAGCTTTTCTGGATGAACTTTTTCTGAATGAAAAAGCTAGAGGTAAAGGTTATGGTAAACTGGCAGTAGACTTTGTAAAAGATTTTGCCAAAGAGCAGGGGCTAAAAGTTGTAATGCTGGAAATTGAAAGGCATAACAAAAATGCTCTGTTATTATACCTGAATAAAGGATTCAAAGAACATTACCGCAATCTGATGATTTATTCGCCACAAAATTAATACTTGTATCTTTTATATAATAGATTGTCTAAATCCCTACTAAAGGGATTTTTTTATGGCGTATGATTTAAATTTGCAGCATGGAAAATAGCATACAAAAAGGATTATCCCGATTACAGATTTTGATTATGGCCATTACTGCTGGTGTTAGTGTCGCCAGTTTGTATTATGTACAGCCTATTCTGGATGAGGTATCCAAATCTTTACACAAATCCGAAAACGAGGTTGGACTTCTTCCGGCTTTGGCTCAGGCAGGCTATGGTCTGGGTCTTTTTTTCATTACACCTTATGGTGATAAGATGAACCGGAAAAAATTAATCCTGCTGATGCTTTTTGTCCTGGTTCTGGCATTATTTGGAATGGCGCTGATCCATAATCTTTATGGTATCTATCTTATGAGCCTGATTATAGGAGCAATGGGAGCTGCTGCTCAGGTTGTAATGCCTATGGCAGCAACTTTGGCAACCGAAAATAAGGGTAAAATAGTGGGAATGGTTTTTACCGGGCTACTATCCGGAATCCTTCTGGCCAGAGTTGTCAGCGGCTATAGTGCCAGATTATGGGGATGGCAGTCTATCTATATGATATCGGCTTTTGTCATAATGCTTATGATGGTTTTAGTACATTTTACCCTTCCCAATGTAGGAACACAATTTAGTGGAACTTATGGGGAGTTACTGAAAAGTACCATTGCACAGTATAAGCGTTTCCCAAAACTGAGAAGATTATCCATTATAGGAGCATTGGTGTTTGGTGTTTTTTGCTCATTCTGGACTACAATTACATTTCACCTTACAGGAGAACCTTTTTTTCTGAAAAGTGATAAAATAGGGCTGTTAGGTATCGTTGCACTGGGTGGAGCTTTATTAGCTCCAATTGTAGGAAGAATGGCCGACAAAGGAAGCCCTGCCCGTGGTATTCTGTACAGTATTTTGGTTGTAGTCGCTTCAGTGATCCTGATGATGGTATTTCCATCGAATATATGGATGATTGTATTCTCTGTATTTATAATGGACGTTGGTGTACAGGCCATGCAGATTACCAATATTGCGACAATCTATACATTAGATGAGTCAGCCAACAGTCGGATTAATACGGTTTATATGACGTGCTATTTCATCGGAGGAGCTTTAGGAACTGTTTTAGGCGTCAATTGCTGGCATTATGGCGGTTGGAACTTTGTGTTGATCCAGTTCATGGTTTTACTTGTAGCAGCAGTTTGTATAGCTATTGTTAACATTAACCCAGAAAAATATAAGTTGAGATAAAAAAATATATATAACTTTGTCAAGGTCATGAAGAAAACCATTCTCATATTATTAGCATTCTTCTACTCTGCGGTATCTTCTGGTGCGGTAGTGAAGATGCATTATTGTGTAGAGGAGGTTATGACTTGTGGTATGAATCATACACCACCGGTTTCTTCACCCGACGAATGTAAAGTTGTAAAGACTCCGGATTGTTGCAAAACAAAACTGGAGCTTGTAAAAACCGATGTAGCTAAGAATGCAGAATTGCTACAGTTACAACTGGCTTCATCATTTGCATTGCTGCCTGAAGTTTCTTTTATTAGTCAGAATGTATTGTTTTCTGAAGAAGAGAAAGGACAGGATTATCTAAGCAACGCACCGCCAGAGCTGCGGCAGCTTCCTATTTTTATACTGAACTGTAATTTTAGATTATAGAATTTGATTAAAAACAACTGTTTCTTAATTGAAGCGGTATCCAATAATGCTATGTATGCATAGCTATTTTTAATTCAAATTTTATAAAAATCTAAATTCAACAGACATGAAAAAATTATTTTTAAGCCTTTTATTTTCGGCTGCTTCTATCACCGCTTTTGCTCAAAAGTCAAATACTCAGATTGAGAAACTTTATCATAATTATATCGCTATAAAAGATGCCTTAACTCAGGATGATACTGCAAAAGCTTCTGCTGCTGCAAAAGTATTCTTACAATCGGCATCTGCAGTTGATTTTAAAGTCTTATCAGAAGATAATGTAAATAAACTGAGAAAAGATGCTGGCGCTATTATAGAAGCAAAAAATCTGTCAACACAAAGAAATTATTTCTTCAATCTTTCCGATAATATGGCTGCAATAGCCAATCGTTTCAAGGTTTCTTCAAGCCCTGTTTATGTATTGTATTGTCCTATGGCAAAAGGGCAATGGCTGAGTGACGAAAAGGAGATTAAAAATCCTTATTATGGCAACTCTATGCTTACTTGTGGTTCAGTAAAATCTGAAATTAAAAAGTAAACCGATGAGGAAATTATTGTTGATATTGTTTGTGTCTGGCTTTAGCCTTTCACAGGCACAGCATCAGCATGAGGGAAACTCCGGACAAAAAGCCAACTTACAGCAAAATGCTACAGTACAGAAATATACCTGTCCTATGCATCCCGAAGTGGTAAGTGATAAACCTGGAAAATGTCCTAAATGCGGAATGGAGCTGGTGCCCATGAAAAAGGAAAAGAAGATACAGGAAGATATGGATCTGAAAAGAAATCCCAAGAACGGACTGGTGAATTTTGAAGGTAAGATTGTGCGTTATGATCTTTATGTAAGTGACTCTATGGTTAATTTTACCGGAAAACACGGTCATGCTTTTGCTATTAACGGTCAGTTACCAGCTCCTACATTGTATTTCACAGAGGGAGACACTGCAGAAATCCATGTGCATAACAGACTGAAAAAAGAGAATACGGCACTTCACTGGCATGGTGTAATGTTGGAAAATAAAGAAGATGGTATTCCTTATCTTACTCAAAAACCCATAAAGCCAGGTGAAACTTATGTATACCGTTTTAAAATTTCACAAAACGGAACCTATTGGTATCATTCACATGAAAGATTGCAGGAACAAATGGGAATGTATGGAATGTTGGTTTTCCGGAAAAGAGGCGAAACTGAAACTGACCGGAAGGTTCAGGCAGATATTCCTGTAATGCTAAGTGAATGGACGGACGATCATCCGCATCAGGTAATGCGTAGGCTGCAGATGGGAGTAGCTGACTGGTATGCGATAAAAAAGAAATCAGTACAAAGTTACTCAGAGGCTATTGCTTCCGGAAATTTTTTCACCAAGCTGAAAAATGAATGGAAACGAATGGAGGCTATGGACATCAGTGATGTCTATTATGATAAATTCTTGCTGAATGGACAGCCTTCAACTTCTTATAAAAACCTGAAGGCAGGTGACAAGGTAAGATTGAGAATTGCAAATGGAGGAGCTTCTTCTTATTTCTGGCTTACATATGGTGGAGGAAAAATAACAGTAGTAGGAAATGATGGTAACGATGTAGAACCTGTAGAGGTTGATAAACTGATTATCGGCATTTCTGAAACTTATGATGTAGAGGTCACAATTCCTGAGAATAAAAGTTTTGAATTTCGGGCAACTTCCGAAGACAGAACCGGACATTCATCATTATGGCTGGGTGAAGGAGAAAAAGTTGAAGCTCCTGAACTAAAAAGACTGATGCTTTTTGAAGGGATGAAAAGTATGAACAACATGATGAAGATGAACGGGGATATGAAGCCGATGAACATGAAAATGGGATTACAAAAGATGGATGCTAATTCAGTAATGTACCCTGAAGTTCCCGAAGAAGAAAGAAAAGCTACAATGCAGCACTTGAAAGACATGATGAATCCTCCGAAAAAGGTTAAACCTAAAAAAGAAGATCATTCCGCAAGTGATATGCCATTAAAACTTTCAGACTCCAAAGCAGATGAGCATGCCGGACATGATATGGGGAATAAAAATGAAGATACTCCGTTACAGCTTTCAGATTCTAAAGCAGATGAACACGCTGGTCATAATATGGCTGACATGCCAAAAGAAAAGCCTGTTACCCTCAATTATGATATGCTGGCGTCTACAGAAATGACATCATTACCTACAGACGCTCCTGTAAAAGAGCTGAAATTTACACTGGAGGGAAACATGCGCCGGTATGTATGGTCACTGGATAATAAAACAGTTATAGAAACTGATAAAATAAAGATTAAACGGGGAGAAATTGTACGTATTACAATGTACAATAACTCTATGATGCGCCACCCAATGCACCTTCATGGACATGATTTCAGAGTAATCAACAGCAAAGGAGAATATTCTCCGTTGAAAAATGTACTGGACCTTATGCCTATGGAGACCGTAACAATAGAGTTCCCGGCCAATCAGGACGGAGACTGGTTTTTCCACTGTCATATATTGTATCACATGATGGCCGGAATGGGAAGAGTCTTTAGTTATGAAGATTCAAAACCTAATCCCAATCTTACCAATCCTAAGAAAGATTGGAAGGACTTCCTGAAAGATAACCATATGTGGGCTAATACAGCTACTGTTGCATTGGAATCAAGAAGTTCACATATCGCTGCAAGAGTAGGTGATGCCCGTTATGAATTACAAGGAGAATTGCATACCGGATATACAAAAACAGATGGTATGGAAGCTGAAGTAAGATTTGGACGTTATTTAGGTAAATTCCAATGGTTATATCCGTATGTTGGATTCCAGACCAGAAGCAGGGACCGGGAATCTGGAGATGCCAGAAGAACAATGTTCAATCAGTTGGCAAAACACAATAACCGACATGTATTTACCGCCGGTTTCCAATATATCCTGCCATGGCTGGTAACAGCAGATGCAAGTGTGGATCAGAATGGTAAGGTAAGATTAGTATTACAGCGTGAGGATATTCCGATAACGCCGAGAATAAGAGGTAATTTTATGGTGAATACGGACCGGGAATACCGATTGGGACTTAGTTATATTCTTCAGAAATGGTTGCAGCTATCCTCGCATTATGATAGTGATATGGGATGGAGTGCAGGTCTAACATTTGTTTACTAACTCTGATTATAAGGTTGTAAAATAACTGAGAATAAAATATAGATAACCGATAACTATTTGATATTTCAAAATAATTATCGGTTTTTTTGTAATAATTATTTATCTTCGGGAAAAATTATTGTTTATGAAGAAAATTGTATTGGCTGTAGGGTCAGCACTTGTTCTTTTTTCATGTGCTGTTCAAAACCCTCAGAAAGTATATGAAAGTTCCCTGAAAAGTATTTCGGCTGAGAACCTGAAACGAGACTTGTATATTATTGCAAGTGATGAAATGCAGGGAAGAGACACTGGCTCTCCGGGACAGAAGAAAGCTGGCGAATACATGATAAACCAATACAAGAAGAACGGTATAGGACATCCGCCTAGCATGAGTTCTTATTATCAGAAAGTTCCTTCAGAATACATGAGCAAAAGAAAAAAGATCAATGATTCTGAAAATATTCTTGCTTACATCGAAGGATCAGAAAAACCAAACGAAATTATTGTAGTTTCTGCACACTATGACCATGTAGGAATGAACAATGGCCAAATTTATAATGGTGCTGATGATGACGGATCCGGAACCGTTGGTGTTATGGCAATTGCTGAAGCTTTTCACAAAGCTAAAAAGGCAGGACATGGGCCAAAGCGTTCTATTTTATTCCTTCATGTAACCGGAGAAGAGAAAGGTCTTTTCGGATCAAGCTATTATTCCGATAATCCAATTTTCCCGTTGGCTAATACTGTGGCAGATTTGAATATCGACATGATAGGAAGAGTAGACCCATTGCATAAAGATAATCCGAACTTCGTATATGTAGTAGGTTCAGAAATGCTAAGTTCCCAGTTGAAAGAAGCTGTGGAGAAAGCTAATAAAGCAACACACAACTTATATCTGGATTATAAATACGATGATCCAAAAGATCCGGACAGAATCTATTACCGTTCAGACCACTATAACTTTGCAAAGCACAATATTCCGATTGCTTTCTTCTTCGATGGTATCCACGAAGATTATCATAAGCCTACAGATACACCAGATAAAATAGATTATCCGTTGTTGATGAAGAGAACTCAGTTAGTATTCACTATAGCATGGGATCTGGCAAACAGACCAGACAGAATTGTTGTAGATAAAAAATAATGTTAATATAAAAACATCTGTTTTTATGAAGTTGCCGGAGGATTTATTTCTCCGGTTTTTTATTTTGGTTAAATGTGGAAAAGATTATCCGAATAAAAAAGTTATGGAACACCCTTATAGTCCTTTTCTGCTATTATATCGTGTTGTTTTTATGATGAAAGATTATAAATAATTTAAGAACGTTATTGTGGAAATGTTAGTAAAAAATGCCTTTTATTTTATGTAAATTTCTTATTTTTAAGCAATTATAAAATGTAGCCTTATGGAAATAGTGTTAGTAAATAATAACGTTTCCGGTATCGGAGATAACTTCAGTGATGCAAAGTTTTATTTCGAAAATATCCGAAAGGAACTTTATCAGAAACTATCCGATTACTATGGAAAAGTGAGTCTATGTTTGATGCCTAACTTCAAGTTTAGTATCAATATCGAAAAATGTGACAATATTGAAGAGGTAAAGAAGATTATTCACGATATGCCGAAGAATCTTCAGGAATGGATTTTTAAAAAATAAAAATAGAATTAAATGACAATTAAAGCTTCCGTAAGGAGGCTTTTTTAGTTTATATTCTACAGAGCTTTTCAGGAATATTTAATGATATTCTTGCCTGAAAATCAAAATATTGGATTTCCGTACCAAATTTAGGTGAATACACTAACTGAAAATCAGGCGGAAAATGCTACTGTATCGGGGTGAAATAAATTATTTACTGCATAGATACAAAATATCAATAATGCCCTTACAGACGGTGATTCAGCTTTTAGATGACTTTAAAATATCAATAATTTCCGGCTCCGAGCTGAAATATTTACGAATGATAGGCAAAATTTTCTATATTTAGAACAGGAACAAATTCTTTTGTTTCTAATATCAACCGAAATTGGTTACACTTAGACGTGTATTAAAAGGGAATCGTGTGAAAATCACGAACTGTCGCGCAACTGTAAGTAACAACATATAAGGTTATTATCAACAATAAGTTCACTGTTCATTCAACAGAATGGGAAGAACGATGATAACTGTTACAAGTCAGGAGACCTGCCTTTTTTCGAATTGACGATGCTTTCGCGGTCTGAAGCTTATAGTCAGGTATGATACGTATTTTGTTTTTTGATAATAGTAAAAAAGAAGTATATTCTGGTATTACCCAACATTATTATCATTTCACAGGAATGATATACACAGAGTCATCTTATCTTCTGTAGTATATTCCGTATTCTGATCCTCTTAGTATTCCCCGTAAAAGTTTTTAGAAAGCTTACAAAGAATGTAATTCTGGTTTGTAACCGGACTAACTGACTTTGAAATTCTGATGTCCCAAAGGACAGAAAGCAACAGGCTTTACAGATAGAAAAACATGAAATTAACAATAGTATTGAAATGAGTAAAAATGCGAGTTTAGGATCTCCCGGTTTACGATTCCGAGAGGCAATGCAAAAAGAAAATCCTCTTCAGATCGTAGGTGCTGTTAATGCTAACCATGCATTACTTGCCCAGCAGGCGGGTTTTAATGCAATATACCTTTCAGGAGGTGGAGTTGCAGCAGGTTCATTAGGAGTTCCGGATCTGGGTATTACGACATTGGATGATGTACTTACAGACATTCAGCGTATTACAAACGTATGCGATCTGCCTTTATTAGTAGATGTTGATACCGGTTTTGGTCCATCCGCCTTTAATATTGCCCGTACAGTGAGTTCACTGATCAAAGCCGGAGCAGCAGCTTTACACATTGAAGACCAGGTTGGTGCGAAACGTTGTGGCCACCGTCCGGGTAAAGAACTGGTAAGTAAAGAGGAAATGTCGGACAGGCTGAAAGCAGCAACAGATGCCCGCACAGACGACAATTTTGTGATCGGTGCCCGCACAGATGCTTTCGCTAATGAAGGACTGGAAAAAACATTGGAACGCGCTGTAGCTTATAAAGAGGCAGGAGCCAACTTTATTTTTGCAGAAGCTGTTCCTGATCTTGGTGTTTATCAAAAATTCGTAGATGCTACAGGTATTCCTGTATTGGCAAATATTACCGAATTCGGGATGATTAAAATGTACACTGTGGACGAGCTGAAAGCTGCAGGGGTAGGACTGGTATTATATCCGCTGTCTGCCTTCCGCGCTGCAAACAAAGCAGCCCTCAATGTATATGAGCATATCCGCAAAGATGGTACACAGGCCAATGTACTGGATACGATGCAGACCAGAGAAGAGCTGTATGCTAGTATTGGCTACTACGATTATGAGCAAAAATTAGATAAACTGTTTAAAACAAACCAAGATGTCAAGTAACGAAGGAACTTTCAAACCTAAGAAAAGTGTAGCTCTTTCGGGAGTAGTAGCAGGAAATACAGCGCTTTGCAGTGTTGGGAAAAGCGGAAACGATTTACATTACAGAGGCTATAATATTCTTGATCTGGCTGTGAAAGCCCAGTTTGAAGAAGTTGCTTACCTGCTTATATATGGCCAGCTGCCTACAGAAGCACAATTGAAAAATTATAAATCTAAACTAAAATCACTGAGAGGCCTGCCTAACTCTGTTAGAAATATTCTGAAAAGCATTCCTGCAGCTGCACATCCGATGGATGTAATGCGTTCCATGGTTTCGGCTATTGGAAGTATACAACCGGAGAAAGACGATCATAATGTGGCAGGAGCAAGAGATATTGCTGATAAATTATTAGCTTCCTTCAGTTCAGGCTTATTATACTGGTATCATTACAGCCATAACGGAAAAGAAATAGAGGTAAATACCGATGATGATACAATTGGTGGTCACTTTCTGCATTTGTTACATGGTAAAGTACCTTCTGAATCCTGGGTGAAAGCTATGCAGATTTCACTTAACCTGTATGCTGAACACGAATTTAATGCGTCTACTTTTACAAGCAGGGTTATTGCCGGAACGGGTTCAGACTTTTATTCTGCAATTACAGGAGCAATTGGAGCATTAAGAGGTCCGAAACATGGTGGTGCCAATGAGGTTGCTTTTGAAATACAAAGCAGGTATAACTCTCCGGATGAAGCCGAAGCAGATATTCGCCAACGGATTGCTAATAAGGAAGTGATTATAGGTTTTGGCCATCCTGTTTATACAATATCAGATCCAAGAAATGTAGTTATTAAGGAAGTTGCAAGAGAGCTTTCCGAAGAGTCAGGCGATATGCTGCTATTTAATATTGCCGAAAGACTGGAAACAGTAATGTGGGAGGAAAAGAAAATGTTCCCCAATTTGGATTGGTTCTCGGCAGTGTCATACCATCAGATGGGAGTACCAACACTAATGTTTACACCATTATTTGTTATTTCCAGAGTCACAGGATGGAGTGCCCATATCATTGAGCAAAGACAAGATGGAAAAATAATCAGGCCAAGTGCTAATTACATTGGGCCAGAGAATAAAGAATTTGTCTCGATTACAGACAGAAAATAAACCCAACACACCCTTAAATAATAAATAACATTCAATTTTAAACTACAATGAGTCATATATCAAACGAAAGACCGCAACCTGATCATGTTTTAACAGCTATTGCGGATTATGTACTGAACTACGAAATAAAGAATGATTTAGCCTGGAAAACTGCACACTATTGTCTATTGGACACGATAGGGTGTGGTCTGGAGGCATTAACATATCCGGCATGTACCAAATTGCTGGGACCAATTGTAAAAGGAACCATTGTACCCAATGGTGCTAAAGTACCGGGAACGCAGTTTCAGCTGGACCCGGTTCAGGCTGCTTTTAATATAGGTGCTATTATCCGCTGGCTGGATTTTAATGATACCTGGCTGGCCGCTGAATGGGGACATCCTTCTGATAATCTGGGTGGAATTCTGGCAACGGCAGACTGGTTATCCAGAACCAATATAGCAGAAGGAAAAAAGCCTATGAAAGTAAAACAGGTATTGGAAGCCATGATTATGGCACATGAGATCCAAGGGGTAATTGCTTTGGAGAATTCATTTAATAAAGTTGGTCTGGACCATGTATTGTTAGTGAAATTAGCTTCCACAGCTGTTGTTGGAAAACTGATTGGCCTTACCAGAGACGAGCTGATTAATGCTGTTTCGCTTGCATTTGTGGATGGGCAGTCTCTAAGAACATACCGACATGCTCCTAATACGGGGAGTCGTAAATCCTGGGCAGCAGGTGATGCTACTTCCAGAGCAGTCCGTCTGGCACTAATTGCCAAAACAGGAGAAATGGGCTATCCTACTGTTCTGACCGCAAAAATATGGGGATTTTATGATGTCTCCTTCAAAGGAAATGAATTTAAGTTCCAGAGAGAATATGGTTCTTATGTTATGGAAAATGTATTATTCAAAATTTCTTTCCCTGCAGAATTCCATTCTCAGACAGCTGTAGAAGTGGCTATGACACTGCATGAAAAACTGAACGAATTAGGAAAGACAACAGCAGATATCCGCAAGATTACAATCCGCACACATGAAGCTGCTATCCGTATTATTGATAAAAAAGGACCTCTGAATAATCCGGCAGACCGCGATCATTGTCTTCAGTACATGATTGCTGTACCTCTTATCTTCGGAAGGCTTACAGCAGCAGATTATGAAGACAACATTGCATCTGACGAAAGAATAGATGTGCTACGCGACAAAATGGAATGTGTAGAAGATGTACAGTTTACTAAAGATTATCATGATCCTGAAAAACGTTCCATAGCCAATGCACTTACTGTTGAACTAAATGACGGAACGATACTGGACGAAATAGTTGTTGAATATCCTATCGGGCACAAGCGCAGAAGAGAAGAAGGTATTCCGGAACTGATTAAAAAATATAAAGTTAATCTGGCTCGTATTTTCCCTGAAAAGCAACAGCGAATTTTACTGGAAAACTCACTGGATTACAATACACTGGTGAATCTTGACGTAAACGAATTTGTCGATTTACTAGTGATTTAAACTATATTGAACGGAAAGTTAAGGACTGTCCTGGTAACCTTAGCTTTCCGCTTTTATACCATTTACACCAATCCTATTTATAATGTCAGAAAAAATCAAAATATTAATAAACGGTGCTTTTACAGAAAGTAAATCTACCGAATACTTACCTGTGGAAAACCCGGCAACACAAGAAACTATTGCTGAGGTTCCGCTAACCTTGTTGTCTGAGATAGATGAAGCTATTGAAACAGCATCTGCAGCCTTTAAAATATGGAAAGAGGTTGCTACTCCTGAGCGGGCGAGGCTTTTTCTTAAATATCAGCAACTCCTGAAAGAACATCAGAAAGAACTCGCAGAAATACTTTCCAAAGAAAACGGTAAAACCTTTGCCGATGCTATGGGAGATGTATGGCGCGGTATAGAAGTAGTAGAGCATGCTTGCAATATTCCTACACTGATGATGGGGGAGACAGTAGAAAATGTAGCCAGAGCAGTTGATACTTATAGTTATGTACAGCCATTAGGCGTATGTGCAGGTATTACACCATTCAACTTTCCGGCAATGATCCCGTTATGGATGTTTCCTATGGCTATTGCCTGTGGAAATACTTTTATACTGAAGCCGTCGGAACAGACACCGATGACTTCTGTGAGAATGGCAGAGCTATTCTATGAAGCCGGCTTCCCGAAAGGAGTATTGAATATTGTTCATGGTGCCAAAGATCAGGTGAATCATCTTCTGAATCATCCTGATATAAGGGCTATTTCTTTCGTGGGATCAGTTCCTGTTGCAGAGCATGTTTACAGAACGGGAACACATAACCTGAAGCGGGTACAGGCTTTTGGCGGGGCTAAAAACCATATGGTTGTAATGCCCGATGCCAACAAAGATCAGGTCATTAATAATTTGGTGGGGGCTTCCTGTGGGGCAGCCGGACAACGCTGTATGGCAATTAGTGTAGCTGTTTTGGTGGGAGAGGCGCAGAATTGGACTGATGATATCAAAAAAGCACTAAGCAGTATTAAACCTGGTGTGTGGTCCGATGAATCTGCAGCTTATGGTCCGCTGATTAATAAACAATCCAAAGAAAAGGTTCTGAGGCTTATCCAGAGTGCATACAATCAGGGAGCAGAAGTATTGCTGGATGGCAGTGTCTGTACTGTAGAAGGTTATGAAAATGGATATTTTGTAGGACCGACTTTGTTTAGTAATGTTTCGGTAGATATGGATATTTACAAAGAAGAAATTTTTGGACCTGCATTGTTGCTACTAAAGGCTGATACATTGGATGAGGCTATAAAGATTATTAATACCAATCCTTATGGTAATGGAACATCTATTTTCACTAATTCCGGAGCAGCAGCCCGGAAGTTTCAGCATGAAATAGAAGTTGGACAGATCGGGATTAATCTACCGATACCAGTTCCTTTACCATTCTTCTCTTTTACAGGCTGGCGCAAATCGTTTTTCGGAGATCTGCATTCTTATGGAAAGCAGGGAGTGCGGTTTTATACAGAAACCAAGACAATTACTGCACGCTGGTTCGAGGAGGATGTACCGGGAGGCAATGTAAACATGACTATAGCTTTAAAATAATGAACTGAACATAACATTCAGTATTCAATTTTTAACCGAATAAGATATGCAGTTTAACTTAAACGAAAACCAGTATGCCTTTCAGGAGGCGGCAAGGAGTTTTGCCCAAAAAGAGCTGGCACCGTATGCTTCGGAATGGGATGCTAAAAAAATATTTCCCAGAGAAGCTATTTTAAAAGCCGGAGAGCTGGGATTTTGTGGTATTTATACAAGTGAGGAAAGTGGTGGTTTAGGTCTTTCGAGACTGGATGCTGCTATTATATTTGAAGAACTGGCAGCAGCATGCCCATCTACTACAGCCTATATTACCATTCATAATATGGTTTCGTGGATGATTGATAAATACGGAAAAGATGAAATCCGGAAAGAATTGTGTCCAAAATTATCAACAGGAGATCTTCTGGGATCATATTGTCTTACCGAACCCGGAGCCGGATCGGATGCAGCAAGCCTGAAAACAACAGCTGTAAAGAAAGGTGATAAATATCTGATAACTGGTACAAAAGCATTTATTTCCGGAGCCGGAGAAAGTGATGTGCTTATTGTAATGGCACGCACAGGAGATGCTTCTTCAAAAGGAATTAGTGCTTTTGTTGTTTCTGCGAAAAGTCCTGGAATAAGCTTTGGCGAAAATGAAAAAAAGCTGGGCTGGAATACACAGCCAACACGATTTATATTTTTGGATCAGGTACAGGTGGACGAAAGTCATCTTTTGGGAACATTAGGCGAAGGCTTTAAAATTGCCCTGAAAGGATTAGACGGTGGACGTATCAATATTGGAACGTGTTCTGTAGGAGCTGCTCAGGGAGCTATTAACCAGGCACAACGTTATATGCACGAGAGACAACAGTTCGGGAAATCTTTAGCGCAGTTTCAGTCATTACAATTTAAGATTGCTGATATGGTAACAGAGTTGGTTGCAGCCCGGCAGATGATTCATCTGGCGGCATTTAAGCTGGATTCCAATGATCTAAATGCCACGACATACTGTGCAATGGCCAAAAGGTTGGCTACCGATATGTGTTTTAATATCTGTAATGAAGCTTTACAGATTCTGGGCGGATATGGCTGTACGCAGGATTTTCCTGTGGAAAGGTTAATGCGCGATGCAAGAGTACATCAGGTTGTAGAGGGAACAAATGAAATTATGAAACTGGTAATCTCCAGAAAAATACTGGAGGAAGGAGCTACGCTCCAGATCAGATAAAGCTTAACTTTATATTCACTTCATTTTCACTTAAAAATATGGATTTAATACTTACAGAAATAAAAAATAAAGTCGGGTTTATTACACTTAATTCAGAAAAGACCCTTAATTCTCTTTCACTTCCGATGATAGAACAATTGGGTGCTGTCCTGAAAACGTGGGAACTGTCTGATGAGGTTGCCTGCATCTTTTTGCAGGGAGCAGGTGAGAAGGCCTTTTGCGCCGGAGGCGATGTGAGAAAACTTCATGATGCAATTGTGGAACAAAGGTCGATTGATCAAAAGAAAGTTCCGCAGGAATGCCTTGATTTTTTCTCTAAAGAATACAAAGTAGATTATGCTATTCATACATATCCCAAGCCAGTAATTGTATGGGGGAGCGGTATTGTAATGGGTGGTGGAATTGGTCTGATGGTAGGAGCTTCTCATCGTATTGTTACAGAGAAAAGCAAACTGGCCATGCCTGAAATTACAATAGGCTTGTATCCGGATGTCGGCGGAACCTGGTTTTTAAATAGAATGCCTTCCGCTTATGGTTTGTATTCCGGTTTAACGGGGGCCAGACTGGATGGTGCAGACTGCAGGTTTCTGGGACTGGCGGATTATTATGTAGAGTCTGCTTCAAAACAAGATCTTGTAAGAGCTTTGGAACTGGCAGACTGGAGCGGTGGACGTTATAAAACAGTTTCTGAGGTGCTCGAAAAATTTTCAGCCCGTACTAAAATGCCTGAATCTAAAGCTGCTGCCCGTGAGCTGTTCATCCGTAAGTTTGAAGGGGTAAACACATTAAAAGAATTTGCTGATATTTTAACAGCACATCAGGGAGAAGATGAATGGGTAAATACAGGAATCAAAACCTTTGAATCAGGGTCTCCAAGTTCGGCTGCTATCATTTTCAGACAATTGAAGTTGGGAGCTAAGCTGAGTCTGGAAGACGTATTTCGTTCAGAGCTCAACTTATCATGTCAATGTTGTATACATCCGGATTTTGCAGAAGGTGTACGTGCTCTGTTGGTGGATAAGGATCAGTCTCCGAAATGGATTCCGGCAACACAAAATGAGATTACCGAAGAATGGGTAGATGGTTATTTTTCTCCTATCTGGAATGCAGAAGAGTACCCTTTGAAGAATTTAAGTATAAATTAATTAATGATCATGAAAAAAATTGCATTTATAGGATTAGGAAATATGGGCGGCCCTATGGCAGCAAATCTGGTAAGAAAAGGCTATGAGGTTAAAGGTTTTGATCTTTCAGCAGAAGCCTTGAACCATTTAAAAGAAGCCGGAGGTCATATTGCTGATTCTTCGATAGAAGCCATTAAAGATGCAGATGTCGTTATTACCATGTTGCCTTCGGGTAAACATGTTTCCGATCTGTATTCCGATGAGTTTATAAATAATCTGAAATCTGATGCACTTCTGATAGATAGCAGTACAATTGATGCTGTTACTGCCAGAGCTGTTGCAGATAAAGTAAGGTTAAAAGGTTGTAGCATGATAGATGCTCCTGTTTCGGGAGGAACGGGTGGTGCACAAGCCGGAACATTAACTTTTATTGTTGGTGGAACACAGGAAAACTTTGAAAAAGCAAAGCCTGTACTGGAATGTATGGGAAAGAATATTTTCCATGCCGGAGAATCCGGAGCGGGACAAGTTGCTAAAATGTGTAATAATATGCTTTTGGCAGTTCATATGATTGGAACTTCGGAGGCTATCAATTTAGGGGTAAGACAAGGACTGGATGCTAAAGTGCTGAGTGAGATTATGAAGAAGAGCTCAGGTGGAAACTGGTCTCTGGAAGTCTACAATCCTTATCCGGGAGTGATGGAAAATGCCCCTGCATCAAAAGATTATGCAGGTGGTTTTGCTGTAGATCTTATGACAAAAGATCTTGGCCTGGCAGCGGCAGCAGGGTTGGAAACAAAAACAGCTACTCCGCTGGGAAGTACAGCATTAAACTTGTACCGAATGTGGAGCGATGCAGGTAATGGGAAAATAGATTTCTCCAGTATTATTCAGTTTCTAAACAAACAATAACGACTATGGATTTCGAAACATTAATCTATACACAGGACGGATATACCGGAATATTAACGATTAACCATCCACAGGCTTTGAATGCCCTAAATGCAGAGGTACTAAAAGAACTAAAGATATTTACAGATTATATTAAAACAAATACAGATATACGGGCTCTTATTATTACCGGAGCTGGTGATAAAGCTTTTGTAGCCGGAGCTGATATAAAAGCAATGCAGAAAATGACTCCCGAAGAGGCAGAAGAATTCTCAGTTACTGCTCAGACAGTATTTAATGCTATCGAAGCATTACCTTTCGCTGTTATAGCTGCAGTAAATGGATTTGCATTGGGCGGGGGCTGTGAACTTGCATTGGCCTGCGATATTATTCTGGCAAGTGAAAAATCCAGATTTGGTCTGCCGGAAGTTACACTGGGACTTTTACCCTGCTTTGGTGGAACGCAGCGTTTGCCCAGAGCAATAGGATTGTATAAAGCAAAAGAAATGATCTTCTCTGGCGAGTTTTATACAGCTGAAAGCTGCAAAGAATTTGGTTTTGCCAATCGTGTAATTGCTCCGGAGAAACTACTGGATGAAGCCTGTAAACTAGCTGCAACCATTGCTTCCCGAGGTCCTGTTGCGGTAGCGAAGGCTAAGCAGTCACTAAATACAGGGGTTGAAATACATATTACTGAAGGCTTGAAACAGGAAGCTTACCTGTTTGGAGAGCTCTTCGATACAGAAGATCACAATGAAGGCATTGGAGCCTTTGTTGAAAAACGTACTCCTGATTTTAAGGGGAAATAAAGATTACATAATATTACATGAGTTTGATAAGAGAGAAGCTGGTATTGCCGGAAGAAGGTGAAAAACTATTATTACATTCTTGTTGTGCGCCATGCTCAGGAGAGGTGATGGAAGCAATTATTGCTTCGGGTATAGAGTTTACAATATTCTTTTACAATCCAAATATTCATCCTAAAAAGGAATATGATTTGCGGAAAGAAGAAAATATACGCTTTGCAGAAAAGTATAATATTCCTTTTGTAGATGCAGATTATGATGTAGATAATTGGTTTTCCCGGGCAAAAGGAATGGAATGGGAACCCGAAAAGGGTGTGCGTTGTACGATGTGTTTTGATATGCGTTTTGAGCGTACCGCTTTATATGCTTATGAAAATGGATTTGATATAATATCCAGTTCTTTAGGAATTTCCAGGTGGAAGAATATGGAACAAATTAATGATTGTGGTATACGGGCTGCCGGGCATTATGATGGCATCTCCTACTGGACATATAATTGGAGGAAGAAAGGTGGTTCTGCAAGAATGCTTGAAATTAGTAAACAAGAGCAGTTTTATATGCAGGAATATTGTGGCTGTGCCTATTCTTTACGAGATACCAACAAATGGAGAATGGAAAATGGACGGGAGAAAATAAAATTAGGTGAAAAATATTATGGTATCAACGAAGAGATATAACAAAAATAGGAAGTTATCACTTCAAAAATAATAATGCAAACAAGAAAAATGAAAAGGCAGTATCACAATTTCTGATACTGCCTTTTGTATTTTTTAGCATCTAAAATCTTCTTTTAAGAATTTTTGGCTACAAATTTTTTATAGTTCTCTTCATTCTTGAAATAGGCAACTTCACCATTGTCACCTACCATTACAATATATGCATTTGCCTTGTCTATTTTTTCTCCACTAAATGGATCTGTAGCTTCTCTTACACTTTTGTCTTTCGGAATACGTTCTACACACATTTCGCAACAGCCATAATAAGTTTTGCCATCATGGGGAACTTCTATTTGCTTCTTTCCCATATAAGCATCATTCACCATGCATACTGTTTCATTTGGTACTTTGTCCCCCTTGGCATATTTACCATCGGACGGAGTTGTCGTCATCTGGTCTGCCATCGCCTGAGTATTATTCTTAGGTTTATCAGTGTTGCATGCATATAGTATAACAGAACTGAAAATAATAAGAGATGTATTTCTGAGCATTGCTTTCATTGCTAATATTATTTAATAAGAATTATCCCCAAAATTAAGTTTAATGCTTCAGTATATTTTATCAAATTCTGGTAAAAGTTTATATGAAAGTAAAAAAAATATGCAGGAATGTTTCTTTATTTTTTTTACTGCTTTTTTTATTGAAAATAATTTATAACTATTTGTAATAAAACTATTTATTCATTAATATATTGATTTATTATTAATTTGAATATAAAAGTAATTTCATATCGATTTAAATATCCAATAGATTAATTTTATATATTTTGGCTGTTTTTCGTTAATTATATCTGTTTAGTTGTTTGTTAATAGATGTTAAACTTATTTTTTTCTTTTAACCCCTTTTATAAAAGATTATCTAAGCTTAAAGAAAACTTAAAGAAAACTAATAGTAAATTAATAAACCTTAATTAGTATGTCTATACAAAAAAACATCTTTCAGACATTTAAAACTAAGAAGCTTCCTCTGCTCACGAGATTTCATATTTGGAAAATTAAAAGGCTGAATCCTGATTACTCTTACCATTTGTACGATGATAATGATATCGACAAATTTCTGCAGGAAGAATTTCCACCACGGTATTTTGAAGCTTATAAACGTTTGACAATCGGGGCTGCGAAGGCAGATTTTTTTCGTTATGCTATTCTCTATAAGAAAGGAGGTGTATATCTTGATGTAGACAGTGGAATATCGAAACCTCTTAAAGAACTTATAAGACCTGATGATGTTGCTGTACTGAGCAGGGAGCGCCATCCTCAGTTTTTTGTGCAATGGGCACTGGTCTATGAAAAAGGACATCCTTTTCTGGCAAAAGTTTTAGAGCATGTTGTTGATAATATTGAAAATCACAGGTATCCAAATGATATTCATAAAACAACAGGACCTACTGCTTGTACAAAGGGAATTGAGGCGAGTTTAAAAGAAAATCCTGAGACTCCGTACAGAGTTTTTGAGGGAATAGAATTTCGGGGATATTTAAAATTTAAATACAAGCTAGGAAAGTTTTTTCTGTATTCCAGCAGAGCTGAACATTGGAAACAAAAGCAACTTACAATGGATATTATAGATCCGCGAATGGTTAATATTTAAATATAATATTCAATTAACTTATAAACCGTAGAATAAGATTAGCTTTGCGTAAATCATCAAAACAATTTTATGAAAGCAAAGTTTTTATTCATTGCTATTTTAGCAATTTTCACAATTTTTACGGGATGTAGTAACGATGACAGCAGGGCAGATTTAAATGGTTCGACTGTAGCATTAAGTGCGGAAGCTAAAGCTCAGATTGCAGCTGCTTCTGATATTTACCAGCTTACGAATGAAGATGTTGTTGTAGACTATGTAAAAAAGAACAAAAAATTACCTAATTACTATGTTACCAAAAGTGTAGCTCAAAAGGCGGGTTGGGTAGCTTCAAAAGGAAATCTTTGTACTGTATTACCAGGTAAAGCTATCGGTGGAGATGTCTTCGGGAATAGAGAAGGGCTTTTGCCAAAGAAGACGAACAGAACCTATTATGAAGCAGATCTTAATTATAACTGCGGGAACAGAAATGCAGACCGTTTAATTATGAGTAATGATGGACTTGTATATGTAACAAAAGACCATTATCAGACTTTTACACAGAAGTAAATAACAACTTTAATAAAACAAAAACCTTTACCATTTCGGTGAAGGTTTTTATTTTTATACGAATGCCTGGGAATTTATATAAGCTAAATTATGCTTAGCTTGCAGTATGAAGTTAGTCTCGGGGATTTATATTTTTTACTGTTCGGTCACCAAAGATGTATTTATAGATGCATCGGTTATTGTACGACAGAAAATAAAGCATCATATCCGTATGCTAAAAGCAGGAGCACATTCTAATAAAGAACTCCAGGATTTGTATAATACCTATGGTGAGGCTACTATACATTTTGAAATTGTTGACCGAAGCGAGCTGCAATATCATGCTGAAAAGCTAAAAGAAGTTCAGGAAGAGTTAAAAGCAAAAAAGCTTTAGACTTACTAAAGCTAAATTCTTGTACAGCATATAATACAAATACCTTTATTCAAAGGTGTTTCTTATTTATAAACCTACCATATATTGGCTTAAAACTGATAGCCTAAACCAAGAAGAAGCATGCTAGGTCTGTTGTCGTAGTTTATAGCTTTGCCACTTGTTTTATTGATGAATTTACGTTCGTCTCTGGAAAAAGAACCTTCATATCTGGCATTTACAATGATTTTTGAGATTTTTACATTTGCTCCGAATTGGTATCCTACAGATAATTTTCCGGACCCGTCAACTTCAAAATTTCCGGAATCTTTATTGTTGGACAAGTTAGTGGATAATACAGGTCCGGCAAAAACACTTACAGGTCCAAGAATGTCAATACCTGCCAGTATTGGAATATCTATTCTCTGACTCTTTGCCGAAATTTCAAAAATATCTCTGTTATCATAATCTACATAGGTAACTTTACTTTTAAAGTTTGTGTAGTAGATCTCGGGCATTAAAAAAATCGGAGTAGCAGGTAGCTTGAATTTTGTAGAAAGTCCAATATTAAAACCGGCTATATCTTTTGGATTGGTAAAAGCGTTTTTTGCTGTAGTACCGATGGCATTCCAGTTGGAGGATGAAGTGTTGAATAAGGCGTTAACTCTTACTCCGATGCTAACCTGAGCCTGAGCTGCCATTCCGAAACATATCATTAATGGGATAAATATTTTTCTCATAATTATAAATGATTTATTACTTTAAATACGAAATTTTATTTTCAACAGCTGGGAATCTTTTGAAAGTATTACTGAAAAAATTAAATCTATTTTTTAAGGCATGAATTTTTTAGTGAAATTTACAGGTAATTCTAAATTGAAAACCAGGGCGTAAGCATGCAAATATTGTTCCTAAATAGCTTGTAATAGGCTGTTTATTCTTGAATTTTAAAATAATTATAAATTACAGCAACATGAATTTTATATTTTTTGAATAATAAAATAATTTTTCGCAGTATATCTGTATCTCAGTTAAATATAAAAAGTGTGACCAGAATTTCATGAAGATTATATTTTACTTTGTATATCACAATACATATAATAAATAATATGGATACAGTTACAGATTATAGGGTAGAATCAGGATATGAGAATATGGATATTAATGCTGTTCATGATTTCTTAAGTAATAAGAGCTACTGGGCAAGTGGTATTTCTTTAGAAACTGTGAAAAAGTCCTTAAAATATTCTTATTGTTCAGGTATTTTTTATGGTGATATTCAGGTTGGCTTTGGAAGGCTTATTACAGATTATACAACATTCGCTTATCTGGCGGACGTTTATATATTAGAAAACCACAGAGGTAAAGGACTTTCTAAAATGCTTATGGAGCATATGGTAAATCTAGAATGGACTCATAATTTAAGGAGAATCTTACTCGCAACTTTGGATGCCCATGAATTGTACAGGCAATTTGGATTTAATCCCCCTGTAAAACCTGAATCGTTTATGGAAATCAATAGACCAGGAATATACAAGGGGTAAAATCTCTGTGAAAGCTTGGTGTCCGGATACTGTGATTAATATTTAATCATTCACAGTGAATTTCTTATTGGGGTAGGATGGTACTAAGATTAAAACAAGATTTTCCAAAGCGGTTTTCTTTTAAAAAGGTGTCTGGATTCCTGTAGGTATTCATCCATTATTCGTGGTTTTCTTGAAATGAAGCTTGTAATGGTATCGCTTTCCGGCTCCGGAACTTTAATTGCCAAATCATCAAGCTCAACTATGTGCGAGGCCAGCCATTCCGGTAACTTTGCCTTCTTTGTTAATTGACTGAATAATTCATCCGGTGTAATATTTACATATTCTATTTTGCGACCTGTTACATGGGATATTTTTTCTGCCATTTCTATATTTGTAATGGCATGTGGCCCCGCCAGAATTACTGAACTTTGTTTTACCTCTTCAGTCGTTAATAAATAATTTACAGCTACCTCTGCCACATCACGGCTGTCAATATAGTTTCTTTTGGCATTGTCCAGAGATCCGTAAATTTTGCCAAAATGCTGAATTGTAAACGTATTGCGTTCCCAGTTTTGCATAAATGAATGAGGTCTCAGGCAACAAAATTCATCGATATTTCGTATAAGGTAATTATCTATTGTGTTATGCCATTGGCTGACTTTTACAATGGATGATGGCTGAACTATTGGTGCTGATAATTTAACAATTCTTTTGATGCCACATTGTCTGGCAGCATTGATTATGTTAATTTCATATTCAATTTGATCCGGAGATGTAGCTGTCAGAAGAAACAAGGCATCTGCTCCGGAGCATACATCTTTAAGCTGTTTTATCGAGTTTAGACTGGCGCTTACATAAGTGATATTTGATGAAACAGGTACGGGGCAGGTACGTTCAGGATTTCTAAGAACGCCTCGGGCAATACAATCGCGGCCTTTTAGTTGCTGCATTATTTCTCTTCCGACGGTACCCGTACATCCAAAAACAACAACAACAGGTTTAATTTTTTTCATCTTTATAATCTTTTATCTGTTGACGGATTGTTATTATTGCTGCACCCAGAAAAGCTGAAAAAATTATATTGGATCGCTCAGATGGAAGATTAGCGATGAAGGTGAAAACAAGTCCCAGAGCCATCATTAATAGTATGATTAAAAAAGTTCTTATCGATTTATTCCGCGCTAAAATTTTTCTCAATCTAAATTGGTATAATATGATAAAACTTAATATTGTTGATAGTAACGAAGATAGACCTATAGTTGTGTAACTTGCTGCCATAAGTTCGGTTTTCTGAAGAAAATAACCCGATAAAAAAGACATCAGAGCAGGAAATATATAAGAAGGCAGCGCTGTAGCAATCATAGATTGCATACTAAAACCTGGGGAAATATAATTTTTCTCTTTCATGATATTCATGTGATTTTTCCGTTGATTATTTATTTTTTGCCAATACGATAGGTGAGTGTTACTTTTCCATAAGCCATGTTGGAAACAGAAAAATTGTTTACGGTTTTCTGATTTATGTCAAATAACTCATATCTGTTGAAAAGCCCCGCTCCTCCTTGTAACTGTAACCAAATTCCGCCTGCAATACGCTGGTTTAGCTGTAGTCCACCATGAATGGTAGAGAACTGAGCATAGTCGGCTTCTTTGCCATTATAGCCGCGAAAACTTTTTAGTTTAAACCTTGTCCAGTCTATTGAACCAGCCAGACCTATCTGGGTATTCGGACCTACATTATAGAGCACATTTAGCCTTGGCCAGTAAAATTGTGCCAGCCATTTATTATCTGTACTTCTGTAGTCAATTGATATTCCGGGAGTGATTAAAGTTTCTCCGAAAGAGTGCAGTGCATGAACGCCAACGCCGATTTCGAAATTTGATTCAGGGCCAAATTTTTTCGATACACCAAGAATGCCGTCAAGAACTAAATTATCAAAAGAAACGGACTTTTCTCCTGCAAGTGCTGGCATAGCTATCGCCAGAATAGACCATTTTTCTGAAATAGGATGTCGGATAATTATGGTTGGTTTTATTTCCTGAATTCTTTTAAGTCGGTTTGGATCATCTATGGTACTATTATCATAATTAAAATCCATCAGGCGATAATTCAGATTTCCAAAAATGCTTGTCTTTCCTATTTTAACCTGGGGGATAGGTATCCATGCATCATAGGTATTCAGTCTAAATTTATTTTCCGGATCCGGACTTTCTGGTGGTAAATCTTTAAATGTTGCTTTACTATGGCTTGTGACAGATATCCCACCTATATCCTGAATAATCTGCGCATTAATTTTACCTGAAAAGAAAAAGGTAAAAAGAATAGCTAAACAAAAATATGGCCATTTGTGTGTTAGGTTTTGTTTGCTATAAAAGGGAGATTTACGGTCTCTTTTTTTTAGAATTACGAATGTTTTCATTTTCTCTGTATTTAATGATACAAAGATGAGCTGAAAACAAAGGCAGCTTTAAAACTAAACCACACTTTACTCGGACAAATCTTGCATAAAAGTTGCCCGGTATTCTGAAGGCGTTACTCCGGTTATCTTTTTGAAGAGGCGTCCAAAATAGCTGGGATCACCATAATTAAGCTCGAAAGCAATTTCGGAGATACTTTTTGTCAGGTCTTGCAAAAGCAACTGGCTTTGCAGTATATTAACTTTATTAATCCATTCTTTTGGTCCTTCGCCAATGGTTTCTTTTATACATCTGTGAAGGTAGTTTTCGGAAACAGATAAAGCATCTGCATAAAAAAGAATAGATTTATGCTCCAGATAATTTTTGTAAACCAGCTCCTTAAAATTGAAAGTGATCTCAGCGCTTCGGTTCATATTTTTATTGAGCTCTTTAGCCGAGTTGAAGATTTTCTGGAGACCAGCCTGGAAAAGAGAATAGCAGATACCAAGGTTTGGATCCGGTTGGTAAATCTCGATCGTTAACAATTCAAATAAAGAGTCCAGCCAGATACTGCTTTCCTTTGGAAGGTGAATAACCACATTTGCGGAAAAAAGTTTAATCAATTCTTGTTTGGACAGAAGTTGGTTTAGTGTCTGATCCTCGAATAAGATCATGTGTCCGGCGGCATCAGGGCTTACTTCTACCAGTGAAGTTACGTTTCCCTGTCTGACAAATAAGATTTCATTCTCTTTTATTGATATCAGATTAGCATCTACCTGCTGTTTTGCGTTTCCTTTGGTAATATGAACTATAAAATTGAATTCAGGTCTGTGTAGTGGCGTGGGAACTTTGATAAAACCAGACGTCTTGGCTATATCATGTACCTGAATAGGTGTTTTTAAAATTGCAAAGTCAGAAGATATCTCCGGCATATATTGCCCTCTGAAATCTGTCGGAGTTATTCTCTTTATTTTTGCCATAGTACAAAGTTAACAGCATATATCATACAATGCTATACATGTTTTATAAAAAAAATCTTGCTCGGTTGCCACTAACACATTTCCGATGAATTAATGTTTGAATAGTCCCGCCATTAAGTTTGAACCAATCGAGCCTTCGACTAATTGCAGGTAATTACGCTTACTTTGATCTTTTTCAATTTTTATGGTTCCGGTGGTTTGTACATTTTTCATTTCCAGAAAATCGGTTGCAGTTGCATCACTATCACTTAATGGGCCGCTTCCATATCCTGCCAGCTTATTATAATCGGTAAAAATACAATCAGAAGCTTTATATCTGTTTTTACTTCCTTTTTCCCTGATCCATACTGTACTGGTACTTGCTATGATGTTGTGGTGAAAATCAAAATTGTCTCCATTGGTACCTTGAGTAGTCCATACACCACAGAAATAGCCACCATATACCAGCGAATAACGCATAGCACTGCGACTACCAGTTTCGCCATTGTTTTTCCAAAAAACAACCGGAATTTTACAATTAAAAAATACGCAATGATCGATTACCAAACCGTAGCCATTGGCTATAACTCCTACGTGCAATGGAAGTACATCTGCATTTCCGGTAAACAGGCATTGTGTAATGAGTAGATCGTCTAAGTTTTTTCCATCCCGCCAGATAGGGTAGGAACGACGAAGATTAGTACCATCCATATACGAGTAATCCGGGCTGCCAGTAAAACGTAAGCCTTCAATCGTAACATGGCTCACTTCTGGCTGTATGCCTTTCGCTTCTTCTCCGCCGACACCTGGCTCAAGAAGGGTTACAGTTACTACCACCGGCATTTTTTGAGGAGTCCATTCTGCGTCATCGGGCATAACATCCGCACGAATGACAAGCCGGTTTCTCAGAGTATACTTATCATTGTTGAACACAACAGTTTGAGTTAATAAGTGTATTCCTTCGGAAAGAAAAATTGTGGTTGCTTCCGGTTCTTTATTTAAGTTTACACGTCTTGCTGCCTCCATAACTGTCTTTAGTGGCTGTGCTCTTGTTCCGGGATTATTGTCATTACCGGTTTTGGGGTTAATGTGTAATTGTTCTGCCTGAACTAAGAGCATACTCATTACAAATAATAGAAAACTAAATGTGTATTTTTTCATATTCCTTTTTTTTGTAAAATTAGGAACAAGCCTAATTTCTAAAAAGGTCGTTTTATCTTTAAAAAGGTCATTTATATTTTCTTTCTGTACTGTTGGGGGGTAATGCCTGTAAGCTTTTTAAAGAAGCGATTAAAATTGGATGGATCTGAAAAGCCAAACTCATAGGAAATTTCTTTTGCAGATTTGTTTTGATAAAGCTGTTTTTTTATTTCTGAAACCAGCTTGTAATGAATCATTTGCTGAGTAGATAGTCCACTAAACTGCCGGCAAATTTTATTAAGAAATCCGGCGCTGATATTTAATGTTTTTGAATAAGCTTCAACACTTCGGTCATCTATAAAATTCTTTTCTAATAAAGATCGGAATCTGTAAAAATCTGAATGAACATAAGTGTCTCTTGGAACGTCATGAATCTCTGCGTAATATCGATTGAGGATAACAAGTAATTGATATAAAAGGGATCTGATCAAATGATTGCTGTCATTTTGAAGCTGTCCAAATTCCTGTTCTATTTCCTGCACAAGTTCCAGGCATTTTCCAAATGATTCCTCCGGTATATGCATTTCAGTAGGATGTGAATATTGATGAAAATATTGGAAACGATACAGGAATAATTCATCTGAGAAAAAAAGATGAAGAAAGTCTTTATCAAAGAAGAGTGTGTATCCTTTAACCTGTTCTTCAATTTCCCAGTGACGCACTTGTCCGGGGCTGGTGAAAATAATAGTTTGCGGGGCTATCAATATCTTATTTTCGCCCAGCGTAAATGTTCCGGTTCCTTCTTCGATGAAAATTATTTCGTAAAAACTAAGTTGATGTAGCGTATTATCTAATACATAATTATTCAGTGTTTCGATACGTCCGATATCCAACAGTAGTTCCAAACCATATTTGCATGGAAGAAAGTGATAAGTTTTAATTTTTGTCACGGATGCCATTTCTGTTCACTCTAAAGATGAGTTAAAAATACAAATTTCCGTTATCTGTATTATCGATGAGTTGTGAATTAAGATTGCAAAATAAGAAGATGTCTTCGGCATACATTAGCCTTGGAAATCTGTTGAAGCTATTCTCTTTGTTTTTGGTATGTTAAAAAGTTAACATCATATATCACAAAATGTTATACATGTTTTGGGAAGGAAAAAATGTCTGTTTCTTTTGCTACAAAACCTCGATCTATTTTTAAATTTGAAAATATGTGGTAAAAATTCGACAGAAATGTAGTATTATGTGTAATTTTATTCCTTTGTTCCTGAAATATATTTATTGAATGTAAAAGCATCAAAAGATAGAGTTGAGGTACTATTGTGAAGTTGGTGAAATTGCTGCTCGAAACAAGTTTTTAAAACAGTGACGCGTGATGTGACTTTCGCTTTTGCATAAATTAATAAAAGATAAAATGTATGAATTATAAACTTGAACTTAATACACAAGGATCAGGTTCTAGTCTTGTTTTTAACAATATCATATTTGATTCGTTCAAAGTTAATATTGTGGAAAGACATATTGGGTCAACACGTTCTCCTTTAAAATTTAACCATGTGTTATTTAAAGTCAGAACATTAGATGATGTTATTGTTAAAACTAAAAATGGCAATAATCGAATTATGATAAAAGATGAAGAGTTGGTTACATACCAGAGATTAGTGAAAACACTAGGTTCATATGAGTATAGAAACAAACTTATTAACAGGAAGCAAGTTGATGAAGATTATGTTCATTTTATTTTGCGTCTGGTTATTTTGAATTATGATCTTAGCTAAGTCTTATTGATAAATTTTTACATTTAATTAATATTGATGTGACCGTGATACTTCACGGGGTAAACTATTCATAGTCTTTAAGATTGCAATTTGTGATCTTAAAGACTATCGTTTTTTATACTTTATAACTCTTAGGAATTTATATACTGAATATTAATGTGTTAAAGTAAAAATAGTCAAATTTGAATTTTCTGTGCACGTCTCTGTTGATCTTACAAAATTTGACTTTAGCAGAAGATTGATTGAATTCTGATTTTCATAGTGGGTAAAAGCAAGTATCTTTTTGAACTTTAATGTGTGAAATACATAGTCGATTACTGCTTTGGTAGCTTCTGTCATTATTCCTTGTCCTTGGAATGCTGTCATTAATTCATATCCAATTTCACAACTGCTATTTTCGCTTGAAAGATCAAATAAGCTTACGGTACCTACAAGTGTATTTGTTTTAGTCAAGGTAATTGCCCAATAAAAAGAATTGCCTTTTTCAAAGTTGCCATTGACACTTTTGATGAAATTTATGGCATCTTCTTTTGTCTTGCAAACTGCGCGGTCAAGGAACTCGTTAATTTTGGGATCAGAACGCAATGCAAAAATATCTTTCTCATCACCAATCGATAATTGCCTAAGAGTTAATCTTTCAGTCTTCAAAACTGGAAAAGCCGCTGAATTCATACTTGTTATTAATTTATATTTATTGATCCTGAAATGTTCTTAAAATATTGAGTTTCAATTATTAATTATGCAAAAACTAATATACAAAAAGCATAGTTAATCCATCCCTATATTCAAATTTCATTTATGCAGTTTTAGCTATGCTAAATCTTTTCATAGAGAATTATTTATATATTTATAACCTAACCAACTAAATATTAATATGATGAGAAAAATATACTTTTTATCAATCATAACCTTTGCTGTAGCTTGTAATCAGAAAGTGAAAACAGACCAGAATAAAACTTCTGTTACCGAATCAAAAGGGAATTTTGATTGGTTAAACGGAAATTGGAGAAGATTGAATGATAAAGAAGGAAAAGAAACCTTTGAAAATTGGAAAAAAATTAGCTCCTCCGAGTATTCGGGAATTGGGTTTACAATGCAAAAAGGAGATACAATAAACCAAGAGCAAATATCATTAATTGAATCAAATGGAAAATGGAATTTATTTGTTAAAGCACCTAGTGATAAAGCACCAATTAAATTTAAGGTGGCAGAATTCAGTAACGATAAATTTATTTGTGTAAATGATTCAATAGATTTTCCTAAACGAATTCAATACTGGATTGAAAAGGATAAACTAAAAGCTAAAATTTCAAACGAGAAAACGAACATCTCTTTTGAATTTGAAAAGGTAAAATAATCTTTCTTATATATAGGTTAAAGCTTTAAAATAGTTTTCTCAAAACTATTCTAATTGAATATTAATAAATATCCAAAATAGTATCAATTATGATTTAGAATTTACTGAAGCTCTTTTTAAGAGTGTAAATACTAAATATTGGACCGGCAATAGGAATTAGAATTGAGATAATAAACAGCATAATTTTATTGCTATCATCCTTTTCCCGTAAAATAAGCCAGCAAGAGGATAAAAGCATTACCAGTCCTAATATTAAAAATACAGGTAATGCTATCAGGTAGATAAGTTCTGCAGTTGATAAATCCATAATAAGGCTTGCTAATTTCTGAAAGTTAATATTTATTTTGTTTGCAAATACAACTTTTAGTAAAATTATTGCATCTATAATATTAAGCCTCTAATAGTAGGGTTTTACTAAATACGAATAGAAAATAATACTGATTTAATCTCAATTTATGGTAAACCGTAATATGAATATGAAATTTTATTATATATTTAACTGATTAAAAACCAAATTATTAAAATGTATGAGAAAAAAATTACTCTTTGCTCCATTATGGTGAATCTTCACATTATCCTTACTTTCATCTTGTCGTACTGAAGATGGTGCGATCGCTCAAAAACAAATAGAAGACAAGCGTTTTGCTGTCTTAGTTCCGAAGGATGGAAAAACTGTTAATTATCCCGATGCTTTTGCATATCTAATGAGAAAGTATGATAAAGCACAAAAAACCAATTTGTCGGGTCTTAATAATACGATTGTATTGAATAACCTTACTGCAAGTATTAACAAAAGACCTTTAGCTGTTACTCTTGAGAAAGGAGATACCTATGTAGAATTTAATATTCGTACAGAAATAGCCGCAGAAACAAATGGTGAAAAATCAATAATTTATCCAAAAGTTAAAGGGGATAAAGTAATAGGCTTAGTAGAAGCAGTTCTTTCTCAGAACGAAACTCGTATGAGTTATTATACTTACAATTCTGACAGTAACTTGTACAAAGATTATAAAGATGATTTTCAAGAAGCACTGGAAAGGTATCAAAAACGAAGAACAATAAGGCTTGTTGCTGGAATAAAACCTATGGCAGATAGTGATATTGAAGAAGTCGTGATTGTAGTAAAAAGAAAGAAAAAAGAAGATACTCCTACTCCGAGACCTCCAGAGGAAGTTGGAGGATGCCAAGAACATGCTGAATGTATTGATTATAATCCTGGAGGTGGTGGTGGAAATGGAAATGGTGAAGATATTTCTTTACCAGAGAAAGTTGATAAAATAGACATTACAGAATTAAAAACCTATCCTTGTGCTTTTGCTATAGCTCAGGAACTGCCAAATTTGAAAAATGATTTAGGAACTGTGCTGAATAAAATATTTAAGAATAGTGATAAGTATGATATTAAGTTTAAAACCTTTACTCCTACACCTAAAAATGAAAAAGATGATGGTTTCATACAATCAACCTCAATAAAAGAAGGTGATAAGTTTAATTCTACTATATTTTTAAATGAGGAAGTTCTTAAAAATGCAACAAAAGAATATATTTTAGTTACAATGTACCATGAAGTTGTTCATGCTTATCTAAACTATCAATTACATACAATGGGGCAAGAAAAGTTCAACTTACAATATCCAGCTCTTGTTGTCTATAAAACTGAAACATATTATGATGCAGTAGGAAAAGAATTTAGGGTCAGTTCTTTTGTATATAGAGATGGACATGCGGAAGCAGGCTATTACATAGATACACTTGAAAAGATTGTAAAAGATTATAATCCAAATATTCCAACGGAGACAGCTAGAATAATAGCGAAAGCAGGAATAGTAAGTCTTACAAAGACAGAATCTGATATTAATAAAAGAGAACGAGGTATTGATAAAACTCTTGGACAGCAAGAAGGAATAAAATGTGCAAACTAATTTTAGCGAAATGAAAAGAATATTAATAATATTAAGCATAATTTCTATATATTATTCATATGGACAAAAATATATAATGCTAGATTCCTTAAAAGGAAAATTTAAAGTTAAAGAATATACTTTAAACACGAAGGAATTATATGGATTTAAGGAAAATATAAATATGTATAATATATTTATTGATAATAAAAGAATTTTACTTCTTTCTATTTTACCTGAGCGTGAAGAATATAGAGCATATAAAAAAGAAATTACCGATTATGAAAAACTTGTTAAAGTAATAGGAACAGGCGTCTCAGAGACAAAAGAAAAGAAGGAGTCAAACTGGAAAAAAATTAATTTTGATGACATTAAAAACAATATTGTTACAACATCAAATATTAATTATATGACATCAGAATGGGAAATTGCAAATACACCAGACAAAAAAACATTTAGCTATTCATTAGTTAAAAGAATTGGTGACAGTTATTATGTGTCTGAGAATTGTCTAACAGAATTTTTCACAATCGCGAATGTTCAGTCTCCTCTTATTGCTCCTTATGGAACTATTAATATCTCTGAACCAAAAGTTAGTATAAAACAAATGAAAGAAATATTCAAAAATAGATTTCCAGACTTCTCCTTTCCCTTGGATATTGACAGTATAGGGATGAGATATTTAGATATAAGTTTTTCGTTACACAATTATTTTTCTAAGGAATACATTATAAAAGGTAAGAAAGCTTTTCAATTTTGGACGTTAGATGGATGGTGGTATCAAGATGGATTGAATGAATATCGAGGCATAGATCGTTTTGTTTATATCCCTGAAAAAGGTATTATCGGAGGCTCTTATGATTTTTATTTTAGAAGATTTAATATTTTAAACACCTTGTTGCAGGAGAATATCATCAACGAAAAAGTAATGATTGCTGAAGAGTTAAAATAACAATACAAAGGCTTAGATTTAGAATGTGAGCCTTTTTCTGTAACAAACGACTATTAATTATCATTATGAAAAAACTTATTTTACTTCTATTAATGTTATTTTTTTACATGACTTCCGCCCAAAAATATTTTTTTTTAGATAGCTTAGCTTTGAAGTTTAAAGTAAATGAGTTTACTCTAAAAACAGGATCTTTATACGGAGTGGATAAAGAAATAAATATATATAATGTTTATTTCAGTCCCAATAATATACTACTATTTTCTGTTCTACCCTCATACCAAGATGGGAAAAAATTTCCTTTAAATACCATTATGTATAACAAACCTGAGAATGCTTTTGGAACAGTCATTAAAGAACCAAAAATCAATGATGCCTGGGACAGAATCAATATAAGTGATATTAAAGAAAATATCATATCTGCTTCTACTATTGAAAATGATATTATTTCTGAATGGGGGATAAATATTACTCCTGAAAACAAAACATTTCAGTATCAATTAGTAAAAAATATAGATGGGAATTATTATGTTTCAAAAAAATGTTTGGTAGAATTTTTTTTAATTAACAACAGTCAGTATCCTATTATAACTCCCTATGGAACTATAAATACAAATGAACCTAAGGTATCTATCAAACAAATGCAAGAATCTTTTAAAAAACAATATCCAAAAGATGTATTTCCGTTAGATATTTGGGAAAAGAGTCAATCAAGAGGAGGGGAAGGAGTGTATACTGTTCGGAATTATCTTTCCAGAGAATATAAAATAAAAAATGATAATGCTTACCAATTCTGGACATTGGATTCTTGGTGGAGCATGCATGGAGACAATCATCACAGAGGTATTGATAGATTCATTTATATTCCAGGAAAAGGAATAGTTGGTGGTTCTTATGATTTTTACTTTAGAGACCCTAGAGGCTTTAGAATTGCAGATACTGTATTATGGCAAAATATCATCAACGAAAAAGTAATGATTGCTGAAGAATTAAAATAGCAATATAAAGGCTTGGATTTAGGATCTGAGTCTTTTCATATAACAAATGATTATAAGTGAATTTTATGAAAAATGCTATAAATATAATTGTCACATTTCTGATCTCCACAGTAAATAATGAAAAATAAAATAATTATAGGGCTTATCTTGTTATGTAGTGCTTTATCAATGACAGGTTGTGTAAGTAGCCAAGATAAAGAAAATGAAGCAAATCGTTATGGAAGTGAACTTCTTATGCCGGAAAAATTCATAAAACATTCACTTACGAGCTTAAAATTAAGTGACTTAGGTAGTTTTAAAAACTATTGGCTTACATCAATGGCTTCTATATTAAGAAGAGCACATGATTTAAAGAGTATAAACGAAAAAAGATATAAATTTCTTCTTATAGAAATGAGCAGATTAGGTTACAGAAAGAATGAACCTGGATATGTATTTATTGATGAGCCTAGAAATTTATTTAAGGCATATAATCTATTAAAGGATGGATTAGGATATAGTAGTAGTGATTTTATTAACTTTTTTGCTCTTCCTGAAGATGTATTAGATGATGTTTTTTATTTTAGAAAGAGAAATGTCAAACTAAAACTTGTATAATAAAAATAAGCCTCCCCACGGAGGCTTTTTCTTTGCCAGAATTTTTAAATTTGCAGCGGAATACCATTCCATAGAATCAAATGTTTTTTAGGCCTCGGGAAGCCGGGGCTTTTTTTGTTTTTTATATAACTTTTTACACTTTATTACGGCTTCCCATAAAAGAAAATAAAATATGTTAAATAAATATGTGAAAAATTATTTTTAAGTTTAACCAACCAAAAAATACAAAATTTCATATATGATAAAAAATTTATTAAAGGCATCTTTATGGGGGATTCTTACGTTATCTACATTATCTTCCTGTCGCACAGAAGATGGTGCGATCACTCAAAAACAAATAGAAGACAAACGTTTTGCGGTATTTATTCCTAAGTCTGGAAAATCGATTAATTATGCTGATGGTTTTGCTTTTCTAATGAAAAGATATGATGGCTTACAGAAAACTAACATATCTGGCATTAATAATAAAACTATAATTGGAACGATAGCAAACACCGATAAGACTGCCTTTATCTCTCAAAACGGACAATCCTATGTAGAGTTTAATGTCAAATCCCAGATTATTACGGAAGAAAGTGGAGATAAATGGATTGTATTTCCAAAAGTCCAAGGAAATAGGGTTATTGGACTGGTGTCTGCAACTCTTACTGAAAAAGGAACTTATATAAGATACCGAAATTATAATGAACAAGATGAACTATATAAACTAAATGTAGTTGCGTTTCAAGAATCATTGAATAAGTTTCAACAGAAATTTAAAACTTTAGCACTTAGTGCGAGTATTAATCCAGTAGCAGGATCAGGTTGTAGAAAAGAAAATGGTGAATGGGTTGACTGTGGTATTCAAGAAGTTATTATTACTGTTCCAAGGCCTAATCCAGGTACAACAAATCCACCAGAGAATGGCGGAAACGGAGGTGGATGTCAAGATCATGCTAACTGCATTGATCCAGGAGGAGGTGGCGGTGGATATATTGAACCTCTACAAGATCCTTGTAGCAAAGCTAAGCGAGCGAGTGCAAATGCTAATACACTATGGAAAAATCCTGCAATAAGAGAAAAAGCTTTAGACAAACTTGATAATCTCAAAACCGATCGAATTGAACATGCTGTAGGAGTTGGTAGAGATGCTAATGGAAATCCTACGACTTCAGCAATAACATCAGGAACATCAGACCAGGTAAATGTTGAAAGTCCTCCAGGAGATTATGTATTCAATGCACATACACATCCTGAGCTAAATGATACTCCACATTCTGGACCAGATTTATATAATGTTTTAGAAAATATTCTTAAATCTCCATCATTCGTAGGTTCTTTTGTGATTAATAGTTCAGGAACTACCTATGGAATTTTTGTAAATGATAGAGATGCAGTTATAGAATTTCTGAGAAAGTATCCTAGACAAGACAATTTAGGAAGAAAGGAATTTAATACTTCTAATGATATAGGTCGAGATTATAATAATATAAGAGATAGTTTTAGTTCGGGAAGAAGCCCTAGCAATGGACTTTCAGAGCAAACAGCAGGGATGGAGGCTGCATTAGCTTATGTTATGGATAAATATAATATGGGTGTTAGTCTTCTAAAAGCAGATAAAAATGGTAATTTTAATGGAATAACGGCTCAGGCTGCTAAAGTATATGATTCTGTCAATAAAGAATATAAAGATGGATATTCATCAAAACCGTGTAATTAAAAGATAAAAAAAATATGAAAGCAAATATTTTAATAATAGCTTTACTTACAATATTTTCATGTAAAGCTCAACAAAAAAATGAAAACTCAAATATTTATAATGAAAATATAACTAAATTGAAAAAGGTAATTCCGAATAAAGTAAGTTATTATGGAAAACCTCTATATATATTTTTACAAGATTTACAAGATAAAAATATAAATATAAAAGAAGGTTATAATGCTGATGAATGGGATAACAATAAATTAAGATTGTATTTCATAGATTGGGATTCTAGAAATACTCTGAAAGATGGGGAAATAGCTTCATCAGTTCTAATCACCTTTGATAAATCTTTTGACAAAAATATAGTGGGCTCACTTATAAAGGAAAACAGGGCAAAATGGAATAATAATATGGTGAGTTTTTTCAAAGACATGATTATAAAAGAAATAGCTTTTGAAAATGTATCAGGAATAAATACATTAGGAAGTAAACCTAAATAAATTTATTAACAGCTTTATTTATACTCCCCGACTAACCTCGGGGTTTTTCTTTTCCTTATGGTATTCAATAAATAAAGGAGTACCGAAATACTCCTTTATTAGATAAATGGGTGTAAAAATGGATGTAAATATTATTTTATTCCTTATTAATAGTGTTTATTGTAGCCCCGAGCAGAATAACCATTTAATTTAACTAATTCTTATTAGTTCATTAGATGTCCTTTAATAAACAGTTTTGGTGGTATTTGATTAAAATGAATTAATTTAAATTTCACAACATTTATGATGAAGTCGGGAGTAAATCGGAATATTTTAATATCTTTATATAACCTATAAATACTGCTATTATGGCTAATATTGAATTTGGAGTTTTTAGTAAGAAAGAACCAATAAATCTAAATATACGATTTTATCACAACAAAATTGATATCAATACTAAAACTAACATTTTTATTTTTGAAAAAGATTTTCGCTTCAAAAAAATTTCAAAAGGTAAAAAGAGTACCAGATATGTAGATATTCTTAATGAATCTATAAAAGAAAAAACTGATAAACTCCGAAGGATTGTCTATGATAAATTTGCAGAAGACTTTCCAAAAGGTAACATAATAAATTCTGATTGGTTAATAAAGCTTATTAATGAATTTCACGAACGTCCAGAAGGAGAAAATGACCCAAGGTATTTTATTTATCCATTTGCGGAACAGTTTATTAAGGAGATGCAAAATAAGATTAATCCTAAGACAGGAAAAAAACTAGATTCAAAAACGATTACTCGCCACAAGTATACATTAAGTCTTATTAAAGGTTATGAAGAATATTCTAAGCAGAAAGTAAGGACAATAAATGTTGATTTAAATTTTCATAATAGTTTTATTAGCTATCTTAAAGATGTCCATAATTATGGAAATACTACTATTGAAAAGCAATTATCTACAATTAAGCAATACATTAGAGAGGCTGGACAGAAAGGATATAAAATTAATCCAGAAATTGAAAGCAGCAGTTTCACTATCAAAAAAGACGAAGTTATTGATACTTACCTAAACGAAGATGAAATAGACCTTATATACAACTATGACCTTTCCGACAATAGGAGATTGGATAATGTTAGAGACATGTTTATTACAGGGCTATGGACTGGATTAAGAATATCTGATCTAAAACGTATTAATAGTTTTGATATGTCTAACAATAGAATTAAGATCTCAGAGACTGAAAAGACTGATACTTTTGTTGAAGTTCCTATTCATCCGCAACTAAGACAAATACTTGAAAAACGAGAGGGTGTTCTACCTGAAATTAGTGATCAGAGGTTTAATGAGTATGTAAAAGAACTATGTGAACTAGTTGGAATAAATGAAGTTATTTTAGGGGGACTCAGAAATCCAGAAACTAACCGTAAAGAAAAAGGAAATTTTCCTAAATTCAAACTCATTTCTTCTCATACCTGCAGGAGATCGTTTGTTTCTAATCATTACGGCAAATTAGATGATAAAACTATTATGGCTATTACTGGTCATAAATCACACAGTCAGTTTTTGGATTACGTCAAAACGTCTAAAAGAGAACATGCTGACAAACTTGAGAAATATTGGGAAGAACAAGAAAAAATGAAAAAATAATTATTTGGCACACCTTTTGGAATGTGTACAATGCCCAACGGGCAAGCGTAGATGATAATATATAGAGCGACATAATTAAAAAAACTTTAGTATGGCATTTCGTGCCTTGTGGGATACACACATTTAACAACGTAGCTAAAGACTGTAAATTCTGTTGAAAATGACCAGTTCATTCTGGATTAAATTGACCATAGTAAAGTAGGTCAAGAACTGTGTCTAAAAGAGTAACTAAAATACAAAATTATGTAGTCATTATTTTCTTTTTTGATT
>Ga0308161_1000504_pt1 | contig 60877 bp, 76 predicted proteins | sample PhyFR2_FD_201034 | JGI IMG/M metagenome (GOLD analysis project Ga0308161, IMG submission 201034) | Phyllosphere microbial communities from UC Gill Tract Community Farm, Albany, California, United States - DLSLF.R2 | ecosystem: Host-associated > Plants > Phyllosphere > Unclassified | place: USA...
CTCTGAATAGTGCAAACAGCTATACCAATTCGAGAGAGCAGGCGATCAACAGCCGCACCGACGGGCTGATCTCCACCGAGCAGCAGGCACGGGCAGCGGGTGACGCAGCAACCCTTAACAGCGCAAATTCTTACACGGATACCCGTGAGCATGCGATTAACAGCCGCACTGACGGGCTGATCTCCACCGAACAGCAGGCGCGGGCAGCGGGTGATGCAGCAACCCTGAACAGTGCAAACACTTACACGGATAGACGCGAAAAGGTGATCAACAACCGTACAGACTCGCTTTTATCTGCAGAGGAACAGGCGCGTATTAATGGAGATCGCAGAACTCTGCAGGATGCCAATATTTACACTGACCAACGTGAATCCTACATCAACAATCGCACTGACAATCTTGTTTCTGACGAACGCCAAGCAAGAATTAATGGTGACAATCAAACGCTTCAGACCGCAAATACCTATACAAATAAACGGTTTAATAGCGCTGATAATAAAATAAACCGCAATGAACGACGCGCGAACGGCGGTATATCCGCTGCAATTGCTATGTCCTCAATCCCCTATCTTTATAATTACGTCGATAACAGCTTTGGGATGGGTGCAGGTACATTCCGTGGAGAAACCGCAATCGCAAGTGGCTATCAGAAGCGCATTGCTACCAACGTTCAGACCAGAGTGAGCATGTCATGGGACACGGCTCAGGGTGTTGGAGTAGGGGCAGGCATGGCTGTTGGTTGGTGAAAATCACCAAAAATTTAGGACTCGACATGGTTTTAGCAGCTAAAAAGAGCAAGCGCCTATAAAGGCCAGCGAAAACTATTTTAGCCGCTAAAATCCTGTAGGCCGAGTCCTACTCAATTCAAACCTATTTCTCTTCTTAATTAATTCATTCTGAAATACATAAGAAAACGCGCCCTTAAGCTTGTCTTAAGGTGCGTTTCGGTATATCGTTTGTCAAAAATATTTACTGTAAACGCAGTGTAAAGATTCGGGGTGGTTATGGGATCAGATGTGATAGCCGAGATAGACGAAAGTGTACGCAGCAGGGCCATTGAGAAGCTGAGAAGGGTAATGGGAAAAGAACTTCTGGCTCAGCTGGCCGCTCCCGATACGCTGGAACTCATGCTTAATCCAGATGGCAAACTCTGGTACGAGAAATTCGGCAAGCCCATGATGGAAATGGGGACCATTCCTGTGTCCAGGTCTACTGCTATCCTGCAGACCATAGCGGGCTATCATGGCCGGATTGCTGACTTTCAACAGCCCATTCTGGAATGTGAACTCCCTATTGATGGTTCACGTTTTGCGGGCCAGTTGCCTCCCCTGGTTGAGAGGCCGACATTTGCCATTCGTAAAAAAGCGTCACGCGTGTTTACGCTCAATGAATACGTTGACGCCAAGATCATGTCCGGGCGTCACCGCGACTATCTCTGTCGCGCTATCGAAGAACACAAAAATATTCTGGTTGTGGGTGGTACTGGATCAGGTAAAACAACCCTCCTGAACGCCATCATCGCTGAAATTGTCAGTCAGTTCCCCGATGAGCGCATTACGACAATTGAAGATACCGGTGAGCTTCAGTGTTTAGCCCGTAACTACGTGGCTTATCACACCACGGTCAACATCACCATGGCCAAAATCCTCATTCTTATCCTGCGTATGCGTCCTGACCGCATCATTGTTGGTGAAACGCGTGGCCCGGAAGCACTGGATATGATTGATGCCTGGATGACAGGACATCCGGGCGGCGCTGGCACCATTCACTCAGATAACACCCTTCTGGCGTTAGCACGTCTGCGCTCCATGATCAGCCGTAACCCGTATGCTCCCCGCGAGATTGAACCGGTTATTGCCGGAACAGTTAACGTGCTGGTCAACATTGCAAAAACGCCAGATGGTCGTCGGGTACAGGAAATCCGCGAAGTACAGGGTTTCAAAAATGGCGAATACATTTCACAGCTGATTGCTGCTTAAGGAGTGACCTATGGACTGCAGGACCACGATGAAACAAGGAGTTTTAAATGTAAGGGAAGTAAATGATTTTCTACAAATGCTGTTAACAGGGCAGGCTGGTTCATTCACCTCGCTTCACGGTGCAAGCGGACCTGACGCCTTCAATCGCCTTATCCAAATCACTAAATCCGTTAAAACACCACAACCAAGAGGTTAATGAATGTCTCACTTTAAACTAAACAAGCACACTTTCCTGGCATTATTAGGAGCGATGCTTTTCTTTGTAGCCGCAGAACCGGCAATGGCCTCTAACGCATCAGGCGGCGGACTTCCGTTTGATTCATGGCTGACCAATATCCGTACTTCTGTAACGGGACCGCTGGCGCTGACAGGTTCCATCATCGGGATTGTGGCAGCTGGTCTGACGCTGATCTTCGGCGGTGATATGAACGGCTTCTTACGTACCCTTGTCTTCCTCGTTCTGGTTCTGAGCCTGATTGTTGGCGCACAGAACGCCCTTTCTGCCATTACCGGCCAGGGTGCTGAGCTGGCTTCCCTGCTGGCTACATCTAAAGGAGGCATTGCTTAACTATGACCTTAAGGCGTGTCCCCATTCGTCAGGCGGGTAACAGGGCAAACCTCTTCATGGGTGGGGACCGTGAGCTGGTCATGTCCTCAATCCTATTGGCGGCAACCCTGATATTCGCAACACAGGACTGGCTTGCCGCCTTTATAGGTGCGGGCATTTGGGTCGGTTCACTGGCCGCACTGAGGAGAATGGCGAAGTCAGATCCCTGGCTTCGTCAGGTCTACATGCGCAGCCTTAAATATCCCCAGGCGTATTACCCAGCCAGAGCGACGCCTTTCCGGGCTAACACAGGCCGTCAGGGTAAACGTTATGAACAAGGGAAACGGAAAAAATGACACTCGTTTTTATAACTATTTTCGTGGCGCTGGCAGGGATCGTTGTCCTGGGTATTCTGTACGCCGCATACCTGCAACTCACTAAAGAGCTGCGTACCAGAAAACATCGCTCTAAAGATGAATCTTTTGCTGACCTGTTAAATTACGCAGCTGTCGTAAGTGATGGCGTAATTATCAATAAAAACGGTTCTTTTATGGCCTCGTTTTATTACGAGGGTGCGGATAACTCCAGCTCCACTGACGAGGAACGCAATCAGATTGCAGCACGTATCAACAAAGCAATAAGCCGTCTTGGAAATGGCTGGCTTATGCATGTGGACGCCATCAGGACGCCTGCACCATCTTATACACCGCGTACACAGTCGCATTTTCCTGATCGTGTCTCTGCAGCTATTGATGAAGAACGCCGCCGTACTTTTGAGCGGATTGGTACGCTTTTCGAAGGCAGCTTTCTTGTCACTTTCACCTGGTTCCCCCCAGCGCTGGCAGAGAAGAAATTTACTGATCTCATGTTTGATGATGAAAAAATTGAGCTTGATGATGAAGCCGCTTCACGCAGCCTGATCGCTCAGTTTAACCGTGAAATGGAAACCATTGAGGCAAACCTTTCACAGGCGGTAAAAGTCCAGCGCCTGCGTAGCACTAAAGAGCAGCAGGAAGACGGTACTGTGGCCACGCTTGATCAGATGCTGGAATATCTGCAGTACTGCATCACGGGCGAACACCATCCGGTCAGGCTTCCGAGTAACCCGATTTACCTGGATAACCTTATTGGTAATAAGGAATTCTGGCCGGGTATCACGCCGCGTATCGGGAAAAACTTTGTTCAGGTTGTCGATATTGGCGGTTTTCCTACTGAATCTTATCCCGGTATTCTCAGCAAACTGGCTGAGCAGCCCTGCCAGTATCGCTGGTCTACCCGTTTTATTTTTCTGGATAGCCATGAAGCCGTCTCTCGTCTTGAAGCCTTCCGCCGTAAGTGGAAACAGAAGGTCAGGGGTTTCCTCGCGCAGCTGTTTAACACCGGCGGCTATATTGATGAAGATGCGGCCAGAATGGTCAGTGACGCCTCTGCAGCAATTGCTGAAACCAATTCCGGTATGGTCAGTCAGGGCTTCCTGACTAATGTCATTGTTCTTATGAACGAGGACCGCGCTGCAGTCGAAGCGGCCGCTGAATTTATGCGTAAGGCGATTAACAGCCTGAGCTTTACCGCCCGTATTGAAACCATTAATACCGTAGACGCCTACTTTGGTTCCCTGCCAGGCCATGGTATTGAGAACGTTCGCCGCCCGCTGGTAAACAGCATGAACCTGTCTCATTTGCTGCCGACAAGCACTATCTGGCCGGGTGAAGAAACCGCTCCTTCACCGCTGTTTGATATGAACGCCCCGGCGCTGGCACATGGCCTTACTGCAGGTAACACTCCATTCTGGTTTAACCTGCATGTACGCGATCTTGGTCATGCTTTCATGTTTGGTCCTACACGAGCGGGTAAATCAACACACCTTGCGTTAATCGCTATGCAGTGGCGTCGCTACCGTAATGCCCGCGTTTTCTCCTTTGATAAAGGTATGTCCATGTACCCGACGTGCATGGCAGTAGGCGGGAAGCACTTCATGGTCGGCGGCGATCAGAGTCAGCTTAACTTTGCACCACTCTCACGCCTCGATACTCCTTCCCGCCGTGCCTGGGCCATGGAATGGATTGAAGCCATCCTTGTACTTAATGGGGTTACGGTTAAGCCAGAACACCGTAACGCGATTGCTGATGCCATTAAAAGCATGGCAGAAAACAATGACACATCCCTTTCCGATTTTGTCGTAGCCGTTCAGCACGCTCAGATTCGTGAGGCGCTTCAGCAGTACACCATTGACGGAAACATGGGCCATCTGCTCGATGCTGAGTCTGACTCCCTGGATATCTCTGATTTCATGACGTTTGAAATCGAAGATCTGATGAACATGGACCAGAAATATGCGCTACCCGTACTGCTTTATCTGTTCCGTCGTATTGAAGAGGCACTGGACGGCAACCCTACGCTTATCATCCTTGATGAAGCCTGGCTGATGCTGGGACATGAACGGTTTAAAGATAAAATCCGTGAATGGCTCAAATCTATGGCCAAGAAAAATGCGTCTGTTCTTATGGCTACTCAGCAGGTCGATGATGCTGCAAATTCGGGCATCATCAATACGATTATCGAATCTACTGCCTGTCGTATTTATCTGCCGAACCCTAACGCAACGTCTGAAAATGCCATTCAGCTTTATCTGGACATGGGTCTGAATACTCGCCAGATCGAGATAATCGCCTCTGCCACGCCCAAGAAAGATTACTACTACGTTTCAGAAAAAGGCAGACGTCTTTATCAGCTGGCTCTCGGCCCGCTGGCTCTGTCATTCGTGGGTGCTACTGATGTTGATTCAATAAAAGAAGTCAGAAACCTACATGACCAATACGGCGATAAATGGGTTGATGAATGGTTGCGTTCCAGAAACCTGGATTTGAAAGATTATGAGGCTGCGGCATGAATATTTTTAAAAAGAAAAAGCTCTCTCAACCCAATACAGAAAACCCGTATCTGAATGGGCGTCGTTCGTGGAACTACATTCACGGTTCAGCGATTCACACAGGTATTAACGGTCTCTTTTTTGGTGCATTAGGTTGCCTGATCGGATTGGCATGTGCAGGCGGCTTAATTTACAACGGCAGCCAGTCAAAGTTCGTGCCTCTGGTGTATGAGCGGGACGGTGCAAAAAATGTTATCAGCATGACAAGAGCTGATCGCCTGCCACCGGCAAAAGTGGATGACTTCCGTACCGCAGCTGCAGATTTCATTGCTAATGCGCGTCTCGTTACCCCTGATGCTGATTTACAGCGCAAGGCCGTACTCAGGACGTATGCGTTTCTTAACGCGGATGATCCAGCCACTGCGAAGACAAATGAATATCTGAACGGCTCTAAAGAGCGCAATCCGTTTACACGCGCGCAGACAGAAATGGTGAGCACTGAATTGCTGTCAGCTATTCAGCAGTCACCGGATACCTGGCAGATTGACTGGGTTGAAACTACCCGTAATCACGACGGTTCTGTGAAAAGCAATCCGGTCAGGATGCGTGCGCTGGTAACGCTTTACCAGAACACCAATCTGGCTGCAGTACAGAATGAAAATAACGATATTTATAACCCTCATCGTATTTTCGTAAAAGATTATAACTGGTCAAAACAACTGTAATTCGGGGCTGAATCATGAATAAAACAATTATCGCATCATTAATGATGGGCTGTACTTTTCTGACCAGCCACGCATTTGCAGCTGATCCACTGGCAGACCAGTATTTTTCACAAAATGAACCCAGTCTGACGCCGCAGGAAAAGGCAGCGATTGGTATCGGTCAGCGCTGGCAGACAGGCAGCGATACCAGTAAGCCTTTCGCTGGCGCAGATGGTGCCATTAACTACGTGTACAGCAACGGGCAGATTCAGGTGGTATGTGCCGTGCTGCAGGTCTGTGACATTGCTCTGCAGCCAGGTGAAAACGTCAACAACATTAACACTGGCGATCCGCGCTTCAGCGTAGAACCGGCTATAACCGGCTCCGGCGCGGCACAGCGTCTTCACCTGATCGTCAAACCGCTGGACGTGGGTCTGGATACTTCCCTGGTTGTGACTACGGACCGCCGTACCTATCACTTCAGACTGAAATCGACGCGCAACCGGTTCATGCCGTTTATCTCATTTACCTATCCTGAAGATGCACAGGCGAAATGGGATGCTATCCGTTCCCGCGAACAGAAGCAGCTGAGTGACAACACCATTCCGCAGACGGGTGAATATCTCGGAAACCTCGATTTCAACTATTCGGTCAGCGGTTCTGCCAGCTGGAAGCCGGTACGTGTGTACAACGACGGCAAGAAGACAATTATTCAGTTCCCTAAAACGCTTTCATCAGGTGAAACACCTGTGTTGCTTGTCGTGAGAAAAGAGGGCGGGTTGTTCTCAAAAGATGAAACTCAGCAGGTCAACCTCCGCACTCAGGGCGACAGAACAATTGTTGATGGTCTTTTTGATAAAGCCTATCTGGTTATTGGCGTCGGTTCGAGCCAGGAAAAAGTCACGATCACACGGGGTTAATGATGCACTTTTCAAAATTCGCTTCGGTAATGATGCTGGCCACGACGCTGTTTCTGACAGGATGCACCTTTTCCCGTTACGGCAACTACTCGGAGGCTTCGCTGCCTGCTAACAGCAGCATGGCTAATGATGCAGTGTCCTATCTGGCTTCGCAGTACCCGCCAGGACGGACAACGTTCCAAATGAAACAGACCGCAAATGATGCGTTTGGCGTCTCATTGCTGCAGTTCCTGCGCTCACGCGGCTATGCCGTTCAGGAATATACGCCAGAGAAGGGCGCTGCGGCTTCAGGGACAACCCTTGGCTATGTGGTGAATACACTCATGCCTAACACATACCAGACTACGGTTTATGTCGGTAACGCTACGCTGAGCCGTGCCTATCTGGCGGCTTCAGACGGTAAAGCGTATCCGGCTGGCCCATGGTCAATGGAGGAATAAACCGATGGCAGACCAAGATAAAATGTCTCCAGACAGTTCTCCTGCATCGGCAAGTAAAAGCGGTGTCCGTCGTATCAATAAACGCCCGTTGTATATTGGTCTTGGCGTTGCTTTGCTGTTCTGTCTTGTCGTGGCTTATGTGGCCAACAAGCGCAGTCAGCAGAACAATGAGGCTAACGCTGCAGTAGCTGAACATCACGGATCAAACCGCAGTTCGTCAACCATGGCAGATGAGGTTTTAGGCAGTGGTGCTTCTGGTGTTATCTCTGCACCTAAAGCCACTCCGCCAGAATTGCCGGTTGCTGACAACAAACCGACAACCGCTATTCCGGTTGCGCCGGTTGCCAATCCCGATCAGCCTCCTGTTCCTGACAGAACGGCCAGCAACAATGCCGCACCACAGAACGATCCAGCGCTTGAGCAGATTCGCCAGAACAAACAGCGTGAGTTTGAGGAAGCAGTGAAATCCAAGACAGCCATTAATCTGTCTCAGTTGCAGAATAGCAACGGTGGACAGATGGCTGCCGCTGGTTCTGGTACGCCTAAATCGCGTGAAGAAATGCTGCAGGAAATTGCCAATGTAAGACGCCAGATTGATATGCAGAATTCGGGCGATCCTACTGCGAATTATGAGGCGCAGGTGCAGCGTACCCGTGCTGCTATCAGCGGTTCAGACGGCACTGATGGTATGGACGGCGGTTCTGGCGGCGGTATGCAGCTGGCCTCGTCGTCAGGCAGTTCACGCAACGACATCAGCCAGTACGGAAAAAAAGGGCAGGGCGACAGGTGGTTACTTGACGAGCAAACGACAGCCCCGCACAGTCCTTATGAGCTGCGTGCCGGTTGGGTGATTCCGGGCGTAATGATCAGCGGCATTAACTCTGACCTGCCAGGCCAGATTGTAGGCCAGGTGTCTCAGGACGTTTACGATACCGCTACCGGTAAATACCTGCTGATCCCTCACGGAACCCGCCTTGTGGGTACGTACTCAAGCGATGTGGCCTATGGTCAGGAAGGCGTCATGATTGCCTGGCAGCGTCTTGTGTTCCCGGATGGTAAATCTCTGGATCTGAGTTCAATGCCGGGTGCCGATATGGCTGGTTATTCTGGCTTCCGTGATCAGAAGAATAATCACTACTTCCGTATTTTCGGAAATGCCTTCCTGTTGTCCGGCATCACTGCAGCTGTGGGTTATTCACAGAGTCGGGATCAGAACAGCAACTCAACGAACCAGGCTCCGAACATGAACAGTGAACTGAGTTCTTCTTTGGGTCAGGTTTTTGGGCAGGTCATTGCTCAGGTTGTTCAGAAAAACCTGAACATTGCGCCAACGCTTGAAATCCGTCCCGGCTACCGTTTTAACGTTACCGTGACCAAAGACCTTGTATTCAAAAAACCTTATCAGTCATTTGATTACTAAAAGGATTACGCGATGAAAAACCAGTACGTTTTAGCCGCTAAAAAGGCGTTGCTGGCTTCTCTCCTGGCGTCAATCATCACTGTGCCGGCGAAAGCCGGCATACCGACGATCGACGTTGCGAACATTACGCAGACGACTGTCAGTGCGATAAACAATGTTCAGGCAGTTGCGAAGCAAATCGAGCAGTATCAGACACAGCTGCAGCAATATCAGAACATGCTGCAGAACACTGTTGCTCCTGCGGCCTACGTGTGGGACCAGGCTCAGTCAACCATCAATAAGCTGTATCAGGCTCAGGACACCCTGAATTATTACAAGAATCAAACCGGTAGTATTGACGCTTATTTAAAACGCTATCAGGACGTCAACTTTTATCGTAGTTCTGCATGTTTTAAAGCAAGCATGACCTGTTCTGACTCCGAGCTAGAAGCTTTACATGAAGCAGACAGAAATAATTCAGAAGCGATTAAACGAGCTAATGATGCTTCTCTTAAAACAATTGATCAGCAACAGGACACCCTGCGAACGGATGCCAGCAACTTAGCAAGCTTACAAAGTCAGGCGTCAAATGCTACGGGTCAGATGCAGGCAATTCAGGCCGCTAACCAGCTGGCCAGTGCTCAGGCAAACCAGCTCCTTCAGATCAGGTCTTTGCTGGTTTCACAGCAAAATGCTGCAACAACACTTGCACAGGTACAGGCTGATAAAGAAGCACAGCAGGCAGCTGCATCAGCTAATTTCAGAGCGGGGACTTATACCAAAAGCCCTGCAAAATCATGGTGAGGAAAGTATGAAAAAATTAGTGGTAATTACTTTAAGTTCATTTGTTTTGGCTTTCACATTAGCTGGTTGTGATCAAAAACCATCTGCGGAACAAGTTGATTGTTCAAAGCCTATTAACAAAATGAGCGACTCTGAGAAAAATAAATGCGGCAAAGGTGGTCAGTATACTAAAAGCCCTGAAAAACAATGGTGATTAAATGAACTTTAGAAAAGTGCTTCTTCCAGCCATGGTGCTTATGATTCTTTTCATAAGCTCTCAGGCTCAGGCAGCGCCACTTAATAGCTCAGGTTTATTAGATGACATTCTGAGGCGTTTTAGTGAGGTTGCTCATAATTGGCAAGCTGATATTGAAAGCTATGCTAAATGGTTATTTTGGACGTTAGTTCTGATTTCCATGGTCTGGACCTTTGTCATGATGGCATTGCAGGGAGAGGGGATCAGTGGTGCGCTGGCAGAGATTGTACGATTCTTTGCAGTTACCGGCTTCTTTTTTTATCTACTTGATAATGGTCCCGCTATGTCTCAAAGCATACAGGAATCATTACGACAATTAGCAGCTAAAGCATCTGGAATGCCGTCTGGGTTTTCCCCTTCGGGAATAGTTGATATTGGTTTTGATATTGCAGGCAGAGCAGCAGACCAATCATCTGTATGGACCCCTGCAGATTCTACTGTTGGCCTTATTATAGCTGCAGTAATCCTTTGCGTGCTTGCGCTTGTCGGCGTGAATATGCTTCTACTCCTTATATCCGGATGGATATTAAGTTTCGGTGGGATAATTCTGCTTGGTTTTGGCGGTGCAAGATGGACTTCAGATATCGCTGTCAATTATTTCAAAACAGTTCTGGGATTGGCTCTTCAATTATTTACCATGGTTCTTATCGTCGGTATCGGGAAGTCATTTATTGACCAGTACTATCAGGCAATGGGTACTGATGCACTGCAAGTTAAAACAATGTTCGTAATGCTTGTTGCATCCATTGTCCTGCTTGTTTTAGTTAACAAAGTTCCTCCTATGATTGGAAGTATCCCCGGCGGTGCGTCTATGGGTGGTATTGGTGGATTTGGTGCTGGAGCCTTAATCGGTGCAGCAGCAGCCGCAGGCGCAGCGATTGCAACGGCAGGAGCAGCCGCAGCAGCTGGGGCAACTTCAGCAGCTGGCGGGATGTCGGCCCTGCAGGCCGCTTATGAGTCTGCGAATGCTGCAGAATCAGGTTCGGGCAGCAGTTCTGGCGGTACAGGTGGAGCTGGCGGTGAGGATACTGGAAATGTAGATAACGCTGGGCCTTCTGGCGGGGGATCAGGAAGTGGTGGAACTCAAGCTGGCGGTTCTGGTGGTGGTTCTTCCCAGGGGGCTAGCAGCGGGTTTGCATCTTCATTCTCAAAAGCAGGTCGCATGATGTCACACATGGCTGGTTCCTTATCCAGCGGCGCAGCTTCTCATGCTTCTAATGTTGCAGGCAGCAAAATGCAGTCAGCCCGAGATGCAATAGCACAGACTACCGGTGGCCAGATTGCATCTCAGATCAGGGCGCAGACTGCAGAGCGTATGGGTGGAGGTGAGTCAGCAGGGCAGGATACCGGTAGTACCACGTCACAGGCGGCTCAGGAAGGTGCATCCAGTGAAAGCAGCAACGCAAGTGACTCTTTCAGCGGTGACAGCCTTTCAGGAAGTCAGAGTAACAGTGACACAGGTAACGTCCAGAGCGATCAGGATGAATTTGAGCAGTTCAAAAATAAACAGGCTTTCTAAGAGGTATTTATGAAAAATGTACTACTTGCCGCAAGTTTGAGCGTACTCGGTATGTCCCTGACGTTACCGGCTAAAGCAGCTGATCCCTGTACTCAGGTACTTTGTCTGTTCGGCGTTGTGGCTACCGGAAAAGTGCAGAGCGGCTGCAAAAGCGCGGTCGCGGGTTACTTCAGCATTCAGGACTTCAGCCACGGCTCTTTTTTGCCAGATCACACACAGAGATCACGCAAAAGTAAGGTTCTGGACAAATGCCCTTCAGCTGACAGCGGCAAAGTGCAGGAAATTAACGACAAGCTTGGCCGCCTGCGCGGTCTTTAATCAGGAGGGGTTGTCATGCCTTTAGATTTGCCGCCAGCACAGGTTGAACGTGTTGTTTGTTCAATAACTGCAGCCATTAAGTACCAGGTTCCTGCCAATATTATGTTGGCAATCGCTGAGCAGGAAGGAGGACGCCCCGGCCTTGAAAACAAAAACCGTAACGACAATGGTTCTTACGATGTAGGCCGTATGCAGTTCAATACGGCTTATCTGAAGGACCTGGAGCGATACGGTATTACAGCCGAGGACGTGGCCCGTCCCGGCTGCTACTCATACGATCTCGCGGCATGGCGTATTCATGGCCATATAAAAAATGATTCAGGGGATATCTGGACGCGGGCGGCTAATTACCATTCCAGAACGCCTTACTACAACAGTATCTATCAGTCACAAATTACGCCCAAAGCCGCTAAATGGCAGCGATGGCTTGAAGAAAGGTTTGATACATACGACGCCACAAAACCGGCAGAAAAGCCCGCACAGCCCCAAATCCAGGCTGTAAAAGCGACGCCAGAAGAAAAGTCTCTGAAAAATATTGAACAGGTTACAGAGCTGGCTAAAGCTGACGGTCTTCCCCCTCAGAATACCGGCTCTCCTGCCCTGCCCTCTACCCCGGAGCAGCTGGCGGGTTTTGCAGCATCTGTACAGCAGATTCCTGTTAAAGCGGTCTCCAGCGCTGACTATCAGCAAAGGCCAGAGAGAATGCCAGCGCAATATAATAAGGCTGCAGCTGCGGCACTGGCTGCCGTATACGGCAACATAAAACTTCGCTAATTTAGCCGCTAAATATTGATGAATTTAAAAAATCTTAACGCTGTTAAATGGGTAGCGTTGGTTCTGATGGCAGGTGATCACGTCAATAAATACCTCTTTAATGAAACCCTGCCTTTTCTTTTTGAGGCTGGCCGTGCGGTCATGCCAATGTTCTGCTTTGTCCTTGCTTACAATCTGGCACGGCCCGATTCCCTCGCAAACGGGACCTATCAGAGAGTCGCTAACCGGCTGGTATTATTTGGCCTTATGGCATCCCCGGCCTACATTCTGCTTGGTGGCGTCATTGATGACTGGTGGCCACTTAATATCCTCTTTACGTTGCTAACGATTACGCTTGTTGTTTATAACCTCGATAAAGGCGGCAAGTTAAACCAGGTCATTGCTTTGCTCGTTTTTCTGTTATGCGGTGCCGTGGTTGAATTCTGGTGGCCAGCGGTTCTGATGGGCGTGTTCCTCTGGCTCTTTTTCCGATATGGCAATGCATACTATATAGCCGGTGCAGTACTGGCCTGTGCTTCTCTCTGGTACATCAACGATAACTTTTATGCCCTTTTGTCTTTCCCGCTCGTCCTGATACTGAGCAGATTTCCCTTCGCTTTGCCCCGGTTTAAGTGGTTTTTCTACGCATTCTATCCTCTCCACCTTTATGCGCTGATGATCATACGTGTCCCAATGGCCAAAGCTGGATACCTCTTTTTTACCTGAATGATTGACTAAAGGGGATAATTATAATAATTTATAATCTAAATATTTAGATTGAGATTAAGCCATGCCGACAAAGCACATCGATAACGATACCTGGTCCACCATTGAGGCGCTTACAATAAAAGCCATCAATATGAGTGGGAAACTGGTCAAAGAAACCGACATGATTCGCCTGCTTGTAAAAAAAGGAGCAGATGCAATTACGGAAGAAGAACTTCGCAACGTAAACGGCTTCAGTCCAAAATATGGCGTATTGAGCTGGCAGCGTAACGGCATGATCACCTCGCACGAAACAGTGCATCCTGAAGAATATGCGGCGTTCTTTAATGCTAACAGTCCATGTATGACATATGTATATGGACTGACTTGTACGGGTAAAAGCAACTTCAAAGACCGGCTGCTGACATTCCTCCCAGAAGAGACAGCTAAGACATTAAAAGTCATCGATGAAGACGATGGAAGAGTGACGGAATATCTGAGAAAGGATTTGTTTGAAAGAAGTTTTAAGGATAATAACCCCGTCATTCTTATTGAGCATGGAAAAAGCATTCCTGAAATAATGACCCGATTCATTGGGCCAATGGCTACATGTAACATAGATTTTGTTTTTGCAGGACAGCCTGCTGATAAAGGGAAATCTACGAAGCAATAACTTTTACTGGAAAGAAATGAGCACGTCAGACAAACCAAAAAAAACCCGAATTGGCTCCCAAACCATCACTGAATATCCAGACGGGACAAAGGTGATCGAGCATGAAGGCGGCCATAAGTTAACTACTTACCCTGACGGATCAATGCTGGGTGAGTTAGAAGGTGGTCATAAAACCACACTTTCCAGTGACGGTGACCTGACTCTCACTCTACTTCACTCTTCTATAAAGTCAGTGTATCCAATGAACGTGCTTAACGTAATCTCAATTGACACACAGGATAATATAGACGCCAGAATAAAAGAGGTTACTTTCATAAACGGAGGCAAGCTGTTCGTTGGCTACAATAATAAAAACGAAATCACAACTTTAGCACTCTGCAACATCCAGCTGGTTAATATTAATAAAGAAGGCACATCGATTGGCTTTGACATTGCCGAAGACCGCAAAGATATTAAACTGAAATAAAAAAGCCCCCGAAGGGGCTTTTCTTTTATTTCTTTCTTAGCACCTTGATGAGTTGTGTTACAGAGGTAACCAGAGCAGCGACAGCGAGGATGATTTGCGGGGCATTTTTGATGAGTTCGATGATCACAGTGACGTACCTTTCATGACCGGAGGGGTGTCTTAATCGACAGAAGGATTATCTCAGTTGCAGCTGCTGCCAGCCAATTGAATGTTCTAATCCCCTCACCTGTCCTGATAGCAGGCATATATCAGTCTGTAAAGCTATGGTATGCAATGTAAGCCTGTCACACTTCCCTCTGGCGTAAAACCGGCCTCAAAGCCTTTTACGGACCTCTTCAAGCTGTTTTACAAAAGCCTCACACTCTGCATAGTCAAAACTGCGTGTTTTAGTATTTCCCCTGCCAGGCAGCGGTGAAGGGATTTTAATACCATAGATTTCCCCGGAACTTTTCATAGCGTATACCAGTTCAGCCTCTTTGATACCAGCCCACGCCGCCAGGTCATTTGTACGGATGGCCATGCTCATTGATTGTCTCCTTTAGGAACGCTTCTATAGTGTCATTGTTCTACAGGCTGCGTGTCAGTTCTATTCTCAGGATAACACCTTAGCTAACGGATAAGGGCTGACTGACAGCCAGCCCGGATTGATCACCGGAAGCTAATTTCTTCTTCCCACTCTCCGTGACCATCCTTAACAACACAACGGTAGCGGTTGTTATTGTTCGTCATGAGCTTAAATCCGGGTGAATAAGAGCGCTCTCCATCAGTGCAGTTGAGCGGGTTTACCTGAGCCGGTCTTGAATCTAATTTTTGTTCTATTTTCTGGAGTTCCGCTAATACCGCCTGATCGCTTACTGCGGTTCCTTCTGCATAACTTCCTGCTGAGAATAAGGTCAGCATTGCTGCGATTGTTAAGGACCTTTTCATTTAATTCTCCGTTTAAATTGTTAAGAAACAGCGTGTGAGAGAATGATTATTAACTCACAAGCAAACTGTTTCAAGATATAAGTAACTGAAAACAGTATTTCTTCACTACTAAACGCAACAGCCCGACACTAACAGTCTTCAGAAAAACCTTAAGCAAATTACACTCCCCCAAAGGACAGAAAACAACCAATCAGTTCAGCCTCTTTAATGCTATTCCACGCCGCCAGGATGCTTGTACTGATAGCTATGCTCACTGATCGTCTCCGTTGTGAGTGCTTCTGTAGCGCCAGGGTTCTACAGGCTGCGCATCAGCCCATAGACCTGCAGATGATGCTCTTGCCTGTTTCTCCAAAGATAATATTTTATCACTGGCTGCTTTACCCTTATACCTGTAAGCCCATGCCATACCCGCTTTAACCATAGCTTCATTGACGCTTGATATGACACAGGCAGGCTTGCACTGCCTGACCATTACATCACCGAGGATACGCCCGTAGCGGTCCTCACCATGGCTATTAACCATTACATCTTCTCCACCAATCATGTTGGCCAGAAACTGTCGCGAACGCTGGCCGTATGACTGAGATTTTTCAGGTGCATCAATAGCGTTAAGCCGTATACGGTAATTTTTATAAAGCCCGGAGTAATCGTCTTTGATAGTTACCTCAATTGTGTCTCCGTCAAGTATTCGGGTGACCTTGACAGGGCCGTTTTCCAGCCAGGCAGCGGAAGCACTTTTAGCAGCTAAAACAACAGTCAGGATTAATAGCTTAATTAGCGGTTTCATTTTGCTTGCTCTTCTTTAGATGCATTGACCATACATTTTTCACAAGGCTAATACTGCAGTTATTCAGCTCTGCAGTACGGGCTATGGAGGTGCCGCCTTTACGGTTTTCAATAATTCGTTTATGAAGCTGGATGTCTGGCTTACGCCCGCTATAACGCCCTTGCCTTTTAGCTATTTCAATGCCTTCTTTCTGGCGTTTCCGACGGTTTTCGTAATCATCCCTTGCAAGCTGGAGGGCTACCTTCAGAAGCATGTCCTGGACTGATTCAAGCACGACTTTTGCTACGCCAGATTGTGCCTGAGCCAGCTCTGTAAGATCGACTACACCAGGGATTGCAAGCTTCGCGCCTCGCTTTTTGATTGAATCAACAAGAGCTAATGCGCTATCGAGTGGCAACCGGCTAATCCTGTCTATATGTTCAGCAATAACAACTTCTCCGGGCTGCAGGTCTTCAATCATTCGCTGCAGTTCTGGCCGATCAGCTCTCGCACCTGATGCCTTTTCCTTATAAACCCCAGCAATGTAAAAACCCCGAGTTCGCGCTTCTTCAATAATTGATTTTTGTCTTGTCAGTTCCTGCTCGTCTGTACTGACTCGCAGATAAATCCTGGCTACATTCATCTAATTACCTGTAATAAATAGTGACTAGGTTTCAGTTAGCTTTTAACGTACCAGCTTAATTCCGTTTTTTTCTTAGTCAGAAAAAACTCGCTGCCTTGTGGGATCATAACTTTGCTGGATGTGTCAAAAACTGAAATGGATTTGTTAAGTCTCTCTTGATCAGGCAGTGCGTAAAGTTTCACAGAGGTAATTTTATCATTACATCTTTTACTGGAAATCGATATAAGCATTACTTTTTCCGTAGTAGAAAAAAGTCTCATTACTGATGATTTTTGTTTTCCAATAGCAGTTTCACCAAAATACTGGCATCGCCCTTCTTTATCTTTAAACGTTATTTTTTGAACGCCGTAATCTGATACAGGATTCAAATTCACAACTTTTAATGATAAATCATCAGCATATACTGTTCCAGTAAGTAACAATGTCATATAAGTCAATATAGATGCGAAGATTTTCAAAATGCTTTACTCGCTTAAATTAAATGCAATAAAAGTCTTTAATGAGTTTGCAGGAAAATTGCCATTTCTTCTTCACTGGAAAAAATCCTAAACTCAGTTCCTGAACTCAGGAGCGTATTGTCATTCGTATTCCAGATTTTTTTTGTTGGGGCCGTAAACAGACTGACGTCATATGCCCTATCCCGGCAAACCTTACGTGTAATGGAAAACTTATACCTGTTTGTTTCGGACTCACCAATTTTGAAACCAAAAACTCTGTTATCTTGCTTTTCCTTAAATTGTTTAACATCACCAAAGTAGTAACACTCACCTTTTTTATCGATAAATTTTACCTGCTGATTGCCTTCGACACTAATTGAATTAACGTTGTAGACCAATTGATTAGCCACTCCACCGCTTCCTGAAAATGAGGGTGCCGAAGCGACCAAGAGCATGAAAAATAATTTATTTTTCATCTTTATCATCCATTCTTATATTGAATTTATCCATTTTATGGAATTCATCCAAAGGGTGAATTTTTTGCTCGTCCTTAATCTTATGCATAGCGGTAAACAGTGGTAATAAAGCTTCAAATGTTGTTTCGCTCAAACCTAATCTTTCTGCTTCAACGCGCTTCAGTTCTTTAATAAGCGAGGCCATTGTAGCCCCTTCTGGAAGAGAATGGACTAATGCTTTTAGTTCCTCTCTTTCTTCTTGGTTAACCTGAGCGCCAGATGCGTCAATAATCAATCCGGCGATAAATTCTTCGTTCTCAGGAGTTCTGATATCAAGAATATTAAATGTGTTGTCACTCATGGTTTACCTTCCTTAATTAAGCTGAAAATCCTGACTCGCCTAAAAATTTACTATAAAAATCTCGTGATTCCGATTGCTCTGGCATTAGGCTCAAAATCCTGTGCATTGCTGCTCTGTGCTCAGGTGATTTATCAACTAGTTCAACCAATCTTTTTGTTGTGTTAATAAAATCTTCTTTCATCTTGGCAGAATGCTTTCTGTTCAATAGTGAATATAACTTTGTTATTTCTGACAATCGCAACCATATCTGCAAATTTATACTCAGAACTTTTCTTATCTCAAGTTCCTCCGCTGGCAATTCATTTTCTTCAACAATATCGCCAGGATCTTGGGTATATTCCCTATCAAGCTTGGAATAAACGTATTTACTGAAAGGTTCCATGATTACTCCCATTGAATACCGCCATAAAGACCACGTTCAATATTTGATTCCTCCGCCAATCGCTGGATACTGGTCTGAGGACCAGTAAGCCACATTAATTCAAATGAGGCTCGATTTTCACTCTCCCACGCCTCTCCAGGTTCAATGATGACTTTAACGTCTGTATGAGACGCATCAGACGGCTCCGTCGCATTGTAAAGAGCTTCTCTTGAATAACTCATAGCCTCTTCCGGTGAGCGAAACAAAGGCCGCAGAAGAACGCCGCTGCCGTTACTCACGCCATACAGTCGGGACCCATTTGGAAACTGAACTATGTAAGGATTGTGTGACATTTTTGTCCTTATGCTTCGCTCAAGACCTGAACCTAAGCAGGTTAGTTAGGGTATACCCTAAAAGAACAGGGCCGATGAAGATGGTTTTTCTCAACCTTTGCAGTGTAAACTGGCCTAGCCAACCAAAGCAACTTAAAAAGGCCAGCTAATAAGGATTTTTGGTTCTATTGGCTTCGCGTACCATTTCGCTGTAAAAAAGTGTCAACCTGTTTAAACCTTTTAGCAGCTAAAACTATCGCGCATAAAATGTTTAGCTAAACTATTTACACATAGGATCAATGATCCTATAATGGTTTCCACGGTGGCAACAGAAAGTCACTCGTTTCGAGAAGGCTATGCTGCCGATAAGGAAACGAATGAAACTTTCAGATGTAGCAACCATTCGGTGCAGATTTCCAGAGGCCGATTTCTGGATAGTGCGCCGAGGCTCTTTAAAAACCTGTGGCCAGCCGGTACGTGAATATAACCCTGAGCACTTTGGTGTAAAGGTTATTCGTACTGACATCCTGCTTCCTGAATATCTCTTTCTGTGTATGGAACATCTTCACGGCAAAGGTATGTGGGAACCACTGGCTACCGGTACATTGAGTCTGGTTAACATCCAAGTTTCTGACGTGCGAAATATCGTGCTGAAACAACGGTAATTAAGGCGGGGTAACCCGCCTTTTACCTCAGCCAGTCTGTAGGAGGGATTTATAGTGGAAATTGATTTGCCGGATATGCCTGAACAAAAAGCGGTTGTACGCCGTGATAACGTCAGGAAGGCTGTGGAACAGCTGCACCGGGGGCTTGAGGCACCTCATATGCCCGGACCTGCTCACTTCAATTATCGTGCTTTCAGTACCGCACATCTGCGCACTGAAAATGACGGCTGGGAAGCGCCACCCCACGAAGTAGTGAACGCTTGGTTTGAGCATTTCAAAGGCTCTTTCCCTGAATATTCATCCGACAGATTGCTGGGTGGGTTGCTTGGTATGACAGCACACGCTGATCGACGTATGCGGGCCTTCAGGCTGGGAGAACGTAAAGTGCCTTATGGTATCTGGAGACGTTTTCTTGTGTTAACAGGACGCGTAAGCCAGGAAATTATTCCCGTCATAGTGATTATCGAGGATTCTGAAAATTGAATAATGAAGATGATAAGAAACCCGTCGAGGATGAGAAACGGAGGATTGTTATCTCTGATGAGTTATTTTCCGCTGAAACTCTTATAAATAAAAAAAGAGTTAAGCCCTCTATAAAAACCAATATACCTAACCTGGTCGTACACAAAAATACGACGAACAAACCTGATTAACTTTGAGAGGTAAAAAATGACTTATTTAGAACGTAACAAATGGCTTTACACTTTTACTATTGCTTTAATGGTTATCGTATGTGGTTTAATGGCCAGATTTTTTGGTTTGCAAGTGCCAATTATAGTGTCATATATTGTTTCAGGTCTGGCATTGGTTGTCTGTGGTATACAGGCTTATTTTACTGACACTCTTTCTTCAAAACTGATGCAATATACAGTGCTTGCGGGTGTTGTGCTTGCTGCAGTAATCACAATTTACAGAATGTTCTTCTGATTATGATGGCCGCTGCCTTTAAGATTTTCCTTCCTGGCGTCTAACATATCCTCTGCTCCGGCAGAGGATAGTCCCTTTAATCTGCAACGTTTTCATACGCATTGCATGAATATCCCTATGTCTGTATTGACCTTCTGCAGATTCTGCCAATAATACTGTTTATATAAACAGTATTATAAGGAGTCCCGTCATGCACATTTTTGCCTTTACTACAGAGCCAGCTTCACTGGCTATGCCCTTCTTTCTCGACAAATGCCCCGCCGGATTTCCGAGTCCGGCGACGGACTTTCAGGAGTCAGAGTTAGATCTAAACGACTATTGCATAGCACATCCTTCGGCCACTTTCTTCGTCCGGGCATCCGGTAATTCAATGACCGATATTGGTCTCAAAGACGGTGATCTGATGGTTGTTGACCGGTCTGTTAAGCCGGTGAATGGTCATGTGGTAATTGCAGAAATTGATGGGGAATTTACCGTTAAGCAGCTGCGCGTCTCCGGCACTCCCCCCCGCGTGACGCTGCAACCGATGAATCCTGATTATCCCCCTATTCATCCCGATCCTGACCGACTGCAGATTTTCGGTGTTGTCAGATACTTTATTCATAAACTTGAGGCTTAAGTCATGTTCGCTATCGTGGACGCGAACAGCTTCTATGCGACGTGTGAAACTGTATTTCGCCCCGATTTACGGGGTAAGCCTGTCTGCATTCTTTCAAATAACGATGGTAACGTGATCGCAAGGAGCGCCGCTGCCAAAAAATACGTTCCGATGGGTGAGCCGTGGTTCAGAATCAAGCAGCAGCAGTATCCTGAAAAAATCCATTTTTTCAGCTCCAACTACGCGCTTTATGCCAGCATGAGCAACAGAATGATGACGGTTCTAGAATCGCTGTCAGCCCGCGTCGAGGTTTACAGTATCGATGAAGCTTTCCTGGACGTTACCGGAATTGATTTCTGCCTGGACTATGAGGCATATGCGCGTGATGTTCGCCACAGAGTGCTTTCAGCGACAGGCTTAACCGTGGGAATAGGCATAGCTGAGACCAAAACCTTGGCCAAGTGCGCACAATGGGCCTCAAAAGAATGGCCTCAGTTTGGTGGCGTGGTGGTTCTCAGCAAGGGCATTCGGAACAGGATCAATAAACTCCTTATCAGGCAGCCCGTAGGCGAGCTGTGGGGCGTTGGAAACCGAATTGAGAAGAAACTTAAGGCTATGGGTATCGAAACGGCTTATGACCTTTCCCGCGCCAATCTGGCCATGATCCGCAGGCAGTTTAATGTTGTCCTTGAAAGAACGGTCCGGGAGCTGAACGGGGAAAGTTGTATCGAGCTGGAAGAGGCGGCTCCGGCAAAGCAGCAAATTGTGTGTTCCCGTTCTTTTGGCCAGCGCATCACAGACTATGAGCACATACGCCAGGCTGTATGCCAGTTCGCTGAAAGAGCAGCAGCAAAACTCCGGGGTGAGTCGCAATACTGTCGTCAGGTTTGCACTTTTATTAAGACCTCTCCATATTCGCCAGGTGAAACCTATTACGGAAATGCCGCTTCTGAAAATCTGCTTATCCCTACCTGTGACACGCGGGACATCATAGCAGCGGCCATGAAGGCACTGGATCGCGTCTGGATACCCGGACACCGTTACGCTAAAGCCGGTGTCATGCTTAATGATTTCACGCCCTCTGGTGTTTCTCAGCTGCTCCTGTTCGATGACTCCCCGCCCAGGCCAAACAGTGAGAAGCTTATGCGGGTTGTTGACGGGATTAATCAGTCGGGGCTGGGTAATATCTGGTTTGCTGGCCGGGGAATTGCGCCGCAATGGCAGATGAAACGAGAAATGCTGTCACCTGCCTACACCACACGCTGGAGTGACATACCGGTTGCCCGCTTTTGAGTCAGTAGCTAAAGGAAACAGAGGATTACGCCAGAAAGGGTGGTTTGAGATATACAGCTTATTCAAAAAAATTGCCTGTCTTAGCTATTTTACGTTGGCCGGCCGCAGCTGGCCAGCTGCGGCGCCCTTCGAGAAATCCAATTTATATTAACGAGTTATAAAAAAAACCACTTTAATCACTTCATCAGATTAACTGACAGATAAATTACTTCTTGTTTGTATCCGTCTCAAACGTGACGTTTCCATTCTGGTCCTGATGGATGTCTACAGTTCCGTCCCTCTTGGATGCCTCGTTCATTTTTGCGGTAAGCCTTTTAATACCTCTGGTCAGGTCTTCGCTGCGCCCCTGAGTGTAATCCGGCCACGGGATGAAGAATTTATTTGAATCCTGCATGAGCACTATAGATTTAGGACAGCGCCACTCAGACTCTCCGTTAGCAACGTATTTGAATGCGATGCCGCCAAATCCACACTCAATATTGCGGTCCATGCTTTTTGCCAGTCCAACATCCATGACACCGTTTTCACCTCTGTTGTAGGCCGCGTTGTCATAAAAAATGAAGGCTACAACAAGGGAACACAAAACGAGTCCGGCATTAATAAAACTCTGTTTACCCTTTTCTTTGACGCCCCGGAAAAGGTAGAGGCCAGCCAGCAACAGCGAACAGAGGAATCCGCCATACATGACCATTTGCGCCACGGATTCCTTCTTTTCGAGAGGGTAATTGTTCAGCATTCCGGCAGCTGTAACCATCCAGGGCATGACAAGTGCGGCTGTGGCCAGAGAAGCAACCACAGCAGCCAGACGTAAAAAAGTACTTTCAGTATTTAAACTTCGCAGCATATTTACCGTAGCAAAAAGCATAAGCACGATCATGAGTATTGAGTACAGCAATTTAATCTCCTTGCCCTGAAGCAGATAAAGCAGCATTGCAGTAAACGTCTGCAAAAAATACTTTTCAAAAGGGTTTTAAATTAGGTCTTAAAGACCTAATATAGAAAGGTAACGGAGAGGGGGCAACCTCTCCGTCTGACAGATTAAATCCAGCGAGGAAAAAATATGTCTTCACTATCATATGTTAAAAATCGTTCTGGCAAAAGTACGACACGCAGCGGTGAAACGCTGGAACAGCTGATTTCAAGACTCCCGCAAATCAGCGTTGCTGAGCTTGAAAATATGACAATGAATTACGCACAACTGGTTGAACAGTTACCCCGATACCTGAGCGAGATGGTAGGCTATGAATGCCGCCTTATTGGATTCTGACTGTAATGAAAGGATATGAAATGAAAAAAGATATAGCTGCACCCGGCGAATTCTCTTCAGACGCCCTGTACATCATGATCAGGTCATGGGTATTGAGCACAGCCCCTTTTCCGGTGATTGGAATTAGAGCGCCAGAAGTTGCCAATGCTTTAATTAAATCGCAAACCGGTTTGTCATTCAACATGTCAAGGGATATACCACCCGTCTTTAGTGGTGATGCATATAATACTTTTAGCGGTTATAAAGATGATTTGGAAAGATTAGATTCTTTGAATGAACATTCAGCAGCATGGTTCGTAGCGCACCTGTCACGGATTGAGACCACAAAGGATTTAGACCGGTATGAAACTCACCTTAACGCAATGCTGACCTGGATGCATGTGCTTGGCTATCTGGTATTAATTCCCGATGTTGGTTATTTAGCGACGCCAAAGCTTATTGAAAATTGGACGTTCTCTAAACAAGAATAGTAATGCCGTATACCTTCATTCCCTATCTTTAGCTTAGCTCCTAAAAATAGGAAGCCCCAGCAGGGGCTTCTGAACGATGATTTTATCACCTCGCATATCCGGGCCTTGCGGCTTTAAACGCCGCGCTGCGTCTTTCATCTATCCAGTCTTCAACCTCCTTTAAATCCCACGCTACATTACGGCTGGTCAACACAATTCGCCGAGGAAATTCCCCTCGCTGCTCTAGGTTGTAAATTGTCCGGTCAGATAAAGGGATCATCTTAAGCAGGGTTTTGCGATCGATTAGAGTTGGATATGCCAGCTGCTTCACTATAGGTGCTCCTGTCAGTTAATGAGACCTAATTATGCCAATGTTTTTTATATAGTTAATTGGACGTTTTGGCCGATTAGGTTGACATCTGAATTTAATTTTTAAAACCAGTATAAATATTGACCGGTCAGTCGATAACAGTATTACGCCTTGATTTTTAGCCGCTAAAAAAAAGAAAACCCCGTCAGGGGCTTCTATATCATGTCACGTACTTCCAGGCTGATGCAGGCACCTTGTCCCATAACTTCCCGTGAATGATTTCGGCTTTGCGGTGATCGTAGGCTCCGTTGAAGTCAGCAATTTCATCGTCACTGATACTGTCTCGTTTATGTTCGTAGAGTTTTTCAACGGTATCCAGCGTTTTGCATTTGCGGAACATATACAGATAGTCGGTTCTTCTGTTATTAGCCGTCAATTAGTCGTCCTTTTTTCGTCCTGATCCACTGACTGCCTGATTGCCTCTTTTATTTGTTCTGCCATGCGCTTCGTCATGTCAGGACTCATAACCGGCCCTGCCGGTGTCATCATGGTTGAGCGGTATAGCTTTAGCGTGATGCCCTGATCGTAATTCTTTCCGGCGTCAATATCCGGGACGGTAAGGTCCACCTTCTCCACCGTGTTCCCACACTGCTTCCTGTTCACATCAATCACGCGTACTGATTTATCCCCGGATACGGTTTCGCTGAGCGTACCTGAATACATGCAGCCTGACTCCGGCGCATACAGCGCGACAGCTGCAGGCGCCTGATGGTTAACGCTCAGCGGGGTCACCAGCGTTGCCGACTTGGGGTAATCTCCCAATGCGGTATCACTCTTAACGGCCACACCTGTACCTGTGTCGTCTGCATACAACGATCCTGAACAGATAAACAAGGCACCTATCAGAACTATTTTTTTCATTTCTCATTCCTTCAGGCACCTTCCGGTGCCTGCCGATAATACTGATTACAGTGAACGTGACTTTGCCTGGCTGTTCACGATTTTCTGCGTTTCTTCCTGAGTCAGTTCACCCTTAACTTTTCCCACACCACGGGAATAGGCTATTTCGTAACTTTTTCCGACTACAGGCTCTTTCTCCCACATTTTTTTATCGTGCTGCACCACACCTTTCCCGGACAGCTGGAAAACGCGGTCACCTTCAACATGCACAATCTGGCCAGCGTGTGTCTGAGGATGCACGTTTTTAGAAGCCTGCTGCGCATCAGACAGCTGGTAAATACCTTTGGGAAGCCCCGCTTCCGGTAAGACCTTCTGAGTGACCCACTCGCCCTGTACAACTTTATCAACCTGACGGCTGTTATTGAGCACACAGATTTTAAGTGAACCCTCGGGCTTCATGATAACTCCCGGATGATGGCTGCCACGTCCTGCCAGCAACCCAGCTTCTTTCGAATATCTGCTGTCTACCATGTTAACTGCTCCTTTTCTGGCGTTTGTGTCTGGCCCTTCCGGGCCAGGGATTTAAAGGCTATGTCGCACTGTGCGCTTCTTTTCTTTAACCTGAACCAGCTTTTCCTGTTGCTGCTGCTGCGTCTGTTGGTTGCGCTGCTCCAGCTGCCTGCCGATGACGGCATTAATCTGGTTTGCCACGCCGTGTCGGCCCAGGCTGCTGTTGCGATCCAGATCGTTAAAGTCTGTATGCCGTTCAGCCCGCTTTAGGATTTCCATCTGCTTTTCGCTGAGCCTGGCTGCTTCCATGAGTTTAATCTCGGCTTCGCTGAGCGGCTTTTCACCGCTGGCGTGAAGTTCAAGCTGACGCATTGCAGCCTGATGAGCCTTATATGCATCCGGGGTAATCTGCTTTAGTTCCTGCCTGTCTGGCACCTCACCGCTGGCAAAGACCGGGAAGATGGCCACTCCACCAACGGCCTCAGCTGCGGCCTGCGCTTTCTCGCGCCCTACGTTGATTGAATCCCCACTTTTGGGTTTCATTTTACAGGCGTGCGCCAAATCGTCATCACCGGCAATGATCACCGGCTTATCCGGGAAACGCTTATGCAGGGCTTCAGCTACGGCAAGGAGGTTACCGTTATCAAAGGCGGCAACGGTCGGGACGTTTGTCGCCTCTGTGATACTTCCGGCAGTCGCATAACCTTCAGAAATAATGAGTACGGGCGCATCCCTGAGCGCTTCCAGACCGCCCACGACGTGAAAACAGCCTTCTTTTTTGCCGTTCTTGGCAAAGCGTTTGGTGCCGTCTTCATTGATGTACTGCATCGTCCACTGCTTACCGTCAATATCGTATGCCGGTATACAGGTTTTTACGCCTTCCCTGTCAGTCAGTATGCCTTTGTGAACCTGCAGCCCTTTATTTTCCAGGTAGGCGGTCGGAGTCTGAGGGATGACCATTGATTTAGCCTGCCGGTCCACACGCTGAGCGGTGCTTTCGTGCGCCTTGGTCAGCTCTGCTTCACGCTGTAAGCGCTGCTCTGCCGCCTTAGCCCTGAGTGCTGCACTTTGCTGTGAATCCTGCACGTAACCCTTGCTGCACCACCGCAGCTCTTCTCCTGTCCGGTTATTCTGCATAAACCCGGCAGGATTACCGTCTGTATGGATAAAATAAAAGCCGGATTTCTGGCCGGGCTGATCGCCTTCGACAGTGATTCGGACTTTTTCACCTGTGAGTATCGGGTGCCGCTGCCCTTTATGCTCATCAGCATCCATGATGCAGCCAATGCTTTTCAGGGCTTCAGAAACTTCATCATTTAATGAAACAACCGGCTTTTGCATCACAGTGACGTTTTCAAGACGCCATTTTTCAAAAGGTGCCAGATCAGCGCCCGCTTCTGCATACCAGAATTTGTGCTCCTTATCCCAGACAGCTCCGGCAGCCTTTGCCTCACCGCGTTCTTCATAGGGAACAGCAAGAGGTGTAGGTACTTCTGACGTTGTTACCGCTGCGGTTCGCTCGGGCTGATCAGGCTGTTCTCCTTCTGCGTTGCGGCTCTTATCCCATTTCGCAAAGGGATCGAGCGCCACGCCTGCCGGAACGTACCAGGAATGCTCTTTGCGGTCCCATTTCGCGCCCAGCGCTTTAGCCTGCGCCTTATCGGCAAAAGGAACATTAAGAAGCGTGTCTTCCTGCGCGATGGTTTGCTGTTCTTCGGGATAAATACGGGTCCCTTTATCACTGAGATAAACAGGCTCCAGACCAGCCGGATCATTACCCAGGCTGTTAAGGACTTCGTTGATTTCCTCCGGCGTATAGGCATTTTCAAGGCTGTTTAAGAGGGTTGAGGAATACCACTCCCATGCCTCTTGAGGCGGCAGGACATTAACGTTGTCTTCCAGACGGATTACCCCTTTGGCCACCGCCTCTTTCTCGATGTCCAGCGTTTCAAAGAAGCCTCCGGCACGATGCTTAAGGTCGATGTATACCGGCGTCATATCATATTGACGCGTATCCTGAATTTTACGGTCGGCAAAAAGGTTAGCGGCTTCATAGGCCCGCGTGGCGCTGTTAGTTTCAAGCACAACTGAGGGGACTGAATCATCACCTTTTTCAGAAACGACACGGTACTTCTGCTGCGGCAACAGGTCTATTTCAAGTTCAACCTCTTTGAGTGCCTGCCCGATAATTTTTGTGGCAACAGACCAGTCCTGACTGAAAGATGCGGCATGGTCACTGTTACGCGTCCAGAACTCACTTTCAGGATTGCTTTCGGCGGCTTCGGCCAGAACATCACGCGTCAGGCTGAGCTGACTGCGGTCCATTTTAGCAAGGTAGTTGTTAAGGGATTCACCGAGGTTGGACAGCACGAATTTCTCTGCCCGGTAACGGCGCTGATCGTCAGGAGCAATGACAGGTTCGCTCTCTTCTTTCATACCGGCCCCCCTCTCAGACTGTGAGGTGGTTTGCTTGGACGCCAGAAAGCTGGCATTAGGTATCCAGTTACGCGGAAACTTAACGCCCTCTGGCAGTTCCCTCGGATCGCCTTGAATGTTTTCCAGGTGTCCGGTCAGGGTTTTAGCCGCTAAAGACATGTTCAGCTTCATGCTGGCAAAAGCAGTTTTCAGCGCGTCTTTCTGCCAGCCCGCGTTAGTTGTAAACGTAGTACCTGAAACGCGTTCATCGCCAATGAAGCTGGCTGCCTGGCCCTTTTCATTGACAACACTGTGTACCGGCAAAACACTGTCGTCCTTGTCCAGGTAGTTTATACGGACAGACTGACTGCCTATATCACTGTTTTCCCAGCTGTAAAAAGAGCCGTAACCGGCCACTACTGAAACGCCCTCAAGATTATCGGCGCTACTGATTGTAAGGGGATGCTTTGCCAGATAATCCGCAACTTCTTTGTGTTCGGCATGACGTTGCTGCGCCTGCAGAGTCAGGGGTTGTTCCTGTGTCAGCTGCTGTTCCAGGCCGAGAATATGAGTCTGGATACGTTCAGCGTCGGCAGCGGCGCGAAAGATTTCAAGGGGATCTTCCTGCAGGGCTTTAATCCAGGATTTTACATAAGCGACGTGCTGCGACGGATCATGACCAATCCCCAGCTCATCCCCCATGATCATGCTGGCAATTTCAGCCCGTAGTTCTTCTCTGGCGTAACCCTCACTGCCAAAGGGGTGAGAAAGGTCGCGGTCCAGACGCGACTTATGGCCCGTCCAGTGACCGAGTTCATGGAGTGCGGTTGCGTAATAGCGCTCTGCGCTTTCAAACGCCTCTTTGTAGGGCAGATGAATGCTGTCAGTAGACATGCGGTAAAAAGCCCGGTCCTGCTGATCGTGGCTGATTTTAGCCCCGGAAGCGGCCAGAATCTGTTCAGCCCTTTCCTGACTGTCCCATTTCTTTTCAATGGCCACAGCTGGCGGGAGTCCGTCTATCTGCTCAGCGTTAAACACGGCGGCGTAGAAAACGTCCGGGCGCTCAAGCTTAACGGTTTCTTTGACAGGCTTTCCTTTGTCATCGAGTACGGGACTCCCGTCTTTCTCTTTTTTCACTACGTCTCGGGTAAACTGCCAGTACTGCACATGCGTAGCTTTTTCACCTTTACGGACGCTGGCACCTGCCGCTTTCGCCTGCTTGAACGTCAGCCAGCGCGTATCGCTGCGGCCCTCGGACAGGAGGTGAACGGCGTTAATCCCTTTGTAACGCTTTCCCGTGACAGGATTCATCGGCATTCCTGCACCGGGCAAACCCGGATTCCAGGGCTTCTGCCAGGGTGCGGTTCCCTGCTCCAGCTGCGCGATCAGTTTTTCTGCAACAACCTCATGAAAAGGCTTTTTAGGCTCTGCCGGGGCATTGTCCTTACTCTTGGCCATGATCAGAACTCCTCTGTATCAGAGGCGCTGTCATAGGCATCTTGCAGTGACAGTGCATCTTCAGTGAAAGCGCCCGCCAGCTCCGCTTCTTCTGGCGTAAATTCTGCGACAAAACCTGGCACCGCCATATCGGCCAGCTTTGCCCTGACGGATACTGCTGTACCGGATGTAATCTGTTCGTCGCTGATTTCTGCTGATTTACTGGCGTCATTCATTTGGAGCCTCCCTGTTTCACAGGATTGTAATTAGGAATGCCTTTCATATCGGGATAGGACTGACTGCACTGGGGATAGCCGCTGCATGACCAGAAGTAGCCATGCTTTTTCGACGGACGACGAATTAACCCTTTACCGCACTCCTTGCATTTATATTTGTCGGAGATTTTTACTCCACCGGCTACCTTCACGGCCCCTGCGTTAGTCACAGAAACCTGCTTACGGACTAACTCTTCCTGAAGTTTGACGAATTCTTCTGCATCACGTTTTCCTTCCTGAATTTCCAGCAACATGCGCTCGTTAATTGCGGTCATCACCGGGCTTTTCACCATTTCAGGTAGGATTGAGATCAGCGCTCTTCCAAGCGGGGTACTGACAATATGCTTGTCTTTATTTTCAATGTATCCGCGCTTTTTGAGTTCTTCGACGATGTTTGCGCGGGTCGCTTCTGTACCGATCCCGTCACCATCACGCAGCAGCTTTTTGTGCTCGGGGTTATCAATAAATTTGTGGATGTTCACCATGGCCGTGTTCAGCGAACTGTCATTGAAACGGGCTGGCGCTTTGGTCCGGGAATCGATCCGTTTAGCCTGAGCGCACTCTATGCTGTCCCCCTTTTTCAACACCGGCAGTTTCTGTTCTGCCTCTTTTTCCTGGTCTTCATCGTCTTCTCCGTCACTGAATACGTCTTTCCAGCCGTTTTTAGTGACGACTCTGCCACTGGTTACAAACCGCTGTCCGGCCATATCAAGGGTGATGGTTGTGGACATAAACTCATGCACGGGATAGAACTGCGCGATATAGCTCCGCACAATCAGCTCATAGATATTACGTTCAGGCTCTGTCAGCTTCGCAACATCGCCTTTCTGCATTGTTGGAATAATGCCGTGGTGAGCGGTGACTTTTTTGTCGTCGAACGTTTTGGACTTGATTCGGGTATCGGCTTTCTCGATCAGGTCTTTCATCCCCGGATATGTTGCCTCCACGGCGCTCAGCACCTTCGGTGCGTCAGCGTGCTGTGATTCGGGAAGGTATGCGCAGTCTGAACGTGGATAGGTTGTCAGCTTGTGCGTTTCGTACAGTGACTGGCAAATCTCAAGTACCTGTTTGGCTGAATACCCCCATTTCCCCGCTTTAGCTGTCACATCAGAAAGTGCAAAGGCTTTAGGCTGATACTGTTTTTTCGGTTCCTGTTTGAACTCTGAAACGGTCCCGGAACTACCAGTGAAAGCCTTCACCAGTTTGTCAGCGACAGGGGTACTGGTAAGACGCCCTTCGGGATCCAGCCCTTCCTGCTCTTCGCCAGCCTGCCAGTTTGCTAAAAACGCGCCGTCCTTATGCTGGAATACCGCTTTAATATTGTGATATGGCACCGGCTTAAAATTTTCAATATCAAGATCGCGCTGAACCACAAGGGCAAGCGTTGGGGTCTGTACCCGGCCAACGGTCAGAAGTACGCGTGAACCGCCACGCTCAGCGCTCAGCGTAAACGCCCGCGAATAATTCATTCCCACAAGCCAGTCGGCCTTTCCCCGCGCCATTGCTGCACGTCCGAAACTTACGTACTTGTCGTTGCTCGGCATGGACTTGAGTGCCCTGGTAACGCTCGTCGTATCGTTAGCATTACTCCAGTAACGCAGCACGGGCTTGGTGCAACCGGCTTCCTCCAGAATCTCGTCAACAAGCAGCTGGCCCTCCCGATCAGGGTCACCGGCATTCACAATCGTGTCGGCTCGTTCAATCAGGTGATGAATCGTTTTAAGCTGTTTTTCAGCATCCTCACGGGGTTTGAGTATCCATTTTTCAGGAATAATTGGCAGATCTTCAGCCCTCCAGATTTTTTTCCCGGATTCATTTGTAGGGACGTTATCTGAGGTATAAACATCAGGTTCTGCCTGCTCATACATGTGGCCAAAACACCAGGTGACATAATCTGAGCCGCATTCAATGTAGCCGTCTTTTTTATTTGTCATACCCAAAACAGCAGCAATTGCTTTTGCGACGTTTGGTTTTTCAGCGATAAAAACTCTCATTATTCAGTCTCCGTTCGTTCGGCTTTCTGTGAATTCAGCTATGGAATAGTTATTTGAAATTCTTAGTCTATTACTTTGTTTTTTTTAACTGGCTTACGGAGTCCGTTACACCGGGTTCAGATGGATAAGGTCGAGGAAATGTTGATTCGTCATAAAAACTTACGTAGTGACTTTTCGGAGTCTGAGCGGTTTCTGCCAGTTCATTTAAAAAGTCATCCTGATCTTTGAGCCAGCCTTCTATCCAGTGACACTTATTTATAAAGTCTGGCGCCTCCTTATAAATAAGTTCAAGCAGTTCACGATTGGTATCGATACGCTTGTAAATACCCTTAGAGCGATGTTCAAGAATATGCTCTAGCTTTCGCAATTTTTCTGTTTCTTTTGAATATCCAAATAATCGCATTGTGCAACCTGCCCTTTATTAAAGTTTCACCATGTAATAACGGGTTTCAGTACTGACTGAATTTGTGACGCTGTAACAACACCAAAATACCGCGCATCAAATGACACCCGGCTTCTGTCAGTCATCAAAAGGTATTCGCCGTCATGAAGTGAAACCGTTCCTGAAAGACGGGGCAACATTCGCCCCGAGGGATCGGCATTCAGCGGTTTGCTGAATGGCACCAGGACATCATTAACTTTTACCCCTTCGGGGGTGAACGTCACCTGATCACCTTTAGCCGCTAAAATCTTCTTCATCATGTCGCCTAACCCGCCAGGACAGAACCCGGCACCGATATAGCCCCGCTTTTGGGCTTCTCTGAACAGGGGGCGGTCTGGCGGGCAGAACATAACGTACTGGCCTTTCTCTACGGGGGCATGAGAGAGCCGGTAGAGACCAACCGGGATACTCCCGGTTGTGTTAACCCGCAATCCGGCTGCATACCCAAGGCCAGCAACGATTGCTGCAGCCAGAGACACGCTGATGAGCGCAGCAGCTGCACGGCGGGTCAGGTTTCTCATATCGCAATCGCCTTACTTCCGGGACCATCATTCGCAGCTTCTGCATTCCTGATTTTGTCGGTCACTTTAGGCTCCGGCACAGACGCACGGGCAGCAAATGTCTCATCCTGGAAGAACAGCGGCTGCCGTCCATAAATCGCCGGATACCCTGCCACATACACCACCATGTCGCCGCGCTGGGTAATAAGTCCGGCTTCATCTTTTGTCGGGCCTGGCATACGAAGACATTCATCTGGCGTCAGCAACGGACGCTGAACTTCCTGCATAGTTTTTGAAACGCCACTCAGCATTGCGCTGGCGCGTTTACCGCTGGTCGTGATCTGTTCCTTAACAACCGTCGTCTGCCCGGTGAGCTTGGAAAGGTGTTCTGCGGTTTCGATACGGTTAGGGGGATAAGCATTCTGTACGTGACAGTTTGAGGTTATGGTCTCATCCGCTCCGTACCCTGTTTCACGGCTGCGAAGCTGATTAATATCCTGGCAAATCAGATAAAACTTGATGCCATAACCTGCAAGGAATGCCAGAGACTCCTGAATGATTTCCAGTTTTCCAAGGGTCGGGAATTCATCAATCATGGCCAGCAGCCGGTGCTTGTAGGTTTTCTTTGTCTGCACTCTTTTGCTCGTTTCCACCTTTAAACCAAAGGCTTTACGGATGCGCTGCCACGGCGTCAGATCGTTATCAACGCGCTCAAACTCCATCTTGTCAGCCAGAAGGCGAACAATCATATTCAGCATGACGCGTACCAGAGGCTTAAGACGCTCTTTGTCGTTCGGCTGCGTCACGATGTAGAGCGAAACCGGATCATCGTGATTCATCAGGTCTCTGATTTTGAACTCTGACTGACTGACGTTTCTGGCTACAACCGGATCGCGGTACAGAGACAGGTAAGATTTCGCGGTAGACAACACAGAACCGGCCTCTTCTTCTGCTCGATCCATCATGTCACGTCCTGCAGAACCAACAACCGGATGGTTCTCGCCATTTACGTGACCGTACTGCGTCATTTCCATCCACAGCTCACCAGCACCACGCTCAGGATCAGACATAAGTGAATCGACATAAGGCAGGGATGCCGGAGTACCTTCATTGATGCGTTTGTACAGAACGTGAATGATCAGCCCGACAATTAAAGCCTGAGAGGTTTTCTGCCAGTGATCCTTAAGTCCTTTACCGTCAGGGTCAACGATAAGGGTTGCAAGGTTCTGTACGTCTCCGACTTCGTATTCTGTTCCGACGCGGATTTCATCCAGTGGATTCCATTTAACAGAGCCATTTGCCGCAGCGGGTTCAAACTTGAGGCACAGGTTTTTGGCATGTTCCTTACGCCATCCTGCAGTCATTGACCACAGTTCACCCTTTAAATCGGTAATGACCGCCGAATGACGCCAGGAAAGTAATGTGGGAATAACTAGGCCGACACCTTTACCTGAACGGGTCGGGGCATAGGTCAGAACGTGCTCGGGTCCGTTATGGCGCAGATACTGCAGGTTTCCCTGCTTATCCTGCCAGGCACCCACGTAAACACCTTCCGTATTCCCTAACAGGCCAGCTGCCTCGATGTCTTTCTGATCAGCCCAGCGGGCCGATCCGTGAAGATAATCATTACCTTTAGAGCTGTTGGCTATCACCATTTTGGCCATGGCCGTTCCGAGCAACCCGCCACAGGCAACGACCGCACCAACACTGGATGCTATGCGAAATGGTTCAGGGATCTGTGTGCTCCAGTCGGCATACCACTGAAAGAATCTCCAGGGTGCATAGAGGTGATTGAAGTTTGCCCCGAGCTTTTCCTGATAATTAAAGCTGTACGCAAAATATTGCGTTGCGGCCTGAATACCCGCGGCAATAGAGCCAAGTGCCAGCACGGGTATAAGCTTGCTTTTCTTGCCTTTGTTTCCGCGTACCTGCGGGCCGACTGCGTTATTACGTTTCATGATTTCAGCCCCGCTGCCGCTGCTGTTATGGTTTTCACTATCATCTTTTTCTTCCTTTAGCCGTTCTGACGGACCCGGTCCGGGTCAGCGACACTGCATCCCCTACCTTGAGGCTGCTTAGCCGTCTCGCCGTGTATTCATTGACAGGCATCACTATGATGTCTTGCTCACGCCGGATCAGGGCCAGCGTTTCACCATCCATCTTACGCTGACCGGCATATTCATACTGACCAACATCCTGAGAATTATACGCTCTGTGTTTCGCTATATCGAATCCTTTAAGCCGTTTTTCTTCACGTTCCCTGATGTATTTCTCAGCCGGTCCTTTTAAAGCGTCAGCTGCCGGGACCGGATTTAACTCTCCTGCCCGATGTACACTCCGTCGCAGAAGATCATTGCTTCCGGCTCCTTGTTGGTCCAGGTGTAGGCGTACTTCACTCTGCAGTAACATTTCACCTCTGTTGGCGTGGCGAACCACATTGAATTCGGGCACCCGTCGCACACGGTTTTCTGCTGTGGACGGCGGTCTTCCGGTAATTTTCGTAAAGTTGGGCTTGGTACTACCTGGTAATCGGCTTCGTCGTCCTCCGGTAGTTCGCTGGTACTGTGTTCCGGCATTGCTTCCTGTTCTGCCTCCTCCTGCAGAAGCATCATTGCTGCCGTGAACTCGTCCGTCTCGCTGACTGTCGGGGCTTGCTCGTTTTCCTCCGATGACATCGCCGGTCCGCCGTTCATCAGCTGGTCCATGATCGCGTCGTTGTCCTCCTTCCTGATTTCGCTCTCGCTGTTCTCTTTGTTGTCGTTGCTCATGACTTTTTACCTCGTTCTCTCTGATAAATTTTTCAATCTGGTCTTTTGAGGAATATGGCCCCGCGTACCAGGATTTTTTAGCGTGGTCCCACATGGCTCCTGCCTTGCGGGCCTCTGCCCGTTTTGATGCGGGAACCTGAAAGTAATCACGTTTGCGATCAGCGACACCTGCAAGTGTCTGTCTCAGTCTTTCAAGCGTCGGATCTTCAAATGTCACATCCAGCTTTCGCGCTGCAGCTACCGCAACGATTCGTTTTTTAAACTCAATACTGCCGTTAACCGTCAGGGCTGAACCATATCGGTGTTTCGCCATTAACAGGGCGGCATGAAGGCCGTCTTCTCCTGCATCGCGTGACACATCCAGTTTCTGGCCACCGTCCCGGATAGCGCTCTCACCTACCCGATAAATAATCGTTCCTTCTTTGGTAACGCTGTCGGGCTTCAGTCCGGGTATTCTTCCGTCAGTCCTGACCTTATCGCCGTACAGAACATCAGCGGCCTTTCGCGCATCCTGAGCACTTTTCTTTCTGAGCGCCTTGAGCGCATCATCATTACCCTGGCCTGCTTTGTGCTGAAGCCAGTCAGCCCAGGTACGCCGCTTGTGAAGCTCGTAGGCTGCTTCGCGGTCCTTTTTGTATGTCTCGCTGGCCTTGCCTGTGGCCTCCTGCAGCGCACTGCTGGCAAGCCCGTAGAGGTAGCGTTTATTTACCCCTTCACCCTTAAGCAGTTTTATTGCCGCCCGCCTGAGCCTTCCTGCACGTTTCGCGCTTTCAATGGCGCGATCACGTTTAGCTCTGGCAAGGCGCAGTGCATCATTACGCGTTGCAGTCAGTGCCTGTTGTTCCTGTCGGTATCGGGCATAAAGCTCCGTGGTATTGACCTGGCCGGATTTCTGACTGGTCTTCTGCTTAACGCTGACCGGTTCAGGGATTGAAGATGTCGCGAATCCCCTTTTAAGTACGTGCTCCGGGGGCCGACTGCCCGGCTTCCTGACTTTAGGGACCGAAGCAAAGGCTCTCTGTATGGCTTCGCGACTGAGTTTTACACCCTGATTACTGACTGGCTTCAGTATCAGAGGTCTGGCTTCATAGCGGTTTACACGTCCGGCCTTAATGACAGGAATTGCAGAGGGATTGAAACCCCGGCCAGATACGTGCTGCGGAGGTCGTGCGCCGGGTCGGATGACTTTAGGGGCGTTATCCCTGAACCTGTTGGCTACGTCGGGACTCACGCGATTCCCTGGCGGCTGCGTCAGAGAATCGGAGTATGAACCGAGCTTTTTCTCAAGCGTTCCCCGTGAAAAGTTGCGATCTATCGAGCTGGCTTTTACAGCCAGGCCGTCAGGGCCGGTGATGACAAAACCGTTCCCTTTCTGGCGTAATTCAAGGCCGTTTTCGCGCAGTGTCTGATGCAGATCTACCCAGGTCGATGCCTCCCTGATTTGACCGGCACACTCACGCTTAATCCATCCCAGGAAACTCTCTATACCTGAATGGCGCTCCATATCGGCAGCGCGGTTTTCCGATAACGTTTTTTCAGCCTTGTGGTTGTCCCGCTCCAGCCCGTATTCCTTTTCAAGCAGCTGGCACATTGATGATCGGGTTTTGAAATCGTTATAGGGCGTATGAACGTTATGAGTGACGGGATGAACTTTATTAACAGCAACGTGAATGTGGGTGTTATCGGTGTCGTGATGTACGGCACTGACACGCTGATGCTCCGAAAACCCTAGCGCTGCACACATGCGGTCTTCTATGGCTTCCAGAACGTCCTGTGGCGGGTTTTCACCGGCTCTGAAGGAAATGATGAAGTGATAGGTCTTATCCGCCCCTGAGCGTTGATTGAGGCGCTGTGTAGGTTCTATTTCATACTTTGCCGCATCGACAATATTCAGCTGCTGGCAGTTGGTTACGCGCACGGCTCCAACCCGCTCCTGCTTGTTTTGCGGGTCTTCTATGTATTTTGCCAGTTCGGTAAAACTGCTCTTCTTTACATTCCGCATAGGAATGTGTTTTGAGATCACAGGGCGCTCCCAATTTTAGCCGCTAAAATCATTTGCTCAGAATCGTGTCCATAATTGTGCGAAGCTCATTCTGAGTAGACTCAATTTTTTCCAGAAGCTTGTTTATCACCACGGGCGAAAATCCTCGCGTTCTTACATCATCGGTCAGCCAGAGTTTCAGTAACCCTCCAAGCCGTCCCAGGTCACCATTAACCCGGCTCAATTCTCTTACCTGGTCAACGTCAACTAACGATTCAACTTCATAACCCATGCCGACTTTGCGAAGAAACGCTGCGGTGCTGAGTCCTGCCTGATTGGCATTATTTTTAATCGCTGCCTCTTCATCGGGCAGTACCGGAACACGAATATGTTTGCCGTTTTTGCGGGTAAATTTTTCGGTGGTCATGTTTCCTCTTGCGACGGTAGTCGCATTGCCTCGCAGAGCAGGATTCCCCTTGAGCATCGAAGATGCGAATGGGGAAAAGTAAAGTTCGATAACCAGCTTGCTGGTTAGCTAACTTTACATGTCCTGCCCGGCTTTCGCCGTTGTTTACGCCAAGGAAAGTCTACACAAGGAAAAGTGGATTGTCGTGCATTTTGGTGTAAAAATGTGGATATATCGAATAAAGCGATCTACTATGCTCAATACAACCAAAAACCGCTGTTTTACAACGTATTTGCAGCTGTTATCCTGCATAAAAACACCATCAGATACACACAGATACCTTCAAAAAACACAAATGCAGGCTTTCGGATGGATAAAGAGTATTTGAGCGATCTGCGGAAGTGGGTCGATGAAAAAAAAGGTCAGAACGGCAAAACAGCTAACCCGGCCAGAGTCGTTTTTCTGGCTATCCGTAATGATGTTATGTCAGCAATAGATGCCGGTTATCCGATGAAAACCATATGGGAACATATGCATGAAACAGGTCGGGTAAATACGACTTACGAGACGTTCAGAAGACATGTTAACCGGTTCATCAAGCAGCAAAAGCCTTTGTCTTCAGCTCAGAAAGCAGTGGCAGAAAACATTATTCAACGGAATACCGGGACACCTTCGGATAATCCAGAACCAGCCAGGCAGGATAAAAAAACTGCCTCAATGAAAACAGATGAAAACCGGGGCAGTGAGTTGCCTGGTTTCAATTTCAAACCACCTTCAAGAACCAAGAAAGGATAATGCTCAATGGCTAATGCAGAAAAAACCAAACAGGAATCCGTGCTGGCCACTTCCCGCCGTTCTGTTCACAGTGCTCAGCAGGGTAAAGGCGGTGCAGGAAAATCACTGAGTATGGCGATGCTGGCCATGTACGAACTGAGTAAAGGACATGAGCCGCTTTGTATTGATACCGATCCCCTTAATCCAACGTTGTCTAATTACGAGAAGCTGAACGTCAGGCAGCTGGACATTATGGAAGGAGATGAAATCAACCAGCGCAAACTTGATACCCTCATTCAGTGGATTGACGAAGCCGGTGACAGAGACGTCATTATTGATAACGGCGCACCCTCATTCATTCCCTTATCCAGTTATTTCATCAGTCAGCAGATCCCAGCGCTACTTTATGAAATGGGTAAGCAGCTGGTTATCCATATTTCCATTGTCGGTGGACAGGCTCATGATTATACCGTCGAAGGCTTCAGGGCGATGGTTGAACAATACCCCGAAGAGACGCGGTTTGTTGTCTGGCTGAATCCTTACTGGGGTGCTGTAGAATCTGAAAACGGCGTGGCTTTTGAAGATTCTGAGGCATACCTGTCAAACAAGCATAAGGTTGATGCGCTCATCAGATTACCTACTCTGAAAAAAGAATTACACGGTCAGGATTTTGCTGAAATGCTGGAAAGCTACAGGACTTTTGATGAAGCCCTGGAGGATAAATCTTTGTCTATCATGGTTCGCCAGCGGCTTAAGCAGGTCCGTGCGCTGGTATTTGAACAAATTGCGCTGGCCACGGTGATCTGATGGATGAAAAGACAGAGGAACTCATTGCGCTGGTAGCTAAAAATCACGGCATATCGCTGGATAAGACCGATCCGATAATGGTTATTCCTACCCTACTTCGTTACGTGATGGATGAGAGCCAGGAAAAGCAGCGAGAGATGCTGGATGAGTTAAAATCCGAACTGCAAAGCGCCCAGATGCAGTGGGACTATGCAGCCAAGGATAAGGCAGACCGGATACTTAACGCGGCTCTGAAGGCTAATACAGCAGCTATGGAGCAGGTGCTGATAACCGGTGCCAAGCAGACGGCTGAAATAATCCGTAAAGAAGTCGATGATTCACTGAAGAAATCCCGCAGTCAGGTGAGTATTGCAAGAAGAGTAGTATTCTGGAACCTCGCAGCTTCAGTGATTACATTACTGGCCGCAGCGATTGCCTGTGTCGCTGCTTTCTTAAGGTGAAGTAAAGGGAGTTAACATGAAATATGTTGTAGAAAGAAAAAGCAACGGGTTCGCTACTGATTACCGTCCGACGTTCCTGTCTCGTGTCATAAACAGTGCGATAAGCCTTATTTACTCACTGGCATACTTCGTCAAAAGCTACTTCCTCCTGATGCCCTTTGTTGTCTTCTGGTACGTTTCGATTGGTATAGCGTTTTATGATGTCGCCCCGGCTGACTATCTGACCTCTGTCAGAGAGGTTATTTTTAATTGCTTCATGATAAACCTGGTTATCTCAGGTGCAGCCATGCTCTATAACCTGGGATGCGGCCCTGTAGGACGCGCATAACTGATAAGCCAGAAGGAAGCCGTTTTTTAACTTCTTTTAGCCGCTAAAATTTTAGCGGCTAAAAAAATATAAGAGATTACCTATGACGCTTAATTCTCATTCCGAAAATGATGATATCCAGCCCGTTGATCCAACTGTAAGTCAACTTCAGAGAACTGCTAAAAGTTCTACCGGACAGGGTATGTGTGCGGTCAACGTGGGAGACAGAGTTGTTCATATTACAGACCTGGATGACGCTACGTTATGCATGGAGTGGACAAAACTCAAACGGGAGTTAGCAGATGTTTACAGCACCAACCGCCGTGCTAATTCAGGCTGGCGTGGCATCGTGCTCAGGCTGCTGGGAATTCATCTGCCCGATAAAAATAAGGTCCTGCTGGGCGGCATTAACGCCCTAGGCGAAAAAACATATACTTCCGACAAAAAATAATCTCGCATGTTTATTAGAAGATACCTTAGTTCACCGGCTTTTTACTGCTTTACGCTGTTAACCTGTCTCGGGCTGATGCAGGCGCTGTTAGGCCGGAATACCGGTGAGGGTCTTAAATTTATTGGCTTCGGACTTGTATTTGCCTTATGGCATTTTTTAATGTATCGCAAGGAAAAAACCGTCAGAGAAAGCATGGCGGCGCTTACATTCTTCCTCATTCCTCCGCTAATAGTTGTTATCACGGCGGCTATTGAAGGGCCGAAAGAGGCAGATTCCCGCCAGTATCAGGAGCTGGGGTCCGCACTGAAATATCCCCGGAATGAGCAGGTACTGAAGAATATCCAGGCTCATATAAAAGCTGACCTCCAGGACGGGAAAATCTCGAAGTGGGAAGCGACAAAGCTGAGAAACGAAATATTTGAGCATAACGGGTTCATTGATGGAACCAATCCGCATATGTCACAGGATGAAGCGCGTGAGCGGCTGCTGACCATTTTGAAAGAAAATCAGGAAAAACCGGACCGTATAAAATATTTTGGCAAACCTGCACATGAAAACGGCCAGCGATAAGCTGGCCGTTTTTTTATCTATGTATTCCCTGTCAGTAACTGAGTCCATGGGATTTCTTTTCACCCTGCTGCTGCTGCTTCTCCTGCATTAGCTGCGTTCGCAGATCTTCTAGGCTCTTATCTCTTGCTCTGGCCAGTTCCGGGTTATGAAACCTTACCAGGTTAACGGCAAGCTGATCGAGTTTCGGACCATTGAGACCCATATCATTATGAAGCGCGGAAACCTTCTTAAGGCGGGCTTCTTTTTTATCAAGCAGGCTTTGCTCAGTTTCAAGAGACGTTTTCCAGTTGTCTTTTTTCACGGCTGAAGCCAGCAGACCAGGGCTGTTGTCTTCCAGTTTTACTATTGCCGCTTTATGTTCTGCGATCTGTTCATGTAACTTCTTCTCAAGGCGTTCAGCCTGTATTTCCTTAAATAAACGGACGTGGCTCACCTCATCATTGTACGCCAGAACCGGATTAAGCTTCAGTTTCTCCTGAGCCTGCTTCTGCAGCAATGCCACTACCTGATCATTGTCACGGTATGCCGTTCCGGTCAGTCTGGTTTGAAGCCGCTCAGCCTGAGCATCAAGTTGCCTGCCGGTTTCATGATTATCCCAGCCTCGTTCGTATCCCGATTGCTCCTTTAAAGCACTGATTTTTTCATTGAGCATGACCGCTTCTTTTTCTGTTGCCGGTGTTTCCCAGGTCAGGCCCGATTTGAAGTGACCGGCGATGATGCGTACATTATCTTTATCGATGATCTCAACTGCATTAGGCGAAAAGCTGACTGGTCCCATATCACGGCCAAAATCTTCATCGTAATAATCCCCTTTCGGGTCACGAATATTCCAGTCGTTATTTTTGTAGGCTTCAGCGACAGCGTTAGCTGCTTCCGTGATGGAATCCGCTTTAGTGAGCTGCAGGCTGGTCTGAACGGTATAGGTTCCGTAACGTGAATCATCTTCCGGATATTCCATACGGCCCGATACGTTGACGGTGATAGGTTTCAGAGCTTCAAGGCGGGTCTGCTCACGGTCTTCTGCAATCTCATTTCTCTTTAATTCAGCATTGGCAGCAAGAATCTCCAGCGGTGGCAGACCTCGCGGAAATTCAGAGCGCCAGATTTCAGGCTCAAGCTGAGTCCCTGCCTGCTGAATATTCCTGGCCATTTCATAACTTAATTCAGATGAAATGCATCCCTGATCAATAAGCTGGTTAAGACTGTTTGCAGCCTCCATCGAAAGGAAAAAAGCATTTTCACGATCTTCTGAAGTGAGGGCAGCGCTGGCATCTTTTTGTCTGAAAGTATGAAGGCATTCAGATAATTCATTTTCGAGCTTTGCGAGCTGAGTAAGCCCCTCTAAGAGAACAGTATGTCCACTTACAGGCGTAGACTCTTTATTACTATTTTCTGGCTGCATGTTCTTAATCTCCTGAATGGCGTACAGATTGATTATTTTCATTATATCGAAAATATCACCATCAAGAGAGATTATTTTTACGCCAGAAATGAATCACTGAAGGACTGATTTTAGCCGCTAAAAGCCTGCGGCCATAAATCCGCAGGTTGGGCTTTCGGACCAGTATTTACCTGCGCGTGACAATGTAATCAGGATGTTCATTGAGTAACAGCAACAGTAAATGGTACTCAGCCCCGGATACACGGGTTTCCTCCTGCTCTTTTTTTTGCCACGCATTCAGGGTCATTCCGAAGAGATCGGCCATCTGTTTCTGCGTGAACCCTAATTTTACTCGCGCTGATACGGCCATTTCTCCCCGATAGTCAGGTGTAAAATTCATGATTGTTTTTCTCCTTTTTCGCGGAAACTTAGAAATTCCGCGACCAGCTCCGGCAGCGGGTATGCGTAGGGGTCTATAAGGCTGATATGCGAAATTCTGTACGTCTGTTCCAGCACAACAATCCGCTTTTCTTTAGCGCCTGCAGCGCGTTCTGCCCTGGAGGGATTAGTGCGAGCCAGAATGAGGAATCTCAGAAGCAGATCATCACCGTCACTAAAGACAGTCAGCTTTTTCCTTACCCGTCCTTTGGTTTGTGCAAAAAATATTTCTACCACGGATTTAGCAGCCTCATCATTTATTCCTAACAAAAAGCGCCCCGCAGGGCGCATATTCAGATCAGCTCTATCCAGGCTTTTACGCCCTTCCTTCTGTATTCCCGCAGAACATTAATACTGATTTCTTCCGGGTAAATGAGTCGATGCTCTTCACCATCTTCAAACTGAGCAACTACCAGTGTTTCAGTGATCGAGGAAAGCAGGAAGCGTAGCTGGCGCAACGTTTCGCCCTGGTTGCGAGGGTTAATGCAGCTGGTGATCTGATTCTGCTGACTGACAGAAAGGGCGCTGTAAGCCTCGCGGCTGGCCAGTTTCAGACAAGCATTATTTTCAATATCTGTGATTAATTTCTGTACGGCTTCTTTGAAGGTAGGTTTCAGTTCTGGTTGTACAAAAGTGAGTGTCTGCAATTCGTTATGAGAGTGGGTCATTATAAGCTCCTGGCCGGGCGGCCTTTAGTGAAAGCTGCATTGCTTCCATAGGTCCTATATTACATATTATAGTATGTAATAGCAAGACATTTAGCTTATAAAGCAAGATGTTAGTATATTTAAATGCCCCTTTCCTGGCGTAAAACCGTTCAGTCTATTGAGCGCGACAGGCCGAGCGAGTTCCCTCTGCCCTGAGAATTGCTGACGGTCGGAGACTGCTCCTGCCGTATTTTTTCTTTGCGCTGTTTTTCCTGCAGCCGCATATGAATTTCGTGGGCACGTCTGGCCTCTCTCAGTTCATCCCAGCTGTCTGCCAGCTCCGGTTGTTGCCGTCTGACCTTCTCTGTGGCCATCTCCTGCAGTTTGGGTCCATGCAGCCCCATACCTTCATGCAGTTCCTTTACGGTGTCCAGGCGGCTATGCAGGCGACTTACAAGCGCCTGCTGCTGCTGTACCTGATTCTGCCATTTCTGTCGCTGTCCGGGCATGGAAAGGATGCCTGGCTGTTTACCTGTCAGCTGCTGCAGAGCAGATTCCTGTTTTTCAATCAGTGATTCCAGCCGGTTTTCCAGACTTTCTGCCTGGGCCTCTTTTTCTGTTAAAGCGACGGCCACGGCTTCGCGGTAATCCTGCTCTGTTGTAGAGCTATCCTGAAAGGGGCTGTCGGAGGTTACCAGGTCTGAAAGGGGGGATTGTTCGTCGTGCAGCTGCTGCACCTGTTCCTGAAGAGTCGTGGCCTGTGATTCCGCTGTCTGATCGGCTCCCTGCAGGAGGGCTGAATCCCGGACAGCGCCGGGACGTGAGGTTAAAATGTCAGATTTCATCGAAACTCCTTCGCTCAGGCTATCTTGAGAGCTTCCGGGCCTGTTTCTCTGCAGCTTCAACTCTGGCTTTACCGGAAGTCAGATCGTAAGAAATGTTTTTTTCAGTACCGACTTCAGGCAGTTTATCGAAATTTGCACGGTCATGCTTGAATATCTGTTTCCCAACCTGCTGATACACTGATCTGTTATCTGTATGCAGAACCGGGCCGTTATATGACGCGCCTTTATCAATGTCTTTTGACAGGTAAAGGGGATAGATGCCGGGTTTGATGCTACCGGCTTTTTCAACGCTGGCATTCTGCCACTTTCCGGCCTGATCGGCGTTCTGTAACACCCGCTGGCCATTCATAACCAGAACACGTTGTTTACTCATGTCCTCAATACTCCCGCTAATTTCTTCTGCCGCCTGCCTGGGTATGGGGCTGACGCCTTTTTTTATAATATCTGTCAGCATTGACGAGTCTGCATTGATAACGGCAATGTCTCTTGCAAGGTAAAGCTGTCGCCTGGCATCGTCGTCAGCTGCCACAATGGACCAGTCAAGAGACATTCCGGCCTCAAGTGCCAGATCTGACGTGAATTGCCTCAGTGTACGGCTGTTTCCTTCCCGGAAAGGATGGAGTGCATCCATTTCCCCATAGAAATGTGCGAGCCGCTCTGAGAACTTTTCAGGGTCCATCCCGTGAAAGAATTGCTCTTTTTCCATTGCCCGAAAAAGCTTATTCAGTTCAGGCTCGATATACGCAGAATCGGCGTACATGATCTGGTTCCCATTCCGCTCTTTGACCATGGTCCCTGTGTTTTCCCGGAATTCTCCCGCCCACGGGTAAATACCCTCAAAGATACGTTTATGGGTTTCTTTCAGGCGCTGGCCATTGAAGGGGCCAAGAACGGGGCTTTCTTCCAGTTCGGTAAGGTTGAGCGCAACCATGTCACGCTCAAAATTTTCCAGTTCCTGACTGTCCCTGATCCCGGCTGAGTTTATAAGGATGTCTGTACCCGGATAGAGATACGGGTCATTACTTTTACTCATGCCCGTTTGAGTTTGGCACGGCTGGTATAGTGTGCGAGGATTTCCTCACGGCCCTGTTCAAAGGTAATGTCACCGGCAATGAGGCGTTTTTTTAAGCCCTCATAAAGCGGGGTGCCGGTCGGGTCCATGCCTTCCAGTTTGAGGCTGGCTTCAGCCTTCCTGAAACCTCTGGAACGTAGATGACGTTGTGACATATCCCCTCCTGAATTCTTTTGTGTTTAGCTATATATTATAACGTATTTTAGCGGCTAAAATCTTGCAATACAGCATAAATGAAAAAAAAATCCCGCGATAGCGGGATCAATCTGAGGGTGTAAACGATTACGGGCAGAACATCAGCCTTCCATAAGGCAAACAATCTTCACGTTTTCCAGATTTAATTCTTCTTCTGAGCCGTTATCAAACTTAATCCATGCCTCACCTTCTGCAGACGGACGCTTGTTCAGAATCAGCCGCCCCTGCTCTCCCATGTACTCAACAATGACAATGGCCTTTTTCAGTTTGAGCGGATCAGATTCAGGTTCCTGCTGCTTGCGAATGGAATCTGTGACGTCGTTTGGATCACCTTCTTCACTATCACCATTAGACTCTTCAACGCCTTCTTCGCTGCCCTCAATTAAATCAGCTGGCGTCAGGTCTGCGCCTGGATTCTGCTCACGCTGGGATTTCTCTTCAAGATACTCTCTGAAAATCTTAACCGCACTACGCGTGATGTCTTCCCCGTTATTTTCAGCAAGAAAAGCCTCAACATCCTCCGGGTTAGTTTTGAAGGCCGTAACCAGCTCATTCACAACTGTCAGGTCGCGAATGGTGCCGTCTCTAAACGCCTCTGCAATACAGAAAGGCAAATCCAGCAGGGTTGAATGCTGCGTCACGAAAGCAGGTGACTTACCGAGTTTCTTAGCCACTTCGGACTTATTCAGCCCCTCGGCCAGTTTTCTGCCGATGTACTCCGCAATTTCCCGAGGCGTGAGGTCTGAGCGCTGAATATTTTCAATCACCTGGTCGTCATCCGAATAGTCATTGTCGAGGTAGCACGGAATGAAATCGAGACCAGCCACGCCACAGGCAAGATAACGACGCTCACCGTGGTTGATGATGTAGTGACCTGGATTAGCTTGGTCTTCTCGTACTGAAATAGGCGTTTTCAGCCCGCGCAGCTTGATTGTAGCTGCCAGTTCCTTAATAGACTCGGTAGAAAAGCCTGGATTGTCCGGCTTGCGCGGCTGATTAGCATCCGGCGAGATTTTGTCCTTTGCGACAAGCATAGGCTTGCCCTGAGCATCATCCTGATCCAGAAAAGAAGACAGGTCGCCAACGCCTGAAAGAATGCTTGAAGAAGCTGTTTTATTTTTCGCCATAATGCGATCTCCAAATGAGTGAAAACGTACTCAGCCAGGGCATTGATTTGTTGATTGCCAGCTGGCCGGCCGTTTTACAAATAGTCATGTTCAGGTAGCAGGTTTATACAATTTCCATTCTGGTGTAGACGTGCTCTGCAAGTGCGCGCATTTCTCGCGTCGCCAGTCGGGCAGCGGTCTTACGTATTTTCCAGACTGGCACATTGCTGGCCAGGGCATCACCAATGCTGGTACGCAGACCGATTGATACAGGGATCATCATCTGCGGATAAGCGTTCTGCAGCTCCTGCAGATGAACTTTATGGCGCGGGTTACGTCCGTCTACTTTGCTCGGCAACATGCCAATAAATTTAAGTTTACTGTTCATGCGGCGACGGACCTGTTCAACCGTTTTGAGCATCTGGCTGATACCCTGGATTGCATATACCTCCATTTCAATCGGTGACAGCACGTAATCCGCGCTGACCAGCGCACCAATCAGGGCAACGCTGAGCGTCGGAGCGGTATCAATCAGGCATACATCAAAGCCCTTTTGGGCCAGCCCGGCCATATTTGCTTTGAAGTTGCCGATAATTATGTCCCGATCCAGCTTTTCAACGTCTGCCAGCTTCTGATCAGATTCCACTAAATAAATCTGACCATCATTTACTGATGGCAGGCACTGGTTCAGGCGTAATTCAGGCACATCCTGCCAGAGTTCACTTGCAGTAAGACCTGTCGCAAAGGGGCGAAGGGTGAAAGAAGCGTTACCCTGCGTATCCAGATCGATTACAGCAACCTTCTTACCTCTTTCTGCGAAATCGAACGCCAGATGGACCACGGTGGAGGTTTTGCCTACGCCGCCTTTTTGATTTGCTGTAACCAGTACCTTCATCGCTATTCTTCCTGTTTCCGTTTTGCTTCTTCGGCCCACTTTTTGACTATGTATGCCTGACGTTCTGGTAACACGACTTCTACACGTTCATAGCCGTCAGGCACATCCTGTTTGTAGGCCGCCCATACGCGGTTAACTGCCTGAGATACCGCACCGCGAGATATACCGAGAGTATCGACATAGTGTTTCTGCGGTTGCCCCTTAACCAGAACGCCATGAGCGATCTCGATGGTCTGTTTTCCGACGTTAAGGGTGCGGGTCACTCGCGAAAAAACATCCTCACTCAGATGCTTTTTTTCGTTTCTTTCATCGCTGCTGCCAGCAACTTCGGCAATTTTTGTACCTTTTGGGGAAGTCATAATTAGCATCCTGACTGTTCCCTTTTTCTGGTAGCGGTATCACCCGACCGCAAATATAGTTTAGCTAAACTAAGTCGGTAAGGCAATAAATTTTAGCCGCTAAAATCCAAAAAAAGAGGATATAACGAAATTAACCCTATTCAGGGAGATTGTCTATCGAATAGCTCTGAGAAATTTCACCCGACGCCAGACGGTCTTACCCGTTAACAAGGCTGTCAGCCCTGCAAAAGCCAGCAACAAGGCTCCTGACAAGCAGGTGACACTCACCTTGCGCATGATGCTGCTATGTCGTTCCTGATCGGCCTGAAAGGCTTTGGCTTTATCCGAAACAGGCCGCTGGAATGCCTGCGTCTCAAACGCATAACGAACGGGTGCGGGAATGTCATATTGGATCTGTTCATTCAATTGCTTTTTCAGGACGTCCTGGATCTTTGATTTGTCAGGATGTCCCGACAGAACTGCCTGCTGGACCTGTACGTATTCATAACTCCATGAATACTTTATCTGGTTCGGCATTTCTTTTTGATTCAGCTTCTCAACGAACTGCTGATGGTCAGAGTCTTTTAAAAAAAGTGAAGCCTGATTCCAGCCATATAAGCAGGCATAAGGAATGCCGACAATGCCGAGCACAATCAGAACCATATACATCACTTTGCGGGAGGGTTTCCGGCTTTCTCTGAAATTCTGGATTAAAATTTCAGCCGCATATAACATGATTCGTGCAATAAAACCTACCACTGCAAATCCTACAAGCAAGCCCATGACTGTCTTGAGGCTATCACTAAGCTCATCTGTAAGACCGTTCAGGCCGTTTCCACGCGCTTCTTTAACCGAATCGATTAATGTCTGCGGAACATCCAGGGAAAAGTCGTGACTCTGAGGCTGATACCAGTCTGCAATAAACCAAGTTCCAACACAGAACACAGCCAGAACCTGCGCTATCACCAGAAGAAGTTTTCCATACCGCAGCAGCCGCTTACCGCGCTGCTTCAGCTGCCGGGTTTCCTGCACCGCTGTATTAAAAGTTGTCATTGCGAAATAGCCTCACCTGCCAATAATGCCTGAAGAAAACTCACACGCCTGCGGATACTACGGGACAACAGAAAGGCACCAGTTCCCGAGATAAATCCGAGAGTCACTAAGCTTGCAGATATGGTGGCCAGCATGTGTTTGGTTCGCATTTCAGGTTCAATAACTGAGGTCTGGTAATGCTCAGCCCGTTCACTGACGGGGTGCCCATATGCGGCCTTTTCAATAGCGGTCAGTGCATCGGGTCTGAATGTCTTAATGCTCTTACTGAAGTAGCTGCTTTGTACAAAACTTTCTATCTTTCTGGCGTCAACATGGCCTTCTTTAATATCTTTTTGAATCTCCAGATAACCCAAATCTAAAAAGAATTTAGTAACATCAGTGTGACCTGTAACCTGGCTATTCAGGAGTTCGGGATTTTCCTTTACTACTTTGATGATCGATTCCACATCACGCTGCTTGAAAGCGCCTGACAACTTACTTTCAACACTGGGTGTAGTGTCGCTGTTGTCTATGTCGAGTGAACCCCTAATCGTATAAGCAGCTCCCGTAGCGAATAAAACCATAATTAAGGGCCTAATCGCCGCAGAAATATCCTCCCCACGCATTACGCTATAAATGGTGTACATAAATCCCGTAATGCCAAGCATTGCAGTTAGAGGACCAAGTATGCTGAAAATAGCATTGCCAAGATAATCAACTCTATCATTAAGCATTTCATCCTGGCCCGGTAAAGCCCCGGACCAGTCTATAAGGCTTTTTGGTATGTCATAAGCAAAGTGAGTGGCTGAATTAACATCTGCCGCTGAGTAAGAAAAATAAAGCGCCGGTATAAGGCCCGCTATCGCAATACCGATCCCCGCCCACATGACACGCTTTAAAATTGTGCTGCGCCGTGTAAGAACAGGCAGCTGCGACTCAACCAGTTTAGTGCTGAATAACGTCGCCATCGCTTACCCCTCTTTATGCAGAGCAGGCTCCGCATGACGGTTTACCAGCCGGGTACGCAGATTGTCCCGCATGTCCTTAATTTCTTTCTCGGCGTTCATCAGGACAGTGGCTCCTTCACTACGGATTCTCATCACATCGTCAATGGTGGCAAACAGTTCGGACTGCACTTCCTTAAGGGTGCTGATATCGATGACGAGGCGCTGGTTGGCTTTCTGCACGGCCACCGCATTCTGATGCAGCATTTTCGCATTGCTGCGAAGCAGCTCGTTATTTGCGTCATCGATGTCGTTGGCCAGCTCTGTCGCGTTACGCTGTCCGTTCAGGGACAGCGCAAGCAAGAATCCGCGCTTAAAGCTGGGTACGGTTGTTTTCTGGATGGAATGAAACTTATCGATAATCGCCTGATTATTTGACTGCATCACCCTGATCATTGGCAGTATCTGTAATGCCGAGTGCTGAGAAACAATCAGGTCAGTTACGCGCTTTTCAAGGTTGAAAATCAGCGCTTCCATGTCAGTAACTTCCTGCAACAACAGAGGGTTATCCCCTGCATTTTCACGCATTTCATTCAGGCGGTCACGCAGCTGCACCACACCAAGTTTGCCTGCGGCAATATGGACGCCAAGAAGGTGATGTTCTTTTATGACCTCCTTATACATCTGCTCAAGCGCGGCACTGTTGGAAGCGATCCCGCTCTGCGTCACGGCAACTTCCTTCACCAGGGTATCAATCTGATCTTTTGTTGTGGCAAATTTCGCATTCAGGTTCTGGCCACGTACACGAAGTTTATCTATTACGGGACCGATAATTGGCAACCGCGAACGGTTAATCGTCAGGCTGGATATATTAACGCTGCGGGCCAGACTGACTACCTGCGTCAACTTTTCACCTGCCTCATCCAGATCCTTATTTCGAACCTGCTCAAGCATGGCATCGGCATAGCGTGACGTATGCTCAGCAACATCCTGGCCAAAGTTGTAAATCGTATCAGGGCTGTCTTTGCTGATTTTCTCTGCGACAGCCTTGATCTCAGACTCATCTTCCTGGCGTAAACCATATTTTTCCAGTTCAGCAGGCTCAAGCGAAAACACAGCATCGGGCGTAAGGGTAGTTGTCTGAACGTTCATTTTTTGGCTCCTTCAAGACTTTTATGCAGGCTGTCCATCAGCGCGTGGTGCGCTTCCGTGGCTTTACTGGTGAGTGTTTCATTCATTGTGCTCGTGGTTATCAGAGCAAGGGTGTGCTGACGCCATACCGGCACCAGAATCTTGATGGTCTGACTGAACGTATCAATGATGTCTATAGCCTGTACCCGCGCAAGCTTCATATGCATCAGGCTCATTTCATGTGACGCCTGCAGAGTTGCAAGGTTGGCCAGCTTACGGCTGAGCCGTTCTGCCGGTTTGTCAAATATAAGCTCCTGCTGTTCAGGTTCAGCCGGTGCATGTCGGAGAAATTCGCGCCCCGCCTCGATATAGACGCGAAGCAGCTGAATTTCGTGAGCATACTCTTCAGCCAGCGCCTCAAGCGCATCCAGCATCTGACGGACCTGTGCCAGATAAGTATTACCTTCGTTAATCAGGCTCTCTACATTGTCACGGGCAAGGCGGTAACGCGCCTGCTTCTCCAGGTGCTTACCAGTAAACCTGGCAAGCCAGCCCGGTTCTTTAGAAATTTTTCGGGGATCGGCATCCTGTAGTGCAAGTGAAATCCGTTCAATTCTCACGCTCAGGGCAGTAACGGCAGACTCTTCCATCAGCTTTTCATATTGCTTTTGTGATTCAGCATTGATGACTGATTCACCGTACTCACTGATCGCCTGAGAATCAGTAAAAAGACTCGGAAGAACGGTTTCTGTCAGTGATTCAATGGTAGGCAGATTACGTTGCTTAATGTCTGTCATATTCATAGTTTGCATAATATTTCCTCAGCCAACCGCCAGTTTAGCTATACGATAACCACTAGACAATAATTTTAGCGGCTAAAATTGGTGGGCTTGCGTTCAGCTTGCAACTGTCGGGCTACCATGGCCCGCATTTCATCTTTCTGCAAAAGGGTATCGGCCTGATAAGCAACTTCTTCAAGCTGGGTGTAGGTCAGTATTCCGCCAGCATTTTCCATGCTTGAGGAAATAAGTTCTTTAATGACCGACGAGAAATCCCGAATTCTTTCGAGATCGCTTTGACTGACTTGATCATCATTCCACTGCGGTTTGAGGTATCCATGTACACCTAGTGTTCCATAATAAGCCGCTGACATAATTAACGTCACAGAACTACCAGCCAGTACTGATTGCGTCATAAAGCTATATCCGACTGCCCCGATAAATAAAGCAGGTACGAACATCGCTATTAAAAAGCGCAGTCCATGTTTTTTAGGATGCTCGAAAGAATAAGTCTGTAGCCTGATTTTTAACGCTTTAAGATCTGAGAGAGCCTGGTTGCGCTGAGCTGAAGTAAGAATGGGATTAGTCATATTGCCTCCTTTTGTTTAGCTAAACATAGTTTAGCTAAACAAATGTGAAAGGCAAGATATTTAGTGAATTTATGATTGGTAGATTTTGCAAATCCAAACGATGATCGCCGCAAAGCAGAGCACTCTGCATAGGCCAGTGAAGGAGGCAAAAAAAGCAGCTGCTTTTCGAATGAAGATTAAATTACTTTGTTGAGCCAAAGGGTAGGCTTCTTTAGGCATCAGGCCCGGAGCTGCTAATGCCACGAACAGACAGGCGACGGCAGACAGGTATTCCCTGAGTGCCAAAAAAAATATCGACGACACCACCATATATACAGAGATAAGCAGAAAGACATAGAACTGATACTTTCTCAAGCAGTTACACCTTTTAAATATCTGAGATTAAAAGTCGTGTTAATACCGACTAACTATGCGTTTTTAGCCGCTAAAATTCATTTTGCTGAATGAGTAATTTGCTAAAGAGTTGCAGCACATCTTCTTGGTTATTAACGTACATAGTGCATATAACGTTATCGCCCGCATCAAGGCAGTATTTAAGAAGTTGAAAATCCCGAGGAGTTTCTATCGGAGACCCAATAAACAGCCACAAATCTGTGACAATACCCCTTAAAATCCGCACATTGTCTTCGCGCACATTAAACAGATGCACATACTCATTCATAGCTTCTGCGCACACTATCAAAGTTCGTTGATCTATAGCAGGCTCCCCAAAGAATATGAGGGCATGAGCACTGCCATCCGATACATCAAGTGTAGGACTACCTTTTAAATCGATTCCAACGCGCAAGTATTTCATCATTGGTTATTGCCTTTCTTCCAGACCCAACCCCAACCAACTGGAAGTTTGCTGCTCATGACTTAAACGGGCATCGTTCATGATTTCGGCAGCAACTTTATCAAGCCGATGCTGGACGGTTTGAATATCGAGGGCGTTGATACGCGTGATTACGTTAGCGCCACCGCCGAGAGCAACCATAAGAAGTCTGAACTGAACTTTTTTTTCAAGGGCTACGCCAGTGAAAAGAAGAAAATCAGGTGATTCATTTTGCATCAGCCGAGGAAGCTCTGGCTTTTCTCCCCGGATGTCACAACCGAGAACACTTTTACTACGTTCAGTAGCGTACTGAAGTAGAACTGAATCATCAGCAGCTGGCTCACCGAAAAAAATCACTGCAGACGATTTATCCTCAGTGGTGTTCTGGACAAACCGCCAGTCAGTGTCGAGGGAAAAAATTGCATATGTCATCATTTAACCTGTGTATTTCCAGTTAGCACGCAAGAAAGTTAATGCTGTCAGAAGGGCAAAACTCACCACGAACGGGAGCATTGCCGACAGTGCGCCATCATTCCAGTGGTAAAGCATTTTACCAAACTGCCAGACCACGTTCAGAGCCAGAACAATGCGCAGCGGTGTCCATAGCATGATGAAAATAAAATACAGCGTATTCAGCAGGGCATGACCTGTCCGGCGCAGAAGATTTTTGTTCTGAACGGGTGATGTTTCTGCAGCCGATTTAACAACACTCTGGTCGTTTCGTGCTTCTGCATGGGGAAACTTAATCACGTTAGTCATAATGACCTCCTGCTGAATTCCGCTTTGGCTTAATTCAGACTTTTAATGTGGGCGGCGAATGCCTGGGCGCTATGATTAATGTATCGGGCGCTGACTGACTGAGCATCGGATGCCTCCGGTTGCATGACCTGAGCACAATGCCCGGTCTTCATGAGTAATTATAGGTCTTTTAGACCTAAATAACAAGAATTGAATAAATTATAATCGCCATATCTTACCGTAACCGGCGCTCTCAACCAGTAAGGCCCATGCTGCGAATGAGATTTGTGCATCCCCGCCGAGCCAGCGGCGAACCTGGCGGCTGTCTTTTACACCGGTAAGCCGGGCGACCTGGCTGCCTGTGAGGCCGAGTGTGCTTATGACTCCACGAATTTCTTCTGGCGTCGGATGTATCCATCCCTCACCGTAAGGCAGAAAACACTCTGGCCTGATCCCAGGCGGCATTGCCGAACTTTGCATTATATTTATCCGTTATCAGTGTTATCCATTTCAGGTGTAATAAGCCGCAGCTGCTCCACGCCATAATGGGATCTGATGGTACTTGGATCACTGACTATAACCGTGTTGCCCCGCCTGTTTACACGGGTTACAGGTGGTTTCACGTCATGGGCTGCAATCGTACCGCTATCGTATATGGTAACGATTTTTACACGATTGCCAATAAGCCTGTTCAGTACAGGGTGATGGACACTTACAATTTCGCAGATGGCACCGACATAAAATTCCCGGAAACTATCAACAGTCTTCAGGCCCCCTTTGTATATTTTCCGGGATAAATCTGTCTGGCTAGCTTCTTCTTCCTGGGATCCTAGCGTTTCTTTATCAGCTTGGGTAAGCAACTCTATACGCTCCTGAGCAGCCACACTCCATTTCCGGGCCGTGAATGCCTTAGCTGCAGGCAGGACCACTTCAACCCGCACAAAGCCAGCAGGAAGCGTCTCAGGAAGCCTGTAAGGGGCAGGCTTTAAAGCCTTAACCCATTCAGGTAACGGGTCGGCAGCAAGAGAATCACGTTCGCCTGGTCGGAGGGTTACAGGTTTCTTGCTGGCGTCCAGATGTCCGTTAAATACCCTGGATAGATAATCCGAAACAGATTCTCCTTGCTCCACTTCTTTTAGCCAGAAAATATGACTCCGATATCCGGTTTCTGAAATAAAGGGTTTATTGAGATCAACAATATGAAAATCGGCAGAGTAAAAATGAATTCCCCGTTTAACCTTTACCAAGGCACGGATACCGTTTCTTGAAATAATTACGAATTTACCATTTTGTCCCCATAATGGAATCTGTCCATTATCTGCCTTGCAGTAAGCATCGATCACCGAGGCGGCCTGTTTTTCATCTGCACCTGCTCCAAAAAATGTATTTCCATTCAGTTTCCATATACAGGCTTCATATAATTTCTCAGCTCTGGAAATCTCATACCGGTCGCCTCTGAGAACTGCATCATTGAGATTTATTACAGCCTGCCAGGCTGATTCAGGCAGAGCACTGCCCTCCGGCAGCTGGCTGGCCAGAAGAGAAATTTCGCGGTCAATACCATCAGGCTTCGAGTTATTCATTATTCCTCCACTATCCCCCCTTTGTTGGCAGGGGGGATTCTTCTTAACCTTAATCGATGGCCATACGGATCATATTGCTTTCAGGAACCTGCGATGCGTACTCACGAAGTAACCAGTAGAGGTCATAGCATTGTTGAGTATGGGGATGATTTGTATGGGTCATCTGGTTAAGAGCAAACAGTGTTGCTACGATACCCGCTGCATTACCGGATAATTCATCATCAAAGTAATTACCGGCAACACTGACGCGGTAACTCTCACGGCCAGCTGGCGCCATGAAAAAGCCGCCATTGGATAACCGGTAAAACTCCCATACGCCGCCGTCATAATGCATTTCCTGGAAATCCAGTCGGTGCATACGAAAGTCCGGCTTGATTTCCGGGCTGAGCTTACGCATCCAGTTATAAACGAGGTTTTCTACGTAAACGCAGCTTGAGCCAAGAAGGGAAGGCAGGAATGCCAGACGTTCGCTGTCTGGAACAGGTACTGATTCAATCAGGACTAACTCATTATTCATCGGAAATCTCCGGTTGCCGACCTGAGCAACATGCCCGGTCTTCAAAAACAATTATAGGTCTTTAAGACCTAAAAATCAATTTTAATAGCTGTTTTGAAAGTAATTTATGCATCGAACAAGAGAGAGGAAACGATGTATCAAACTGAAGACATTATTCATTACATCCTTGCTGGAACTTCAATACTTATTACATTGGGTTTCTGGTGCTATTTTTGGTATCTGAAAAAAGATAAGGATTTTGTTAATGAGGTTTTGAAGGACGGTATATGGGCTGACTATCCTGAACCGCCAGGTAAAGAGGTTAAAGAAAAAATTCTCAGAGGCATGATCGCAGCAAGAGAGCGTCAGGTAAGTCTGGCTGCGAAGTATGGAGTAATATTCTCTGTTATCTCATTCATATGCATCTTCCTCTTACGACGTTCTTAGAAAAACAGGACATTTCCCTCTGGCGTAAAACCCCCGGCCTTTGGCCGATATACTTTGAGTTCGCCTGCTAAGGCAGGTGAATTCAAAGCCTGTTGATCCTGAACGATCCTGTAAATACTGCTGAATAATAAAAAAATCGGGCCGCTGTAGCACGTCATCGGGCCGCTATGACTCGCTACCGGGCCGTTGTGACACAATATCGGGCCGTTATGGCACGTTTTACCTTACTGATTAAGTGAGCCATGCTGGTTTTAGGATGCCGTGTAACGGCATGAAGGTGCCAACTCAAGCTTTAGGTATCCTCGCAGCTGAATGGCACCGGAGACGCGGCGTAGCCGCTTCCTTACCTGCATATAGCTCAATCCCACCACTCCCTGCTAGACGCTGTTTATGCAGCGGCCTTTTAGCCACGCATTTGTATAACGGTCGCAGACGAAAGAACGTCAAAGCGGCGCTACTTAAAGCAACTCAAAATTACTAGTTACAACACCCATTAATCAGCCACTGCTGTTCCGGCCCTTTGGGCCGGGCGGCGGCGGCTGTTCAGTGGGTGCTCGGTATTAGGTTTCCGCTCTGTTTTGGTTTTAGCTTAAAAGCATCCCATTGGGTGATGTAACTAACTTTCTAACTTTCGCCTGCCGGAACGGCAGGAGCTAATTCTGGTTTTAGGGCAAAGCTTGCTTTGACCAGAGCGTAGCGTCCTAAGCTCGCAACGCGAGTGGGTATTTTTTGGGGTGAGTCCGTTTACGGACGAGGGGCTTGCCCCTGGGGGGATGGGAGGCCGCTTGCGGCCGGGAGGGAGGGATTGAGAAGGGGGGTATCCCCCCTTCGGGGGCGTCTTTCAGAGACGCCGGTTATAAATAAAGGTTATATATTTTGGTTAGTAATGGGTTAAAGATCTGGTTATAGATCTGGTTAAAGAATAGGTTAGAGGGCTGTGGAAAACTCATATAAGGTATTGAAATATAATCATAAATAAAAGTACCCCTGTACCTCATATGTCATAAAATCGTACTTCATATGTCATGAAAGCGTACCTCATATGTCACTAAAGCGTACCTTATATGTCGTGAAAGCGTACCTCAAGTGTCAGTGAAACGTACCTCATATGTCATAAAAGCGTACCTCATATGTCATGAAAATACCGGCTTTTGCACAGGTTTATCCACAGGTCCGGGGGATAAAATCAACAACGCGCCCATACCGTAACGCCTAAACTGGAACTAAACATTTAATCTGGACCTAAACTCAGAGCTAAACTTTACAGGCGTACCTCAAGTGTCATTGACCGTACCTCAAATGTCATAAAGCGTACCTCAAGTGTCACCATCTAACTATCTGCGGCAGCTGGGCCGCGTGCTATGGCAGGCTTAGAACGCTGGCAGGCAACCATATTTCCGTTAACGTAAGCATTATAGATAAGACCGCTGTTGTTTAGTTCGTCGCAGGCTTTACTGACCTGCTGCTTCCATTTTCGTGGCGTGGCTGTTTCTGAGCCACACATCAGCCGGAATTTTTCAAGCGGCATAGGGAAAGGATCGCGATGTGAACCAAAGTAATCAAAAAGGCGACGTGCAGTAGGTGAAAGCTTCCGGTACTTCTCCCAGATAAACTTAGAATAATGTTCACCGGCAAACAGCTGCAGCATTTCTTTTTCTACACTTACTTCACATCGTGACGTTCGCTTACCTCTGTCAAGAACGCGAAAGCGGCCAATCAGAGATACTGACTCCAGCTGGCCAATCCTGTCTGATATAAACTGCATGGCAGTAGCCTGCAGTCGTGTCAGGCAATCCTCAGCCTTTTCGATATAACGCCCGTTGTATGACCACCCAAGATCATTACAGAGTTCATAGAAGGTGAACGTAACAGGCTCACCCATTGGTTTTCTTTTGGCGTATTCCAGAACCTGCTGCCAGACCAGCTCGTCGTCATCTGCACGGAGTTCAAGGCCGGTATAAGTGATACGCACATCTTTATTGACGTGATAAATCTCTTTCCTTTGATAAGACTCACGGGGCTGTCGTTTATTCTTGACCGTAAAAAGGGCAGACCGGGCATAATCATTTGGTATGGCCCTCATAGAATCTGGCCATGGAGCAACATCAAATAGTGATAGTTGTTCTTTCGTTTTGTTCTGAGCGACTGCAGCACCATCCTCGTTTTCAGTCAGCTTCCTGCTGTTCTGATTCGTGGTTGGTTTGTTATCAATTTTCATATTTACCTCAGCCGTGTCAGAACGTATTAAAGGCCCGTATCGGGCCTGACATTGTACCTTAAGTAAACAGCCCTGACAGAAATGTTGAGTGAACCAGACTGTTTCTTACTCGCCTTAACCACAGTTGAATCCCACGCAGTTATACCAGGGAAAGCCTTGCTCTCTCCTGAGTATCCTTCGAGAAGATATGCGTAACCATCTGCAATATCGAAATAATTATTAGCTTTTATCATTGATATATCGAAAAGCTTAGTTATTTGTTAAATTACAAATGGCGCTAATAGCGGTGAAATTTACTCATATACCGAAAACAATCTTCCAGAGCCTTAAGTTTAGCTAAACTAAATGATAAGTCAAGATTTTAGCGGCTAAAATTGATAACCCAAATTTTTAGGCGGGTAGTGTGTACGGGGCAGTTTTTTTACATTTACTAATGGGGTATTCTGCGGGAATTGTGTTTTTTACCTTTGCAGAATTTTAGCCGCTAAAATTCAAGGACACCGTTACTGTGTACAACCTTATTTTTTTTACTAACATCCTGCGCTTGCTTGAAGAACAGGGCATGACTAAGCAGGAGCTATCAGCCAGAGCCGGTGTTTCTATTTCCTTTCTGTCAGACCTTACAAACGGCAAGGCCAATCCCTCACTGCGGGTAATGGAATCGATTGCTAACGCACTTGATGTTCCGCTTCCGACATTACTCGAAACCACCGATTTGGACGAGAACAGCCTTATTCTTATGGCCAATGGCCGTCCGGCTAAAAGCCTTCCGCCGGGGTATAAAAGAATTTCGGTTGTACTTTCCGATCAGCAGGCGTTTATTGTAAGGAAATGGGGGGAAGTGACAAAAGCCAAGCTGAGCGATGAAGCGAGACAGCTACTTTCCAGCTCAAAAGGTAACGGTTAACCGCCATTAATTAGACGCCATAAAAGAAGTTTCTTTATCCCCGAGTAGCCCTTTAACTACAGGCAGGTAAGCATTCCTGCTTGCTTCTTTTTATACCACAGTATATCGTTTGTCAGAATTTTCCGAAATAATGAAATTCAGGTTTAGCGTTCGCAGCGCTTAACCTGTCAAATTTGCGTCGCAGCGTAATTTGAGCAAAAGAAGGGTGGTGGATTGCGTTCGCAGCGCAATCCACCGGCAGTTTCATCAGTTATTTACGAGATAGCCCAATGAAAACCACACTGAAGAAAATAACAGTGCTGCTATTTTTAGCAAGCACTTATAACGTCATGGCGGCAGATGGTAACCGGATGCTATCGGGGTCTGGTAATAACAATAATACCTCCGGTTCTGCCGCCACTATCTATGGGGGTAGTGACAACAATATTCTGAATTCCGATTTTGTCAGTATTGGTGATGCTAACAATGCCAATAATTCTGGCGGTGTCATTATTGGCGATTCCAATACTGTTAATGGCCGTGGCCTGTCAAAATCGGCAAATATCATCGGCGATATGAACACCTTTAATGGCGTCGATGGCTCTATTATGGGAACAGGCTCAAGTATTACGGGTGACGATTCAGCAATTTTTGGCTCTCATTCCCAGGTTGTTGGTAACAGATCCAGCGTCCTGGGAAGTTATTCTTCCGTCAATTCTAATAACAGCACATCCATAGGTTCCGGGAGCACCAATTTCCGGGACAACACAATTTCATTTGGCAGCGCAGGAAATGAGCGCCAGCTCACTAATGTTGCAGCCGGATCAGCTGATACGGATGCCAGCAACGTAAAACAGGTGCGGGATGGGGATGCCGCCACCCTGAACAGCGCAAACAGCTATACCAATTCGCGAGAACAGGCGATCAACAGCCGCACTGACGGGCTTATTTCCAATGAACAGCAGGCGCGGGCAGCGGGCGATGCCGCCACTCTGAATAGTGCAAACAGCTATACCAATTCGAGAGAGCAGGCGATCAACAGCCGCACCGACGGGCTGATCTCCACCGAGCAGCAGGCACGGGCAGCGGGTGACGCAGCAACCCTTAACAGCGCAAACTCTTATACGGATACCCGTGAGCAGGCGATCAACAGCCGCACCGACGGGCTGATCTCCACTGAGCAGCAGGCGCGGGCAGCGGGTG
>Ga0308161_1000509_pt1 | contig 60353 bp, 97 predicted proteins | sample PhyFR2_FD_201034 | JGI IMG/M metagenome (GOLD analysis project Ga0308161, IMG submission 201034) | Phyllosphere microbial communities from UC Gill Tract Community Farm, Albany, California, United States - DLSLF.R2 | ecosystem: Host-associated > Plants > Phyllosphere > Unclassified | place: USA...
GTCGGAAGAGGTCGGCATCTTTGAGCTTGATCCTTCCTGGCTTGCGAGCCTTCAGTGAGACCGGCCGGCATGCCGTCGTCACGGATCAAGATCAGGCCGTGGTACTACGCCGATCGAGATGCTCCATCGAGAGCAGCGGCTAAGGCCGACGCTATCGAGACCGATCTAGCCGACTCCGGTGAGAAAGAAGACGATCAGTGACTGTCTACGTAGATAACTTCAAGATGAGAGCTGACGTACCGAACGGTGCTCGTACTGTTCGCGGTGTCTGGTGTCACATGACCGCTGACACGCGAGCCGAGCTCGACGCCATGGCTGATGAGATCGGTCTCAAGCGGGCCTGGATTCAGTATCCCGGTACCTGGAAAGAGCACTACGACCTGACACTCACAAAGCGCCACATCGCAGTGAAGGCCGGTGCTAAAGAGGTCGATGCTCGCGAGCACATCGTGAACTTCCTAGCACCTCGGCGGAAGCGCTTAGAGGACGCGGCTCAGCAGAAGCGGTAGCCTGCGATGAAAGCCTCGGCGTAGCTCGGATAGGTGCGCTTCAACTTCATGTCCGCCTCCACGAAGGAGTTCCAGAGCGTCTCGAGATCAGTGTCAGAGACACGCTCGACCGAGGTGACCTGGACACCAGCTTCGAAAGATCCTCGAAGGGTAGCTGCGCCACCACTGAGCTTGTGCTCCCGAAGAGCGTTGCGCTCTCCAGCGGTGATCGGTGCGTACGGCTCATCAGTTGTGAAAGTCATAGGGCCAACGGTACACCTGATAGTTAGGCTCCACAACAGACTGCTGAAAGTTCACGATAGCCGATAGACTTACGGCGAACGACTTTCCACACTTCTCCGTCTGTCTAAGGAGGCTTCTATGCCCAGAGAAGACTATACAGCGGTGGTGCTCGTCGTAGACCGTTCCGGTTCTATGTCGACCATCGCAAAATCAGTTCAGGACACTCTCGAAGAGTTCGTCCAGAAGCAAATCCACGAGCCTGGCCACATCACCATCGACACCACGTTCTTCGATGACAAGGTGGAGCACCGCGCCTCGTTCGTGAACCCCCACGAGCAGAAGCTTGACCTTGAACTTCGTCCCCGTGGCATGACCGCGCTCTACGACGCTGTCGGCCTTAAGATCGACTCGTTCGGTCGTGCGCTTGGTGCTTTGCCGGAGCACGAGCGTCCGGGCCACGTGATCTTCGTGATCGCTACAGACGGTCAGGAGAATAGCTCGACTGAGATCACCATCGAAGGGCTCGCTGATCGCATCAAGCACCAGCGCGAGGTTTACTCGTGGGACTTCACGTTCATCGGCGCGAATCAGGATGCTGTTCTCACCGCGCAGCAGTTCAACATCCCGGAGCACTCGGCAATCACCTTCGCCGCCACCGCCGGTGGTGCTGAGAACGTCCTCAACTCCATGAGCCAGTACGTGGCGGCTACTCGCTCGGGCTCCTTCGCCGGTTACTCTCAGGAGGATCGCGAGGCTGCGCTTAGCGAGGACGAGGGCAAGGTGATCTCGGTCACGAGTTCTAAGGGCGGAAGCGGCCGCACATCGTCTGCGGTGGCTGCGGCTACCTTCCTGGCCTCCGGCGGGAACCTGGCCGATATGAAGGTTATTGACCTTGACCAGGAAGAAGACACCGTTGTGACTGACAACTACGAGCGCGACCAGGCGGTCACCGAGGCTTCCCGTTCTACCTTTAGCTCGAAGGATGCTGCAGAGCGTCTCGGCCTGTCGGTGAACAGGCTCACCGCTAAGGCTCAGGCCGGAGAGCTATACTTCTTCACGGTCGGCCGTGCTCGCCGCTACCCGAAGTGGCAGTTCACAAGCGACGGAGTGCTTCCGGAGCTTTCAGCAATTGTGGCCGCTATCCCGACTTCGTGGGAGCCGGCGGATGCTTACCTGTTCTTCAACAGCCACAACCCGGCGCTTCTCGCACACGCGAAAGAGTTTAGCCCGCGTGAGTGGCTCGTTTCCGGTGAGGCTCCTGAGCGAGTGATCGAGCTTCTGCGTAAAGCCGGTTGAGTTAAGGCTCTTCGGCTGAGCCAGTCGCTTAGACAGTACTAAACAACGGCGCCGTGTAACCGAATGTGGTTACACGGCGCCGTCTTAGAATCAGCTCTAGAGCGTGAAACGCATAGTAGTCTGGCTCAGTACCGGCGGTAGCTGATCAGCTCGCCGGCCGCGGTGATGGCGTACTTGTGGCTGACCTGAACCAGCTTGTCTCCGTCGGAGAAGAACGGTGCGTGCGTGGTCGGGTCGTAGCTCACCGTCATGCGGTTCCCCTGCTCCTCGAGGAGCTCACCGACGCCGTCCACCACGAACTTGCGGATCGCGTTCGCGTTGATGTTCAGCGTGTAGTAGTCACCGTGAGCGAAGAGTTCTTCGAGCTTCCCAACGGCGATGATGCGCTTGATGTTCGCTTCGACGTTGGCCGGGTCACCGCTGGTGGCGACGTAGATCGCCTGATCGGTAGCCTGGTTGTGGATTGCAGCTGTGGTTGCCATAGGGTTATGCTAACACCACAACGCAGCCAGTGCAAAACGAAAGTCAGAGAAGTACGTCAAGCATAGCGGTGGCCTCAAGTCGAGCGGTGAGCTGAACTAGCTTTCTGTTACTCGACGTATCTTCAAGACATCTCTCGAGCCTTCCGATGCGAAGCATGCGCTCGACCTCATTCAGATAGCCCTGAAGACCTTCGGGGTTCTTCACTCGGGTAGCTGAATCTTCGATCTTATTGAGCACGTTGATCGCAACGAGATCGCTTCCAGGCTTCAGGACGTGTTTAAGCTCGTTGAAGTGCTTTGCGGCCAGGGCTGAGTAGCCGTTAATCTCTTTCTGCAGAGACTCAAGCCTCCGCTCGAAGCGTACTGCCGCGGCGCAAACCTCTCGCGCCTGCTTTGATCGAGGATCCACATTGCCGAAAGCTAGAACCTGTTCAGCACACTCGCTCGCCGCTGAAGGCTTGAGCTCAACGACACTTACGCCGATAAGTGATTTGAAGAAGCGATGAATAACCGCGTGCGCCGTGACACTGTTGGAAGTCGGAGCGTATATCCCGGAGAGCTTACTAAACAGATCAGCGGATACATCCTCAAGCGGGTTGGTCGGTGCATACTGTTTGAGAACAACGTTCCGTTCTGGTGGCAGACTAAGAGTAAGCTTATCGGTAGCAATCCGAGCACGACTAAGCTGCTCCTCACCGAAGAGTTCACGATACTCCTCACTCTCAACAATCCTGGATGTGAGTTTCAGATACTGCTTAAGCTCCCCACCGTTCGTTGACCAGACTCGATCACGAAGATGCTGTGCTTCAGTAAGCTGAACGGCTAACTCAGAGCTGCAGTCAAGCTCATCCTGCTCGTTAACGAGAAGAGCAAAGTGCTGAACAGGTTTGATGAGCCAATCGGCGAACTGTCTCCGTCGATCACGAGTCAAGCGCACGAAAGCAGTGGCAAGACGCCGGCTTGCTTCCGTAGTGCTTCCCATATACGGCACCACTACAAGCTGTCTCACATCTGAAGTAAAGTCAAGCGTTATTGAGTCTTTTGCTCCGATGAAGCCGACGACACCTTCCGCCGGAATCACCTGGCGAGAAAGTTCAGAAAGCTTCTCACTTGCGGTTGTTCTCCCACACTCCGGGATCTCAGCGAGTAGCTTGCTATTGAAGTCCTCGAGGAGCGAGACGTAAGGGTTACTAAAGCGCATGGCAGCTTAAGCTAGCTTTGAGCTCAGTTCGGCAAGCAAGAGCTTCGCTTCCGGAAGATCGCCCTTACGCCGAATAGCGAAGAACGTTCGCATCGCCTTGGGGTCATCCAGGAAGCTCTCAGCATCGTTGATGAACGTCTGTAGGTCAGAGCTAGCTGCGGTCTCCAGGAATCGGTCGCGAGAGCTGATCAGCGTGGTGACAAGATGCTCAAGCTTCACATCCGGCAAGAACGAAACGGCGTGATGCGCGCCGAGGATGAGCTTTGTCAGGCGCTGAGCAGCGGCGGTGTCTTCGTTCTCTGAAGCGCCGTAGACCTCGATTACTCGCTCAAGTTCCTCTCTTGTCTCATCCAGCTTCTGGGCTTCTTCGGGCGAGAGGTGCCGCTTTGCAACGGCTTCAAGCTCATCCCAACGCTCAGCGAGCTGGTAATCCTTGATGTTCGGGTCGCCGTAGGAGTTCAGCCTCGGAATCGACTTCATAACACCCATGGCCGCTTGGCGAACCTCTAGCGGCGCAGGAGTGCTGCGGTTGTAGACCTCTGAGCCGAAGATCGCCTCGAGATAGCTGTTGAGAGTCTTCAGTACGGGGTGTCGTACATTCACGAAAACGTCCACGGTAGATCCTTACTTGATCAAGACGTGCTTGGTGGGGTAGGTGAAGCTCCCGCGAGGGTAGATAGCGATCTTGCCGTCGATGATCGCGTACTTCTGGTCGACCTCGATCTCACTGCCGAAGGAGGTGAAGAAACGCGGTGCGGCTCCACCTTCCGGAGCCTTCGCGTAGGCCGGAGCCACGGGTCGCGCCTTCACGATGCCGAGGCCCTGAGCCGGCGTGCCGAACTCATCCGAGAGGCCGTCCTTCGCCAGCACCTGCCAGTAGTCGCCGTGAGCCATGAACTCATCCAAACGACCGCCGACGATGATCTTCTGAAGAGCCGGAACGATGGCGTTCGGCTCGCCGTGGACACGGACCAGGACTGAGCTTCCGTCCGCCGCGTTGTAGATCGCTGCGCTGGTGGTGGTCATGGTCACTTGCCCTTTCGAGCTTCAGCGCGACGCTGCGCTCGGTTCTTGACCATGGGGAAGCGGTGATCAGCCACCGCGCGCAGGGTCTTGGAGATGGTCTCCTGAGCCACGGAGCCGCTGGTGTCGTACGAGATTGAGATCGTCATAGCATTGATGGTATCACACGCTCAAAGCTTACACAACGAAAATCAGTGCATGTCGAAGAGAGCAGCCATCACGCTGGCTGAGTCACGGCCGTCGGTCTCCACGATGAAGCGAGCGGGCGCCGTATTGGCCAACGTGGGGTTCATCCCCATGAACCAGCTCTGCGTAGTGACCTTACCCTCACGGTTCACAAGCGCCGCAGCAACGACGTAGGCCAGGCGCAAGCGGCGCAGCTGGCCTTCGGTGAGCGCCGGCGACTCCTCAGCAATCCACCTCGAGATCTGGCTCGTGGTCTTCACTCCGGCGATGTAGGCGGCGAGCTTCGCTCCCAGCATCTCTCGAACACCGCTGAGGAGTTCGCGGACGGAGAGTTCGAGGGTAGCTTCGGCAAGCTTGTCGTGGTCAGTCATACGACCATCGTACACCCTACTCTGCGACGCCGGCGGAGCCCCTCTTCAACACACCCTCAGCAGGTCGATTGACCTGCGCTCCGTAGCTCTCAAAGAAGTACCTACCTCGACGCCACTCTAGAAATCGGTAACCGAAGCCGAATAGTACAAAAGGCCAGCTCAAGGCGCAGATGGTAAACGGAATAGCTCCGATGATCAGCACGACGCCGGTGATGTAGACACCGAGGTTGTCTGTTCCACCCTGAACATGCTTAGCCGCAAAGCCCATGAGCACGGCCGCGACGATCCAGACTACCTGGAAACTGATCGCGCCGATGAGCAACCACATCCAGAACTTCGGAAACTGCGGCTTTTCAGACACCACGATTCGCCTCGATAGACTTTGCGATCTCCGCAAGCACCGCTGTCGCTCCGTGCGCTCTGAGGTGCTCGAACCGAGTAGGGCCGTCGGCCTGATGCTCGAACTGCCCGGTGAGCCAGTAGCTTGCCGCCCAGCCGTCCTTGCTGCCGAAGAATCGCTCGAGCATGGCGAGCACCGCCGGCATCTCTTCAGGAGTTACGCCGAGCTCATCGAACTGCGCGGAAGGATAGATCGGCTTAGAGCTCGTCTCGAGTCGTAGGATGCGCCCGTCGATCACCGCCTGATCGACCTCAGTCTCGGTGAAGCCGAAGTTCGTGGAGAGATCTTCGATCACCATGAAGTTCGGGAGCATCGGCTTTGCTAGCTCAGGTGTTACGTCAGCTGCCGGCTCATCGAGGAGTAGTCCCGCATCGCGGAGAGCTTTAGCGATCACCTTGGCTCGAGAGAAACCGATGACTCCGCGCTCCCGACCTTCCTCCCACTCACGTGAGGCCTGGTGGATGAGCTTCTCAGCCTGGGTCCAGGTAAGTGGGTTTTCCATGAGTGTCTCCTTGAGAGCGATGAGTTGAGCTATGATACCTAGCTAGACTTAGGCCTCGATGAGAGCCAGGTCAGCGCCGGACTTCACACGCAGCTTCACCGGAGTAGAGATACGCCCGTTGCTGTTCTTCGTCACGGCGAGCTCCAGCGCATCAGCGCTACGGACAAGCTCCAGCACGGTGTCAGCCGCCTCAGCGAGTGCCGGAGTTACAGGCTTCGAAGTCGTGGAGTCCGTGTCAGCGAAGACGATCACCGGCATGCTGTACTTCACAGCGAGCTTCTTGAGAGCGAGAGCCTCAGCGTCACCATCGACGGTGGCTCGCCAGTCGCCGATGGACTCTTCGAAGCCGTTGATGACCAGAGCATCGTGCTTTTCTTCATCGAGGTAAGCCCCGATCTCTGCAGTGGAGTAAGCGTGAGCAAAGTGGCTTACGTACGGCTTTAGCCCGATGAAGATGGTCTTGAGAGACTCGTTCTTCTCGATCTCACGACGCCAGTCGCCGGCGTTCTCACCGGAAGCGGCCTCGAGCACAGCGGTGTTGAAGTCGGAGGAGTTAAGCGTGCTATCCATGGAGAGTACACGACGCTTACAAAGAGCGAACTTCGCGATCAGATTCGTAGCGAGGGGCAACTTACTAGCACCGCTGGGAGCCGTCACCAGGTAGACCTGGCCGGGCTTGAACCCTCCGTTAAGAGCCTCGTCCAGGGAGCTCCAGCTGGTGAGGGAAGCGACTGCGTGAGCGGCCACCGAGTACGGCTCCGAGTTCGCAGCCATGCGAGCGCGAGCTGAGTGCTTTTCAGCGCGATTCTTCGTCATCTTAAGTCCTAACGAGTGATCTACCTACGCCCGATCACCGTCTGCTAAGATGATGAGTCGAGTTTACAACGACAGGATTCCGAGAACCTTGCTCCTAGCGAACCCTCCGCGTAGGAGAGGATCCTAAGACCGGCCGCTGCCCGGCCTTGAGGCCATAGTATCACGCTTAAGCGAAGCGGGGCTACTTTCTCAAGGCCGGGTGATAGAGGTCAGCCGAGCGTCTTCACTACAGTCGCGCCGGGGAAGTTCGTCGGGCACGGATAGATGCGCCAGTCACCGTATGAGTCCTTCGCGCCCACGCCGACGAAGCGATGCACGTCACTAGCCTTGTACGGCGTAGACGAAGCTGCACCGCAGAGCTCATCGTACTCGTTAGCCAGACGAGCGAACTCCTCGTCGGAAAGCGAGCCCGGAGCCCAAAGCCCGTTGCCGTTCTCATCAGCGAAGAATGGATAGCTGTGCTCATCATCGTGAGGCATCACAAAGTCTTCGTCCTTGAGCGTGTAGAGCTCTAAGGAATCCGTAAGACGAAGAGATCCGCGGTCAGAGAATAACAGCTCGAACTCCCCGCGAGTGCCAAGCCGGTTCTTCGTCAACTCAAGCTTGAGCACGCCAGGCTTCGCCTGAGAGTCGAGGACTAAGATGAAGTCAGCATCCTGCTCGATAGCCCCGGTTTCACGGAACTGCGGCTTACCGAAGCCTCGATTCGTCTGCACAAGCAGAACCACGGGGATGTCGAGCTCTACCGCGAGCGTCTTGAGAACGTGAGACGAGTGAGCCAGGCGTTCAGCTCGTGTAAGTGCGACTCCTTCTTGCTGTACCTCGTCCTCGAGAAGCTGGAAGTAGTCAACTATCACCGCCTCAAGTTCAGGGTGAGCCTCCACATAACTACGGATGCTGCTTGCTGTCTGTCGAGGCTGGTCGTTGATGGTGATAGAACGCTGAAGCGTCCTTTCAGCCTTCGGAACTTCCGGCGAGCCGACGGCGCTGCCGTTCTTGAGTTCGAGGATCGGGGTGTCGCTGGCTGCAGCAACGAACCGAAGCATCACCTCGCTAGCAGAGGCCTCGAGTGAGAAGTGAACTACCTTGCGGTCTGCCTGAGCGAACTTGACTGCGAGGTTAGCTGCCAACGACGACTTCCAGCCTCCGGTTGGAGCGCCGACAGCGTAGAGGTGGCCTCGCCTAAAACCGCCTATGGCGGTGTCGATTGAGAGCCATGAAGTGAGTGGGAAGTTCTCTACCTGGCGTGCTGCTACGGAGTACGGAGCGCCGGTGAGAGCCATCTCGTTGCGGATAGCTAGCTTGTCGAAGCGATTCTTGGTCATCTTGAGTCCAGTACTGTGATCGCGCCTACGTCTTGATCACCACTGTCAAAGATGGTGAATCTGAGCGAACGGACAGGATTTCTTGAACCTTGCTCTTAGCGGGTCACCACGTAGGAGTGAGCCCTAAGACCGGCCGCTGCCCGGCCTTGAGTTCATAGTACCACAAGTACAAGCGTTACGCAGCGAGGGCCAGCTTCTGCAACTTCAGAGCGGCGGAGTGAGCGTCGTGACGGAATGCTCGGATCTGATCACAGGTGGCACGCTTGAAGTCTTCTTCGGTGGAAGCGGTGCGGGTGGTCATCGGCTCCGAATCCCAGGCCCAGTCGCCTTCGAGCTGAGCCATGGTGCATACGCCGGTGGCGTCCAGGTAGAGACCTGACGGAAGGCGAACCACCACGTGCTCCCACGGGAATGACTCGAGCGGTGCGTCGCTGTTCTCGTTGGAAAGGAACACGACATCACCAACCCCGAGACGCATGAGCTCTCCAGCGAGACGCCAGCAATCACCGGCGGTGAACGCCTCGATCTGGTCCTTGGTGAGGGGAGTACGAGCTTGAGCCATGGCGTAAACCTACACCATGGCTCAAATCTTGACAACACATAAATCGGCTACTGAAGTTCGTTAAGAGCAGTACGAAGCTTCTGTGTCAACTCTAGCGGTTCAACTCCGAGAGCCTTAGCCGAGGAGCGAATGGTAAGCATGAGAGCGCGAGTAAGAGCTTCGTACTGCTCATCTGTGGTGTAAGCCTCGTCTAAAGCAGTCTGTGTAGACTCGTCTCTGTTGAGAAGGCTTTCTGCCATGACCAGTCCGACGATGGACATCTCAAGATCTCGACGGCGAGCTTCCATCGCCTCTGATTCGTGATCCATCTAGCTCTCCTGCCCTCTAGCGGTGAGGCGCTCTCTGATAAGCTTGGACGACTCGATCGGCGAGCGGCCGATACGATCACTTGCGAAGCTCATGGCTACGGTGAGCGCAGCGGTAACAGCTTTCAACTGTTCGTCGTGAGAGTAGGCCTCGTTGAGAGCCTCCCCAGTAGCCACGTCAGCTGTGGCGTGCGCCTCGAACATCACGAAGCCGATCTGAGCAAGCTCGCGAGCCTCCTGAAGCGGATCTCTCGGTGCGTCTGTCATGCGCCGGCTCCTTTACGTGTGACTCCGACCCCGAAGGTGTAGTTCGCCTCACCGTAGCTTCGTAGGGCTGATAAGGCGCGCTTTGCATCTAGTAGATCAACTCCGGCGGCTCGAGCCACGGCGAAGAGATAGGTTTCGAGCGGGACAGGAGCGCCGTCGTTGGGTAGCTCTTCACGGGCGTAGGCAAGCACCTTTGCTCGCGCTCGATCTTCTTCAGCGGCAGCTGCCCTTTCACGTTGCTCCGCGCCGGCCAGTCCTTCTAAGAAGGTCATAGCGTTCTCCCCATCGGTTTTTGTCGAGCCTAGGTTCTTATGCTGTCTATCGCTGTCTGGTCAATCGTCTTCATCGTCCGGACCGGCTACCTGGAACTCGGTGTCAGCCTGAGGCCAGGTTACGAAGATCTGAGCAGAGTTCACAAGGTCGTGGACGGCGCGCTGATCATCCTCCGAAGCCTCTGCAAGCTCGTCATCCTCGTAGACGTAGGAGTACTCCACATCGGAGACTACCTGACCGAGGATACGTGCGGCGTGTTCCTGAAGTTCAGCTGGCGTCATAGCTTGCTCCCCTGTGATCGAAGGTGGTCAACGGCAGGCGCTCCCAGGAGGGAAGCACCTCCTTGAGGATGTAGGCACCGATTTCGCGCCAGGCCTCGAAGATCTCCTCAGCCGGCACCTGAGCTAGCTCCTCAAGGTTGAAGAGCCTGATGTCGGTTGACTCACCCTCTAGAGGGGCCTGACGCGGAGCCTCGTTCGCCACCAGTGCGTACATCATGTCCGTGTGGAAGTGTGGCGGCTGGATCGGAAACTGTCCAGTGTGAACGTAGACCGGCTGTGGGTGAGTCACCACGCCGGAAACGCTCTTAAGTCGCTGAACCGGCTGCAGGATCTGTAGTTGATCGTGGTCGAAGCCGGACTCTTCGGTGATCTCGTGGAGCATGCTTTGCCATGGAGTCTCATCGAGCTCTACGTGCCCGCCGAACATGCTCAGGTTACCGGTCTTTCGATGAACGTGGTAGGTGAGCTTTGGCTCATCGAAGTCTGTACGGACGATGAAGAAGCTTACCGTGTGGTCGTGATGACCGGCTTCGGTGTGGATATGAGGCATGAGCTACTTTCAGTCTACAAGTCTGTAAGATTCAGCTACAGCGCGTTCGCGGATTCGCTGTCCGTAGCGAGTAGGATCGGCAGCCACCGCCTCTGCGAGCGTGCAGCCTCCGGTCTCTTTAGTAAAGTCACTCCCCAAGAGAGTGCGGCCGAGGCGCTTCTCGAAACAGCCGATGCACTCTGACGGCTGTAGGTTGCGCGATTCTCCGGCGATGTGATCCGGATGCGCTAACTTCCAGATGTTCGGACGAACGCTGTAGGTATCCTCGCCGAAGATTCGACGGTCGATCCCGCATGTGTCACAGCTGAAGTAAGCGGTCAACTGATCCGGAGTTGGGATGAAGTCTTCAAGCTTCTCACAGATCTTGCACAGTGGCAGCTCCATGTTAGCGGGAATGAGCTCTCGTCTAGCCTCGCTCTTCCAAGCACATAGCGTCTGTAGGAAGCCGTAGTTGGCAGTAGCGAGGTGACGAAGCTTTGCGCTGCGTAGCTGTACGTCAGCATGCTCGTCTGACGGCACATAGATCTCGTCCTCATCGAGCTCGGTTAAGTCGAAGTCGTCCGGATCATTTACTGAGTTTGAAGTCACTAGCTATGGTACCGAGGGTTCTTGAGAGGATACCGGCCTTCGGAAAGTAACTCGAGAGTAGGTTCTACGTCGCCGAGCTCGATAGCTCGAAGCTTCTCAAGAGTCAGATTCGTGCTCTCAGCTTCAAACAGCTCGTAGCCGAGCCGCCTGTTCTTTAGCTTCGCGTAGAGCTCAGCATCCTCTAGGGCTTCGAACCAGGCGACACAGTCTCCGTCGATCTTGTTAAAGACGTAGCCGTAGTCATACATGGTCTACTCCGTATCGATCAGTTGTTGCGCGTACGCCAGTTGAGCGTGGTCCAGCTGATCTTGCTCGGATCCTTCTCAAGTTCGATGAGATCAGCGAGCGTGAGATCCGTGTTGGCCCAGTCGTGCGTGCCCTTGCCGCGCTGCTTATTCTTGCGAGCCGAATAAGAACGAGCATCCATGGAGTCTTCGAACCACGCGATGCACTTCCCGGTCGCTGTCTCGAACACGAAACCAGCCATTCTATGCCTCCTGTTAGATGATGTGGACTTCGTCGGAGATCTTGTAGACCATCACGGCGAGCTGTGCGTAGTACTTCTTGGTCATCTCGGCGATCTCCATGATCTCGCTTCGAGTACACATGATCCGTACCGGGATCATCTTCTCCTTGAACGTCTCCTCGTTCTCGTCAGAGACCCAGGTTCCGCGAACCGGCGTAAGAACGGTGAGCCCGCCGGCGATGGCCTTCACGCGCTCGTCCCACACTCGGTGGTAACGAAGACGGTACGGGTTCTTCTCCTCGTCGTTCGGGTTACGCTCAGTCGGGACGAGAATCTCCCAGAGCATCTTCGGCTCGGTATCGAGCTTCTCGTCGGTCACGGTTAGCTCCTATTGCAGTAGAGGTAGAGAACGAAGACTCCGATGAGCCCGAAGAAGACGTTGAGGCCGTCACCGTTGCCGCTGAAGACCAGGAAGAAGTTGTAGAAGGCGAGGACGAACGCACCGGCGAAGAGAGCGAAGAAGAAGAGCCAGAGGACGATCGAGAGAAGCCCAATGCCGACGACGCCGGCCGCGAAACCAGCACCGGAAGGCGTGAACGAACTCGGCTTTGCGGTGAACCGATTCGGCGAGTCGTTGAGCGATCCGAAGCTGTTGCTCCCGTTACGCATGAACATGTGTTAGATCCTCCGGGCACGTGCTCGAGCGTTGCTGTCCCAGGTAGACGCCTCGAGGTGGATGTTACCGCTGATGAGACTGACGGCGCCCTCGATGGCTGCGAGCTTACTGTTCTTCTCCTCGGGGTTCTTCTCGGAGATCTCGATCTGCTTCTGAACAGCCGACAGGATTCGCTTCAGCCGACTGGTAAGCTCGGCGGCCTCGTCGAGCTTGATCGAGATGATCTCAGCAGAAGCTGCAGAACCTGTAGCCACCGGGATCAGTGAAGTGCTGGACATGGGAAAACCTTCCGTAAGTATCGGTAGGGCACCAACCTATCACGATGAACGAAAGCACGCAACACAGTTTGAGCGTTGCCGAATGATGAGCTATGGTGTACAGTTGAGGCTGTTAGGAGCCACCATGCTTGAAAGTTTTCAGAGCCGTAACTACGGCCATGTCTTCGATGATCCGTTTTCCTCGGCTTTTCAGCAGACCGTCAATCGTCTCATGAGCCTGGCGGACCAGCACGGTGTCTTTCGTGGAGTAGAGTCATTCACTCCGATCTACACCAAGCTTTTCAACCTTCGGGATGTTAAGGTCGTGATCCCGGCCGAAGATCGTCTTAAGGGCTGGCTCGACTATCTCACACAGCTACTTCCGGTGATCGATGAGACCCTCGAGCTTCTTCGTAAGAGCTTGAAGCGAGCTCGAAGCGACTACAGAATCGATGCCCTCAACTCGGTGATCGAGTACTGCGAGACCGCGGACGGCGAGCTTCGTGAGTTCAGCAAGAACGTTTCGAGAACGCACATGATGCTCCAGCATCACTTCATCCTCGTCACCATACGAGGAGTACGACGTAACCAGCTCGAGAACATCAGGCGTGCCTCCTTCTTCGCTGAGCTCTACAATCTTCGGGACTCGTACTTCTGCAGCCCTGACCCACAGACGCTGAACGCCTACGTGCGCGAGTACGAACGACTCATCCAGGAGCCGTACTACTCTGAAGAGGTGGCGATCCGCCTTGAGGACGAGCAACTGGACGAAGCTACAGCGGAAGACCTCGCCGAGGCTACTGCGAAGCTCGATGTGGCTTGTCTCGTGGAGTTGGTGGCGTGAACCTGGTCATGCCGCGGGCCATCAACTGTGAGTTCATCACCGTTCTGAACAAGACTACGGATGGGCTTACCGTTGATCTAAACTACAGCGAGCTTCGCACAGTCAGAGAGAAGCTTAAGTCTGAACTTCAGGAGGTTCAGAACCTTCAAGCTAAGCTCGTTGATCGCCGGGATTCGTTCACGCTCATAACCTCGAGCGTTCGGTTCTACCGCGAGGCTGAACCGACTCTCAGAAGCTTCTTGGCAAAGCTCGAAGACGCGAGGCGCAAGATGCGGTCAGCTGATCGTATGAAGCTAATCGATTCGGCTATTCGCGCTCTTGAGTTCCGCCTCAAGAAGCTCCGCGAGCTGGAGCAGTTCATCGATCCGCTTCATCTCGCGGTACAGCGTCATCTTCTTGCCTTCGTCACTCCGCTACGATCCATGCGGCTCACTCAGGAGCATCTCTACAGACTCATCGACGCTCGAGACGAGTTCTTCCGCAGCAACGAAGAGGCGAAGTTGAACGCCTATCTAGAAACGCTTGAGAGCCTGAGAGAGGTGATCCCGCGGGATACGCGAGTAGCCTTCAAGCAGCAGTACGACGCCACAGCTGAAGAGCTTGCTGAGCTTGAGGCAGCTGCCATGATCGCCTTCGCGTAACCGAAACTTTTGTGTTGCGCGAGAGCTGGCGTAGGCGTAGCATATGTTCTAGGAGGGGCGGTACCTCCGACGCAATCCGCGTATCCATAGAGGAGAACAACATGACCAAGCTCACGCTCAACGAAACCACGCTCCTGGCGCTGCAGAACCATCTCCCGCTGGAGCTCGTCCCCGGCGCTACGGACAACGGGAGCCACCGCTTCCACTGCCTGATCAACTACGCCGGCGAACTCGAGCTCAGTCTCGTCTTCGGCGATGAGAAGCACGGCTACCTCTTCGACTCGGCCTGGGCACGCACCGTCCACGGCTCGCGCCTTCGCATCAAGGAGGAGGACATCCGCAGCTTCCTGGAGAAGCGGGCTGTGGCGCCTCGCTGGACTCGTGACATGCCGGACGCTACTGACTCGAAGCTGCTCCACGCTCTCGTCCTCAACTCGGACATCGCCCTCGTGCGTATGGCCGGCGAGGTTTCCGGGTACATCGTCGGCGGGGGTTTCGAGGTGCTGGACCACGTCACCGACGAGTTCTTCTACGTCTACCCGAAGGACGAGAACCTGAAGCTCGAGCTCGGTGAGGTGAAGAACTTCCAGGGCACCTTCCGGCTCGACCGATCGCTCCACGACGCCTTTGCTCTCTGAGCAATCGACTACGGCCCTGCTGCTTTGTGCGGTGGGGCTGTAGTCGTAAGAGCTTATGATCTTTTCGTGTTGTGTGAAAGCGTTTCGTCATGTAACGTTAGCCAGGTCATCGCAACACATCGCCGGAAGGAACTCCTCATGGAGAATACTCTCGAAACCACGGTCAACTGGCCCGAGGTCGACTGGAGCGAAGAGCAGCCGCAGTACACCTCCACCGGCGAGGGCGGGCTCACGGTCTACGCTGTCTGGGACGCTTACCTTAACGCCCCGACCGTTCTCCCGGAGGCCACGCTCAAGATGACAGAGGTCTTCGTGAAGGCCTACGGCCCTTCCGCAGACCGTATCTCTCACGTCATCTGGGACATGCGAGGTTCGGATGAGCGTGACCTTATCTTGAGCGCGGTGATCCCGCTCGGCGCCACCTCGACCAGCATTTTCAACGAGTGGACCGGCGAGTACTGGAGCGCCGATCGTCACGATCTCACCGACGCCGGTTTGGAGCTCCTCAGCACCCTCGAGAAGCTTCTCGGCACCGAGGCCACGCTCTTGACGTTCCTGGACACGTGAGCTGAAGCTCGTAACTTCTAGCCTTACAGCCGTATTGTGCTGCGGGGCTAGAAGCCTTATGGCTTGCGAGGGAGCTTGTGCCCAGCTTCACGGAGCACGAAGCGCCAGGTACTCACTGAACCTTGAGAGTTTCCAAGTTCAGCCACGCGGACTTCGAACAACTCAAGCATGTTCGGTTTCTTACCGTGTTCTTTTACCCATGCGATGGCGCGTTCGCCCTGAGTCGCAACGCTAAGTGAATCTGAACGAACCGAACGGCGGATAGCCCTGGCGTAGACAGTCTTGCTCAGCGGATCTACAGCCTTACTCAGGCGGTCCAACGCGGTACCTCGGATTGAGCTTATGTACTGCTCAGGCTGCTGGCGTCGGGCTGTAAACCAGTTGTCACGAAACTGCATCTGCTTAACGATGTTTCCGATGAGGCTTAGGAAATCAGTGCTGAACTCAGTATCGAAGTGGTACTTGAGTAGAGTCTCAAGCCAGTTTTTCAAAGCATCTTGGCGTCGAGGATGAGTTGCGTCCATGAGGATGAGCGACAGGCGGTACTGAGCGTCGTGCTCTTTACGGTAAGGCGCCATGTATGCGTCGAGCCAGACACGGAGCTCATCGACGTTGGCGAAGAGAGTGTGCTGTCCCGCTTCAAGTCGCTTGACGAGAGCTTCCTCAGGCGAATCAGTGCGCTTAGCGAAGTTGCAGCTATCACAAGCGCGAGCTAGATTTCCCGAAGTCGTGAGCCCTCCACAGGAAACAGGAATGAGGTGCTCGGTTGGGTCGCCTAGGTTAGGTGCGCCACAAAGGTAGCACACTTTCTCGAAGAGGTCAGCGTGAGCAACTGCAGCCTTCCGGTTGTAGAAGCTGTCCGCGTAGCGACGGTCCCAAGATGATGAAGTGGTTTTAGTATATGACATACGTTATACCTAACGGGTATATTTCAGAGAAGCGCAGTTTTAGACTTTTCATCGAAACTGCGCTTCTCGAAACGACTTAGCCCGCTAGAACCTCCGCAAGCTTCTCGTCGTGCTCGTCCTCTCCGACGAAGATGCTGGTAACCGCGAGCATCTCCTCCTGCGTCTTGAAGTCGGTGAGCTCAAGAGCAGCACCCCAGTCCTCAAGCTGAAGAGCGGTGTCAGCCACCGAAAGACGGCCGAGGCTTAGATCGAAGGAGAAGCAGTCGTCTCCTGCCACCATGTAAACCTGCGTGGCCGACGGGAAACGCTGTGAGAGACGGCTCTGCAGCTTCTCAAACGGCGCCGTGTCGATACCGTAGGCGTCGGCAAGACGAGCCGCTTGCCAGCTACGAGTAGCCGAAACGAACTCCGGCGCCACGTGGCCCCGAGTGAAGCCGTCGTTGAAGTTCTCGAGCTTCTCAGCGATGATGGCGAGGGACTCGCTGTCACCGATACGAGTGCCGCCGACGGTGCGGTTAAGCAGAGTAGCGATCTGCTGCGAGTCGTCACGGTTTACATCCAGCTTGTAGTGCGTCACCAGGTAGGAACCGGGGTAGGCCAGGGCCAGGCTTCCGCCGGCACGGATGAGCGTCGAGTGCTCATCGCTGACCGCCACCACCGGCGCCAGGCAGTCCTTGCTCGGGACGGTGAACGAGGATCGCTGGTAGTTGTAGAGCAGCTCCGGGATGGTGCGCTTCGAGCGGATCGCCCGTGCGGTGTCAGCGTAGGCGGTGGCCGCCGGGTAAAGCTGACCGAAGACGCTCATAGCGGCCGGCTCAAAGCTTACCTGCTCCAGGTGAGCTCGTAACTTCGCCTTAGTGTTCGGACGCCACGGACCGGCGAGACCGGCGAAGTAGGAGTCAAGGGAGCTACGGTTCAGGTTCTCCACGCCGAGCTTCTCAACGGTGGAGCGCACCAGGCGGTAGAAGCTACGGTCATCCTCACGAGCCGGGTCAACCGAACCGAAGAGCGTCACGTTGATGTAGAGGCGAGTGAAAGCGTCAAGCACCTCACGAAGCTGCTGAACGCCGACCTTGTCGAGCTTACGCAGTAAGTAGAACGCGGCGTACCAGGCGGAGCGGTCGTTCCCCTGAGTAGCGATGAGGTAGAGGAACTGCGAGAAGAGGTGCTGCCGAGTCTGGCGCTTGCCCTTAGGAGGTTTGCGCTTTCCTCGCACATCTCCGGACTCCATCGACCGCATGCTCTCAACAAGCTCCACGATGGAGTTGAAGAATCGAGTGGCCTCCTTAGCCGTCGGGATCTCGCTCTTGAACTGCTTCGTGTCCGCAGCGTTGTCGTCTCCAGCGTGGATCGGTTCGAGCATGGTGGAGGAAAAGGCCAGACGGTAGATCAGGTCCGAACCGTTCTTGTCCTGCACCTCAGCCACCGACTTCGGGAGGAAGCCGTAGACAGCCTTAGTGTCGAGCTTGTTGAGAGTCTCGGTGAGCTCCTTGTCACCGTAGATGCCGGCCACGATGACTCGCATGACTCCGGCGAAGCTCATCTGAGCTCCGTTGTTGGAGTTGGTGAAGGCTCGAGTCGCCTCGTCCGTGTCGCGGTAGATGTTGTAGTAGCAGCGGAAGTCGGCCACAGCGTTCACGATGGCCACGAAGCGCTCATCGTCAAGGCGGAGGCTGCTCAGGTAGTCGAGGATACCGAGGAAGTTATTCGCGAGGCGAGCCTCCGGCGAGCGAAGCTCCTCACGAAGCGAACGGTCGGCCGTCTCAACCAGCGTGATGCGCGAGGTGAAGACCAGGTTAGCGATGAACTCGTCAAAGTGGTCCTCGTTCACGCCGCGGCTGATGGAGAGCCACGGACGGAATCCGCCGTTCTCGTCCACGTAGCTGTAGATGCCGCCGGTGTGCGGTTCGCCACCGAAGCGCTCTCCAGTGATGGAGGAGGCCGGGTGCAGGCGAAGCAGCGCGTCCGCAGACACTTGGCTCAAGCCGGCGGTACCGGCGGAGTTCTGAGTATCCACCTGCGAGTCGCGGTAAAGACGAAGAAGAGCGAGAGCCACGAGCGTAGTGGTGGTGAGTCGCTGCTGTCCGTCGAAGAAGACGTAGCGGTGGAAGCCGTTCTCGTCGTTGTCGAGCTCCTGGAGAATGAAGTTCGTGTCGAAGATCATCCCTCGCTCAGTCTCGGAGGCGTTCACGAAGCTTCGTGCTAGGCCGATGGCCTTAGTACGAGGCCAGGCGGAGGTGCGCTGGTTCTCCCAGTTGACGTAGCGGCGACCGTAGTGGAACGGGTTCGGGTGAAGGACGTTGCCCTCCATACGTGGGATCGTCTGCACGGAGTTCACGCTGCGGCTCCGTTCTTCGAGGTGTAGATACTCTTGGCGTCGTTGATCCCGTAGGTGCGGAGCCAGCGTCGAACCTGCTCTTCAGCCTGAGCTCGAATCACAAGGAGCTTCCCACGCTCGGTGGCCTTCGAGTTGGCCTCCATCTTGGCTAGGACAGCGGCAGGGAGCTTCGGCTTCTCCTCAGCCTCAGCCTCAGCCTCCGCCTCGACCTTCGGCTTCGCGGTGTAGAACGGCGGAACCTCGAGGTCGTAGTCAAGCCCGAGCTCAATGAGGTCGTCAGAGAGAACCGCGACGGCCTTAGCCACGCGCTCCTTAACGGCGTCGTAGAGGCCCGGCATCTCGGTCACCTCGTAGAGCTCCTTAAAGCGGTCGATGCGCCGGAGCGCCTCGGGCCGATCGAAGAGGTAGTCCTCTACCAGCGCGTTGCTCTTGGCATCGTTGCAGACACGGTGAGTCGGAAGCAGGTGACCGGCGGCGCCGGCGCCTCCGAGCGAGTGCGGGAGGATGTGGTCGGCCTGTGGCGAGAGGAGACCCTCGAACGGATCGCCGGTGCTACGATAGACCGGGTAGCCGCAGATGTAGCAGGAGTTTTCGAAGAGCGTGCAGCCGGCACGGAACGCCTTAGCCATCGACTCACGGCCACCGGCGCCGACCACGTGGTCAACCGCGGCACGAATAAGCCCGCCGTAGACATCGGATCGCGACTCCGGCGACTTACCGCGCTTCGGAATGCGAACGATGTGCTTGCTTCTCCGAGTGAGCTCTTCTGCGTCGAGAAGCTCTACTTCGTGAAGCTCGGATACTGCTGTTTCGGTAACTGAGAGACTCATGGTCAATCTTTCTGTGGAAAGTTACCCGGCACCGCCAGGTGTCTACTTTCGAGACCTAGTACTCTACCGAGATCAATCACCGCTTTGCAGTTTTCGTGCGCTTTAGCGAAAACTTTTTCGAGGAGTTTTCTAGCCGCAGCTCTTACACCTCTGCGCGGCCACAACCGAAGTCGTAGTCGCGCAGAGTAGTACGGAAGTAGAGGTTACAGACCGGGCCAGGCTCGAACACGAGCAAGCACGAGGTCATGCAGCTCATCCTCGGTAGCATCGGCGGGAAGAGCGTTGAAACGGCGAGTTCCGTCGAGCTCGTCTTCAACGCTGTTGGGGATCTGATCGTTGAGCTCCTTCTGAGTGGGCCGCTTGACGCCCTCGGGAAGCTCATGAACCGCGAACGTGAGCTCTCGCACGATCCCTTCCGGACCAGGGTCATCGACGAGCCAGCCACCAGGGAGCCCACGAACCCACTCAGCGTTCTCCGTGTAGATCACCATGAACGGCAACTCCTCAGGATAGAGCTCGAAAGCATCTTCTGAAAGATCGTCGTCGCGCTCAGGGAAGCCGAGAGTGACCATGAAGCTTTTCCCGATGTCAGCCGCGCGCTGCGCCTCGGCTCGAGCGTGAAGTTCAGCGTGAGTCTCGTAAGGACCGGTGTGTGCCATCAGAACGTTGAGCGAGTTGAGAAGCGTGCGTCCCCACTCGCTTCCCGGGATACGGAGTCCGTGATTGTCCTCGTGAAGCCAGTTGCTCACGAAGCGTCGAGCGGCCTCAGCCTCGTTCGGATCCAACGGAGCCGCGCCGGAGTAGGAGGGATTACGCTCCGCGTACCAGGAGAGCTCGTCAACCTCCGGGACGTAGCTCTGCCAGCCCTCGTCGGCTTTCGTCTTCAAGATGTGCTCGTTCTCGTCACTCATGATTCTCCTTGGGCTCGCGATAAAAACAATCCTACACGATAGAATCACGTGCGACAACGACCTAGGAGTATCTCATGTGGTTAATTCTGACGGCTGTACCGTTTATCTACGTAGCCATCGGTCTGATCTACGGTCCGGTGGCGGTGGTCGTGCGAGTTCTAAACTTCCTCAAGTTCCGAAAGAACGATGACGGACTGCGGCCGGACAACCACGCTACAGAGCCGGATGAGTACGGGTACATCCGCCCAACTTCTGAGTACAGCTTCTACAAAGGCATGAGCGCCGGTCAGATCTTCGGCAACCTAGCCGCCGGTCTGGTAATCTTCACCGCGTTCCTAGCAATCGCGCTCGTGCTCGGAGCCGATGGAGCTTTCCTCTTCGCTGCAGCTGGAGCTTACATCGTGCCGGCCTTCGCGTTCGCTTTCGACATGGCCTCTATCTGGGGTAAGCGTAGAACGAAAGCTGAGAATCAGGCTCTCGTAGACGGCGTCGGTTCGGTGAGAGGGCGCTACGTAGTGCTCGGACTTTCTTGGGTCATCGGTATTGTCGGCAGCTACTGGCTAGCTATCTGGTTCTTCATCGCCGGCGGTCCGAGCAGTCTATTCTGAAGCTTTCTGAGGCCTTCGAGATAGCTTAGAACAGCGCTATGCTCAGCCGCTAAAGTCCCCAATGGCCAGTAAGGAGAACCGATAGTCTCAGACAGTTTAAGCGGGTTCTTTCAGCGGTAACCCCAGTTCTGTCGAGCCGTACAGACTTAAGTAAAGTGCTCTCTAAGCCCCAGCTATAGCGTTCAGCTCCTGCTTCTAGCCCGCGATGCAATCAGTGTGCATCGCGGGCTAAGGGCGTACGAGAGTGGTGTCAGATCTTCTCGAAGAGGATCGTGGTGGTGACGTTGGCCATGTCGCTCATGTCCATCTTGGTGACCGGGAAGACGAGCGCGCCGGTCTTCACGACGAAGCCGTCGTCGAGCTTGAAGTCCTCGGCCGCCTTGTAGAGCCTGCTCGAACCGTACGTAGCGTCCAGGCCGGCCTCTTCCTGCTCCACGTCCACGTAGAACACGTTGGTCTTGCCCTGGCTGTCGAGGGAATCAGCCATCGGCGACATCATGGCACAGATGTGCGAGTCGGGGATACCCGAGGAGGTGAGGGGGTAGTTGTCCTTCGCGCGAAGCGGGACGGAAGCGACGTGCCAGTTACGAGCGGTGTAGTTCGTCATGGCACCATGCTAACACCTTGGGAGCTCATCACACAACAATTTTGACAAAACAATTTTCGAACTGTCAGTCGAGCGGCACGCCGTTCTTGTCCGGCTGAAGCTCCGTCGGGGTTCCGGTCTCCTGATCGCGAGCGTAGTAGTAAAGCTCGTCCTTCTTTTCAGGATGACGCTGCCACCAGCCGAGAGACCAACGATGAAGGGCACTGCGGCGAGTGTCCTCCTCTACGGACGCGTCCACCGTAAACTCGGTCCTACGCTTTTCCCATTCAGCGCGTGCTGCATCCGGGCTATTGAAGAGTACTGGATAAGTAATCCAGAGCTCGTGCCGGTCATCAGCCACTCGCCAGATAGCTTCGGAGGGCCAGCCGCTGCTTCCGAAGTAGTAGCACTCGTAGCGCCAGTCGGCTTTCTCTGTAGAGGTCATAGTTGCTCCTTAGCGGGTTAGGCTCGCGCCGATGATGTAGAAGACTCCGAGTGCTCCAGCCAGCAGACCGAGGGTCACTGTTCGTCCTGGAGCTTCTGCTGTATCCTCACGAAGACCCTTAACAAAGCCGATGACGCCGAAGACAATGCCGGCTAATGCTGGGACACCGGCTAGAATCATGCCCACCGGTACGGTGTGGCGAAGAACAGCCTGGTAGACGTAGCCCGGTGCCGCCCAGACGAGATAGAACGCGAGGCAGAGCACGGTAAAGACACCGACCAGCACCGCTAGACTGATCGCCACGCTCAAAAGCACCACTGCGAGAGTCGAGGCCCAGTTACGTTTTCGGTAGCGCGGCTGAGGCTGCCAGGAGGCTGAACTCGGGTTCTGGAGAGCGTTGGGCGCTGGTACGGCGCTCCACGATGGGTGAAGATCAGTCATGGAGACCCTATCGACTAAGCTGTAACTCCTCAGGTGTGAGGCCGTAAAGAGCCACATCCTTGTTACGACGAGCCATAGCAATAGCACCGGCCCGTCCAGCCTTAACGACGGCCGCTCGCTTACGATACGAAAGCCCTCGCTCAGAAGCAATCACTGCGATGTCCGGAGCTAGCGGGAAGTACCATGCTGACTGACCGTCGCGAAGCTGACGCTTGCGGATGGTCCGGAAAGTGGTGAACGGGAGCCTTTCGTCCGGCTGATCGAAGTAGACATAGAGGCTCTCAAACGAATCAATACGCTTGCCCATGTCGTTGATGATCTGACGGAAAGTCGGTCGTTTGAAGATCTTGATCGGAAGACTCTTCGGTGCTCGGATCTCGTGGACGAGCATCATCGCAGCAGCACTAAGGTGCTGATAGCGCTGATACTTTCCGTCTCGAACGCCGGCTACAGTCTCGCTAGCATCGGCTTCGATGCGGGAGAAGAAAAGCTCTGAAGCCAGCGTATAGAAGCCGGAATCGCCAATCGGCTCGTGTGCGAAGCTTTGCGATTCAACAATCCGTCTGCCAGCTCCACTTACATCAAGCTCCCATACTCTAGCCTTACGGCGTTCAGCGGGCGGAGCATCGATGTCCACCGAGAAGCGTCTCAAGTAGGACGCCGGAATCCAGTGGTGAATCTTAGCCTCGCTCTTGTTGTTACTGAACTGAAGAGCTGCTAGAACGGCGTGACAGGCGATTAGCCACTGAAGACGCGGAAGAAGAGGGTCGGTTACGGCGGTTCGATCCCGCAGATATCGAAGCTCTTTCGACACCCGGTGATGGAGTGACTTGCGAAGGTTCTTCGTCTGCTTACCCTGAAGAATACGATCCATGACATCCCAGAAGCTACCGTTAAGCATCTTTCGCTGGTCGATCGGAAGCCTTGCGCGAAGATGCTTCATCAGCTCTTCGCAGGCTTCGGCAGTGGTAGGCATAGACGCATACTACACGCCGAGGTTGTCTCTCGCAACACGTAAGTCACAGGGAACGTACACCGTAGCTAGGTAAAATACTCGCAACATTTCATAGGAGTATCCATGCCAGAAGGCCACAGTCTAAAGCGCGCGGCGAACATGTGGAATCGTAACGCGGGACAGATCGCTCACGTAAATTCTCCACAGGGTCGCTTCGCAGAATCGGCCTCGCTCATCGACGGTCGACGCTTCCGCAGAGCCTGGTCTCACGGCAAACACCTCTTTCTCGAGTTCGAGCCGGACTACACTGTCCACATCCATCTCGGGCTCTACGGAAAGCATCATCAGCTCCCGACTCCGGCGCCGGAGCCGAAAGGCGCGGTGCGAATGCGTGTCCGCTTCAAGAACCGCACCATCGATCTTAACGGACCGACTCGCTGCGAGGTTCTCGACAAGGCCGGCGTCCAGGCGGTGCTCGATCGGCTCGGCCCTGACCCGCTCAAGCTTGAGGAAGCTCCGGTCGCGTTCCTCGAGCGCATGGCGAAGCTGAAAGCCCCAGTAGGAAAGATCCTGATGGATCAGAACGAGATCGCCGGCATCGGTAACGTCTATCGAGCCGAGGTTCTCTTCATGCGCGGGCTTTCTCCGTTTAAGCCGGTCAAAGATCTTTCGACCGACGAGTGGAAGAAGCTTTGGGCGTTGACACATGTCCTCATGAGCCACGGCGTCGAGCACTCCGGCGGCATCGAGACAGTGTACTCCGGAGCTCCGAAGCCGCTCGGTCTGCCACCGGTGATCAAAGCCGCCTGTGCTCGCCGAACCTACGTCTACAAGCGCGCCACTCAGCCTTGCGTGATCTGCGGAGGGCCGGTGCGAGCCAAGAACTTCTACGGACGCATGCTCTACTGGTGCCCGGTAGATCAGCCGCTCCCAGCAGGAGTCGTTGACCCGACGGGCGTTACGAAATCCGAGTGACTTACTGCGAGAGCTTGAAGTAGCGTCTCTCGCTCTTACTTCTCCGCGCCGTGACAACATGCAGTCACGGCGCGGAGAAGTACTAGTGATCAGTGGTGAACGGTGACCTCGAGCTCACGGTCGTACTCGTCCACGATGGTGTAGACACCGGGGTCAGCCACGGCGAAGAGCGTGGTCGACAGTCGCTGAGCGATTTCGTCGAGCCCCTCGTGCTCCGGAGCGGTGAAAGCCGGGCGGGCCTCGAGCCGCTCGTAGCCCTCGGTCCAGTCCTTCTCGGAGTAGATCGAGTACTTCTCCTCGAGCAGTTCGATCAGGTGCGTGGTGTCGCGAGCGCCGAGCTCGTACATGAGCGGCATGAGCTTGCTGGTGATGGTGACGGTCGGAGTGACGTAGAACTGGTAAGACATGGTAGCCTCCGGAAAGTTTTGGGTTGTCGTTGCGGCGACAAGACTAACAGTATCACGGATCTGGGCTCTTTGCAACACAAAAAAACAAAACAGAAGCCGAGGATGCTCGTTACAGTATCCTCGGCTTCTGTTAGAGGTCAGTGACCGCTGTGCGTCTCCGGGTCATCGCAGTTGCACGGTGCCGGATAGTCGCCGCAGACGATGTCCTTGAGCTCCGGTGTCGGGAAGACCACAGCGCCGGCGAGAGCCGAGGCCGGGATGAACTTCGTGAAGCCCTGGACGGGGAAGGTGTACTTCAGCGCCTCGCGGTCGTGCGTGGTCGGGTCGTCGCAGTTGCACGGTGCCGGGTAGTCACCACAGTAGAGAGCGTCGGAATCCTGCGAGGCGTGAGCCGGGATCTCCATGATCTGCAGGTCGTTCGCCTCAGCGTAGGCCATGAGTTCAGCGTTGATGCGAGCGGCACGGTCGGAGTGAGCGAAGGAGTTGAAGATCGAGTTCGACATGACACCATCATAACCACTGGCTAGCCAATACGCAACATCAGTTTTGATGTGCAAAGCCCGGGCGCTACTTTATGCCTCTGTGCGGGTTTGAGCGAAAGCGCCTGCTCCAGAAACCGGTGCCGTCACTGTCCGCCTCAGCGCGCTCGTAGCCAGCATCCCATTCAGCCTCGAGCCCGCTAGAGAGCAAACGGATCAGGCTATAGACCTGCTCTTCAACCGGAAGGCCACGATTAGTAGAAGCCATCCACTCGGTGAGCTTTGCTTCGAGCGCCGAGACAGGCTCGGCAGGCTGATCTGCGCTCTGCTTCGGCGCAGGGGTCTCCGGAACCTCAAGCTTCGGAATGACCTGGAGTAATCGCTCGGCGATCTTGCTAGCGCCGTAGGGCGTGAGCTCGCGATGGACGTACCGATCAATCTCCACGCCGACGATAGCTTGAGCTAGTCTCTCCTCGTCGGAGAGCTCGTTGTACTCGTTCATTCGGCGTAGTACTTGTCGTGCTTCGGCTTGTTGTGCTTGCCGCCGATCTCCTCGCAGATGCTGCAGACAGCGTAGGGGTTCGTGAACCGCTGTTCGCCGTTCCTCGCAGCTTCGTAACCTGCCTCCCACGCGCTCGACTTGGCACGCAGATCGTTGAGGAAGAGTTCACGCTCCTCCGGGTTCTTGATTTCCGGGTAGTCAGGCTCGAGCTCCGGCTCAAGCTCCAGACCGGCGAAGGTGAGGAGCTCAGCGGTGCGCCAACCGGAGAAGCTGTAAGGGTACGGCCACCACTGTCCCTCGTTGTCTCGCTGAACGAGCTGCTCGCTCTTCACGAGGTCATCGGAAAGAACACGATAGACACCCTCCACGTCGGGGATGGTCTTACCATCGCGCTCGATCACGTCGTAGCGAGCCCAGTCGGTGATGTAGACCCACTCGTCACCGATGCGGGCGCGTCGCCAAACATCCTGACGGTGAGCTAGATCGAGCTCTTCGAGAACCCCCTCAAGAACACGATCCTTCTCGGTCTCATGGTCACGGAGGCGAACACGCTCTCCGATCTGTCGTGCAGTGAAGTGCAACATATCAGATCTCCTTAGTCTGGACGACGGCGATACGCTCGTACTCGTATTCGCTCCGGCTTCTCAGGAGCTGAAGTGCCGCTTGCGAGTTACGGGAATTAAGCGCGGACTCCACAAGAGCGACCTCTCCGGCTTGGTCGCTATCCACGTAGTAACCCGCGGCGTGGCGCTCTTCGACGAGCTTCAGAGCCACGCGGCCGAGGGCCTCATCGTCCGGGATCGCGTAATAGTCCGGCTCACCCTTTTCGTAAGCAATGAGGATTCGCATGCTTGTCCTTTTCTTCGGTGTGTACTTAACTGTACACCTTAGAAAGAGCCATTACAACGCCGAGCCGCACGAAGTCGTGTTAGGATATGCGTAACAGTAGGGAGTAACCCATGAGTGTCGATCAGCAGAACGTGGTGTGGCGCAAGAGCCGCATCTTCAAGCACGATGTCGGTCCGAGCGATCTCAGCGATCTTTCGAAGGCTGTACAGCGAGCACTCTGTGCTGAGACATCGAGCGCGCGTGACTGGTCAGCAGATGCGCCTCATCGAGGTCACTCGGATGTGGTGGCTCTCATCGTACAGTACGCCTACGGCGGAACCATCGAATGCGGCCGTACCGACGGGGTCTACCACTACTGGAACCGCATCGACGGCTACACCATCGATCTTTCCGGCACTCCCCATGACGCGGATGCTGAGTTCGTATACTGCCCGAACGGAGCCACTAACGGGCTGCGTCACGTGGCTCAGGAGCGCTTCGACATCCTCTTCGATCGGATCAGGATCTAATCGTGGCTGAGCTCGTGACTCACCGCTTTGCGAGCCATGCTGAACGTGACGGAAAGACTGTTTCCGTTGTAGAGTGTGGTTCGACAGAGGTCAACGCCGTCGCCTACTTCCCTGAGAACGTCACCTGTCCCGCCTGCCGCGTTATCGACGCGGAAGCCCAAGCATACTTCGAGAAAGACGAACGTGAGCGCTAACAGCGATAAGAAGCCCGAGTTCAAGGGAAAGCCGGACCTGGAAACTCTCCAGCAGCTGATCCGGTTCATCGACAAGACACCGGCGGTCACCTGGACCGGCCAGGGTGGAGTGAAGAGCCGCATCCTCGAAGTTATCGAGGAGCACACCCCGAAGGAAGAGGAGAGCACCGATGAGCGCTAAGGTTATTGTGGCGTCGATCCTCACGCCGGTACTCGCAGTCGGAGTGGCTGCGGCGTTCTACTTCTACGGGATTCCGAAGCTAAACGAGGAAAAGGCCAAGCGAGAGCTCGACAACTCGCTCATACAGGCGGGAACCGGCCTGGATCAGGCAGCCGCGAAGCTTCCGAAGAACACTCTCGTGGCCGGTGCGTTCATCAAGAGCGGCCAGGTTCTTCTGATTGACAAGAAGGATAAGGACGTTAGCCGAGCTGATCTGACGGTGACTGATCAGGACTACCGAATCTACTTCTCCGGAAGCCTGGATCACTACACCATCGAAGTGACCAAGCCGAGCGACGGGCTCATGAAGAACCCGGTGGCTACCTACGATTCGCGCACGAAGGAAGTTACGCCTTAGGCCGAAGGCTCTTCTGCAACCCGGCGGCCCTTACTGTAGCCGTAATCCTCAAACCATCGGTCGAGCTTCTTGTAGTTCTCTTGAGCCACCTGAAGCTTGGCCGATGTTTCAGCGCGCTCCCAGCCGCTGAGCTCCGGTAGACGAGCCTCGTGCTCCGCACACTCCTCTTCGAGCCGGCGTAGCATGAGCTGAGCGTTCCGTACGAGCCGGCGACCGGTCACCTCATCCCAAAGAGCTGAGACGACGACTGAGGGCTTAGGGATTCTCTTCATGAGCTATACTACCGCACCGATAGGATAACTGTGGCGAAAGACGATCTCACCCCGAAACAGACCATCCTCGGTGGAGTCTACGCGCTTCTTCAGGCGGCCGGGCTCATCGTGGTCACCGTCGTTGCTACAAAGCTTCTTCAGGCGCTCATCGGCCAGTAGGCTCGACGATAGACTTCGTAGGAAGGAGAGCCACAGATGACTTTCACCAACCGACAGAAGCACAGCTACGCGCACTACGAGGTTCACGACGATCAGCACCGACTCCTCTGGATCGGCGTACTCGAAACGTTCGGCGAACACCGCTTCTTCGCCTACGTCCCTAACACGGACGACTGGCGTCGGCACATCGATCTTGAGCAGGAGTTCTACGGGACTAACGAGCTCGTTCACTTCAACAAGATTAGTCGCGTAGCTGCTGCGAACCTACTAGTGGATGCTCCACGAATCGATGAGAGCGAAGGTCGCTGGATTCTGAGCGATCTACTGTCTCAGGAAAGCCTAAACTTCGGAGATGTCTTCTTTGCTCGCGAGGAGAGCTCGGTAGGATAGCCACAACAGATCCCGCGCTACAGCGTTCAGAGGACAATCACTCATGGCCATGATCGACCGCCAGGTGCTTCGAGAGCTCAAAGAGGAGCTTGAAGATCGCCTCGGCTTTTCCGTCAACGAGGAGCTCATCGCGCAGCTCTTTAGCTACAGCGACACCTATCACAACGCGTCCGACTGGGGCGAGCTCGACGAAGAGCAGAACCAGGAATCAGCTCGCTTCTTCGTAGAGCGCCTCACCGGGACCCGTCCTTCGGCTGAGCTCTCGGCAAAGGAGCTCTCGGCTCTCTACAAGCAGGCGTCTAAGGCTCAGCCGAAGCTCGTGAAGACTCTCCGTACCGAGGCGAAGAAAGCTAAGTGATCGATGGCGCAGCAACAGAAACTCATCCTCCCGCAGGAGCCGGCTGAGCTGACACTTGAGGAAGCCAAAACTGTACAGCAGGAAAAGAAGCCGAATAGCTTCATGGACACCATGCATCGGCTAGGGTTTATCTTTGCTGCCATCGGCAGCAACCAAGATCGAGAGTATCGGTCGCGTGATAGAAGCTCGATTCGGCGGCGCTACATCGATGAGTACGGGAACGTGCAGTCTCTAGCACCGAACCAGCACTTTAGCGTGGAAGAGCACTTCACAGATGATGAGAAGCTGGTCAAGGTCGTTCTGGTGAGCCGGGAGCGTTACGAGCGATTCCGTTACTTCCGCGAAAGCTTCTACGCTGAGCCGGGCCGTGTAGCTTCGCAACTTGAGACCACAAAGCGAGGTCTAGTGGCTCAGCTCCGCGAGGACGATGCACTACGAGCTGAAACCGCTAAAGCCATCGCTATGGAGCTGTAAGGAGAGACCATGGTTGACGAATCAGACTTCCGACCGGCCTCGCCGGTGCCGGCGGACGAGTTCCTCGCGGACTACGAGACTCCGTTCACGGACTTTGGACAGTACGGCGAAGGTCGACTCGATCTAAGAGTCTTCGAGCAGGATGTCTGGTGGGTGGACACTCACGGTACTCCCCACCTGCTCGAAGAGATGGACGACGGATATCTCAGTAACGTGGAGGAGTTCCTGCTTCTCAACGCTGACAACTTCCACAAGGGAGCATCTCTACGCTACGCTATCGAGCAGCTCTCCATGGTGCTCCCGATGGGAGTCAAGGAGGGCTTCGGTGACTACCTCAAGCGTCGAGTCAATCCGGTGGACTTCAAACACGAAGAGTGGCTACGAATGACGCCGCTCTTCATTCAGATTCAGACGATTCTGAGTGACCGCGAGGCTGAGCAAGAGGATTAGCGGTTAGATAGGTAGCCGACGACATCATCCTAACAGTCGGAGGCCCTCCGTGTACCACATCAGCCCAAGCACCGGTAACCCGAACATCTGTCGAGCACAGAACGGTAACTGCCCCTTCGCCTCGGACGACGATCACTACGAGACTAAGGCAGAAGCACGCGAGGCTTTCGAGAAGAAGCAGAACGAAGCCGCACCGTCGCAGCCGCTCAAGAAGAACCCAGGTCTCGTTCGTCCGAAGCCGGAGCAGGTCCCAACGAGCGACGATTCTCCGTTCGACGGCCGCCTTGTCTCAGGGCAGATCACGCTCCAGGGTGAGAACAAGCCAAGCCTGGCCATGCTTCAGGATGGGAGCATTGAAGTGCTCGAGCCGAAACACCCGCTTGCGGCGATGAACGAGCACGACAAGGCCGTAGACAAGCAGCGCCGCGAGATGGTGGAGTCGCTTTCGAAGGCCATGCCGCTCGCAGCGGTGGTGAACGCTGACTTCCCGGTTGAGGAGGCTCGTGACTTCATCTCACGTTATCCAGAGTCTGATCTTCAGGATGTGGCCGAAGCCGCCTTCACGAAGACTCTCGCCGGCACTAACCTGGATCTCAAAGACCAGCTCTTCCGAGCAGCACAGGAGCGTGGTCAGGGGCTTCGCGGCGCTACCCTCAATGAGTACGTAGCCTACGCTGACCTGGTAGAAACCGTACGTCAGCCGGCGGAGGTGACCTCTATCGGAGAGCCGAAGACTGAACAGGGTCGAGCTGTGGCCGAGGCGAAGAACCCCATGTCGCAGGCGATCTACACCTTCCGCGGAAAGAGCGAGATCGATTCGAAGGTGGCACGCGATGTCCTTGAGCAGACGTTCCCGAACATGGTGAGTGGCCTCTCTGATGATGCTCGTGCTAAGGTCTTCAAGATCGCTCAAGAGCGTGGAGCCGACTGGGGCGAGATGGTTCAGGAGTACGACACGGCTGCTCGTGTGGCCTCAGCAGCTAAGCCGGCGGCAAAGCGAGAAACTCCGGTGAGCCTTCCGCGAAACTACGAGCAGGCAGCTGACCAGATCAACGATGTAGAGGAGGCGCGTCGCTTCTTGAAGAACGAGCGACTCTACACCTCAGGCCGTGGAGAGAACGTTCGTGCTACGGTGGAGGAAATCTCGATGGAGCTTCGCGAGAAGTTCTGGGAGCTTCGCTAACGGTCAACCCTCTCTAGGCGGCTTCTCAAAGGCGAGGAGCCGCCTAGTAGTCTAAGCTCAAAACAGCGCTACGCTAACCCCTCTCTACTCCCGCACTAGTCCGGGGGAGTAGAGGGGTTCTTAGCGCGCCTAGCAGGGGCTCTTGCAGCATAGGTGTCAGTTCTGCATAACCGTACCGTCTCAGTTACTACTGGGCTTAGACAGCTGTAGAGCTTAAAATATAGCATTTGACGTAACCGCCCAAGGTGGGTTACGATGGTCTCAACCACCTCGAAAGGATCAATCATGGAGAACATGCTTGCGTTTCAGGACCACCTCGCTCGCACCGTCGGCCAGGAGCTTCTCGGTAACCTCGAGGTCGCCCGAGTCAGCCTCGCAACGCTGGTAGGGCTGAAGGCTGCTACATCTGGAGAATCCGTCTACATCTTCGTCGGCATGGCCGAGGCTATTCCTACCGCTAACGTGCAAGAGCTCGACGCGATCTTCACCACACTTCTTCGCTACTGATCAGCGGAGTGGCTCAAAGCGATTGGCCTCGCTCCCGACAGAGGCCCAGTGATCCTTACACCAGCCGCAGAGATACCGAGTAGACGGCGGCACGTAGCCTTCCGGTGATTCTCCGCGGATAGCAGCTATCCAATCGGCTGAGCGAAAGCATGGCTCCGCCGGCGTAAGTTGAACCTGCGACTGAGCGTCTCCGGCGAGCACGTTGACGGTCGGCAGTGAAAGATAGTGCTCAAGCGGCTGGTAGTCGTGATAGCAGTCGCAAGGAGTGCTCACCACGCGATGATGCGTAGGAGCAATCTCATGCTGCGAGACTGTCTCTAAGTCTGTTTCAACCTCAAGAGGCTTGAACGATGTGGCCATGGAGAGGCTATCGCTCGAGTCAACAGATGTTGATGTCACACTTTCCGAAACCAGGACGGATCGGGGTGAGCTTGAAGATACTCCTCTTCGGTGATCTCTTCTCGCTCGATCACAACCACCATCCTTCGGCGGAAGTAGCGTGGAGCCACCGCAGGGTCGCCAAACTGATGGCGAACACGCCGATCCGCCGGGGTAAGCATGAAGCGCTCACCGGGCTGACCCTTACGCTCCGGTCGTTCATCGGTGAAGTAGACAAGGTCTTCAGACTGAACCTCGACGCCGACCTGCTCGTTGCGCTTCGCGTCAGCGATGAGTTCTGATCGAGTAGGTACGCCGCTCAATGGGGATTCCTCTTCTCTCCGGTACGCTGAAGCCACTCGTCCTCGGTGATCTCTACACGCTCCACAACAACTACAGTCTTCTCGATGAAGTAGCGAGGAGTCGTGTTCGGATGACCGCGCTTCACTCGAAGCTGGTGGCTGAAAGCGTCGTTCACGAATCTGTTGCCAGGTGCGTTATTGAACTCTGGAGATTCGTCTGTGAAGTAAATCTCTTCTTTCGTTTCAACGAAGACTCCTAGCTTCTCCTTCGCAGCTGTCTGAGCCTGGAATTCACGCTGGGGATCGTAGCCCACGGTTAGTCCTCGTCTTCCTCATCTTCGTCTTCCCAGTCCTTAGCACGCTCCGCGAGGATAGCGTCGGTGACGCTGTTGAGCTTCATGGAAAGTCGATCCTCACCGAACTGACTTCCGCAGTAAGACGGCTGCACCATGCGATTGAGCCGAGTCATGGTGGCGATGAGCGCCTCGGACTCCATGAGATCATCCACCGTCAGCGTACGCTGAACAATCGCCGCGTTCTCACGAGTCTCGAGCTGCAGCTTCTTTTCGATCTCCGGGAATCGCTCGACAATTCCGCGAAATGATTCAAGCAACTGATGCGAGTACTTGCCGAGCTTCTTCATCTCAGCCAGCTCCTCTAGACGCTCCTCAACGTTGATAGCGAAGTCCCTCTCCAGGTACTCCTTAGTGCGTTCAAAGCTAGAGCGGTTCCAGCGATCGTCTGTCACGGCCTTAGTCATCTCATCGCTCACACGCTTGAGAAAGAACATGCCGTAGGTGGTGCCAAGAAGCTTGATGGCCTCCCAGTCCTCGTCGAGATAGCCCGGCAGCTGACCGGTGAGCTCTGCGAAGATCGCCGTGACACCCTCGGCCGGGCTATTGAGGCTGGCTTCGAAGCCCTCCTTGAGCACTTCTTCACCTCGACGGATCGTCCAGGTGCCGGCTTCCATGCCGGGGCCGACGGCGCGGACATGAGTCTTCACCGCGCTGTAGCCGCGCCAGCTGTAAGCATCCACCGCTCCCTCGGGAGCGTCGATGCGAGTCCAGCCGAGAAGCGCGAACGACTTGCTCTCGTGCGCGTTCCACTCCGGCTTGTTACTCGTCACCGACTTCGGCATGTAGAGTGTGTAGATCGGGCTGTAGCTGTCATAGTACGAGCGACCGGAGCCGACAGCCTCGATCACCTTCTCCACCGGTCGTCGGAAGATCTCCTCGATGGCTGCGGTGACGTTGGACTCACGGATGTCTGTCAGATCGCCGTAGTCGCCGTAGACACCGTAGATCGGCGGCAAGAACGGCTCGTAGTCGTCCGTTGCGTAGATACGGTGCTTCGTCGTCTCTTCCGATCGATACGCCTTCGGACGAAGAAGCATGAAGCCGATCTCATCGCCCTCGTGAACGGTGAGGTTACTGACTGCACAGCCGACGTTGAAGCTACCCATGCTTTTCCTTACGCTAGTGAATCGGTGACCGCCTTTTCAGACGAGTTCGTCTAGGTCTTCGGCACGATCATACATCCTTCGGCGGATAATCGCATCCTTAGCCTGGTTCATCACGAGAGCGAAATCATCCGAATTCCACTCCTCGGCCACCATGGTCGGCTGGAAGCGTCGATTGAGAGCGAAGAGAGCAAACTCAAGCTCCTTACCGCCGATCAGTTCCTGTGCAAAGGTAGAGTAACGGAGGCTTTCAATAGAGCGCCAAGGGATGTGAAGCTCATCCTGGACGTAGCTGCTCCTTCGAAAGTGATCCCACAATCGAGCCACTGATTCTGAGTCAGTATCCTCGAGCTCACGCACTTCCTGTAGGAATTCAGGAGTAAAGTCGAGAGACAAGAACCGGTTGAGTTCTTCTAGCGTGTCGTTGAGCCGGTCGGCGTAGTATCGATCTTTTCGCAAAGCTTCAACCACCGGATCGAGCGCTTCAGGGAGAAAAGCCATACCGCTGTAACGTCGGAGGGTAAGCACCTGTTCAGCGTGCTCAAAACCTGGGGCGTAGCTTGTGAGCTCGCTGAAAGTCGAAAGTAGGTGTGTTAGATCTGCCCTATCCGAGTGTTCAAACACAGGAGACTGTCCCTGTGTCGCTTTCCACCGCTTAGCGCTAGGTCTCCCGACCATCGGCGTCCCGGTCATCGCCCCCGATAGCGAAAGTCTTACAGTCTCGAACCTGTAGGCTTCGAGCTCACCGTCTTCCAGCTCATCTTTCACGAACCCGATTCCTAGAAGCTTTTCCTCTGTGCTTAGAGCACGGTTGTCAATCAGCTCACGAACGGCTGAACTCATGTAAAGAGTCCCCACCGTCGAGCGACTTTCGTAGAGCTTGCGCGTATCTCCTACGGCGTTGATGACTCCGAGAATCGGACGCTGAAAGTAGTCCTCGAGATAGCGAGTGAGGCCGTTTTCCTCAACATCTTTGAAGCTCCCGTAGTCATCGTAATGAGCGTAAATCGGAGGAAGAATCGGACGATAAAGCTTTGTCGGTTCGGTGTCGTAGAGTTTTGCACCGGAGTAGCCGTAGTCATTAGCCTGGAAGGAATTATCCTTATTCAGTAAAACTAAGCCGACACGTTCTCCATACTCGATGGCTAGATCACTCACACCGCAGGAGATGTTGAAGCTTCCCATGGTATACCTCAGCGATCCGACGGCTTGATGTTCTCCCAGTCACAGGAAGGGCCGCCAGCTCGGGATCCATCCACCCAGATACAGGTAACTTCACGACCATCCCTGAGCTTGTAGGTGAACTCCTGAGCTGAGAAGTAGTACCCGTAGCGAGTCGGCTTAGAGTAGGTTCCGTTGTCGTCGCTAGGGGTAGGAGCGGTGTCGGAAGCCGGCGCTCCATCGCTAGCCGCCACGTCTTCGGCAGCTGCACAACCGGTGAGCGCAGTCACCACAACTCCCGCTGTGAGCATGATCGCTGCAAGCTTCTTACGCATCATCGTCTTCTTCCTCTTCATCATCACTGGCTTGCTCTTCTGCCGCACGCTGGGCCAGGTCGATCTCATTCTGGATCAGCCGTTCGTGGCTGTTGATGATGTCGAGAGCTTGGCTTACAGTCATCTTGACACCGTCTTCGTAAGCCCACTTCTCAAGCTCGCTAGCACTGTTGTCTTCGTAGGTCTTCAGATCGTGGAGACGTGCCTTAACTTCCTCAAACGCCGGACCGGTGCGGTCGTACAGCTTACTGCGAAGATCAGCAATGGTCTTGAGACTGTTCCGAATCTCATCGTCGAGTCGTCTTTCTTCAGACTCTTTGTCTTCGATGGCTGTCTCGTAGCCGATCCGGAACTCCTCCTCACCGCCTTTCTCGCGCATGTGCTCGTCACGCTGCTGAAGAAAGCTGTAGAACGAGTCCTCAGCCGCTGTTGCGATAGCGGTGGGGCTGTAGGGCGAGTCAGCAGCTTCTACCGCCGCGCCGAGGAGGATAAGCCGTAGCACCTCCCGCTCGTCGTAGGCTTCGATGTAAGGCGGCCAGAAATCTGCCGGCCGCTCATCGTCGTTACTTGGGTAATAGGTCACCGTTCAATCCTACACCTTTTCGACATCAAACTGCGAACAATCTTGAATCGATTGTGAAGACCTTTAGAACCGTGTATGGTTGCCGTATGCCCAAGTCTGTAAAGCTCAGCGAGAACGAAGTGATCTTCAGCTATCTCGCTGCCGCGAAGAAAGGCGCTAAGGCCATCAGCCTCAAGGCTGAGCTTATCGGCGCTAGCCTCAACGTGACTGTGGTTCGCTACGGTTCAGACGGGCACGAGTCGCCTTGCGAGACAACGGAGGAGCTTCGTACCGCGCTTCGATCACATCGCGGCCGTTTCTTCCTCGTAGACGGCGGTCCGTGGTACACTATGCACGCTGAGATCACCGACCGGCATCGACTCGTCACGAACTCCTCGGAGCGTATCGATGCATCCTGGGAAGACATGCTCATCGACTTTGCAGAGTTCCCAGAAAGCTTAAGCGCGGCTCCGGAATGGCTCAAAGAGGCCTGGGCCAAGGAAGGGAACATCGATGGCTAATCGGCTGACCAGAGGCTTCCGCAAGCTCTTCGGCGTTCCGCCCAAGGCTGCGGCTGAGCTCCCGGTAGAGAGTATTCCGGACATCCACGTGAAGTCCGGCGCCGATCTTACGGCGCACATGGGACGGCTCGACGAGATCCGAACTCTCTTCCGCGAGGGAGAAGCTCACATCGGCGCTGCTGACAAGTACTACCGCGAAGATGAAGACATCGACTACCTCTTCGAGTCTACCGGAGGGCTCCAGCGATTCTCAAACGGACTCATGAGCCATCGGAAGCCTTGGTACCACACGATCTTGCTCACCGGTGAGAGCCTCACCACTTCGGAGAAGTTCTACACAGAACTCGTCAAGCGTCTTCGTAACGGGCCGGTAAGTCCTTATGCCTCTTACCAGCAGACCTTCGATTGGCTTCTTGCTGATCTCGTCTCCTATATCCCGGAGAAGACCTTCGTGGCGCCGATCTTTAGAGAGCATGAGCTCCGATCGCTTGCTCCGGCCGCCTTTGCTCTTGACGACATAAAGGCCACCGTCGGCGCCGCCTACCTCAACGGTACGACTCTCGAGTTTAGCTACGAAAACACTCGTCGTCGGAAGGGTGGGAACAGAGTAGAGACGCACTACCGTAGAGTAAAGGTCCGGCGACTCAACGGAGACCGCGGCTTCCAGGCTTGGAATCATCTCGGCTACCGAACGTTCCTCTTCTCAAAGATGCGCTCAGCGGTCGCGGCGCCGACGGTGGAGCCACTTGCTCCGGACGTGCTCGTGGTGGTGACTTTCGATGGAGCTGGCGAAACCACTGTGCGGCGTCTTTCGCTTGACCACGCCGAGGTAGATGTGCGTAAGAAGCTCGAGGAGGGTCGCTGTGGGGCTATTTAATCGCAGAGGATTCCCGCTCCTTACGGAAGAAGAGGCTCGGAAAGCGGCCCAGAAAACGGTGGCTAAGCGTGACGCGAGTCGTGTGGATCGGGTCCGTACCTACGGGCACAGATATGAGTCAGCCGTCTACGGAGCCTACACTCCCTCGGGCATCCCTCGGCTTCTGAAGCTAGAGCGGCGGAGCCCGACGAAAGCCCTCATGGAGGGAGACCGCTACACTGTTCTTCGCGATCCTAACGGTGCTATCTTCGATCCCGAGCAGCGTGTGGTCGTGGTCCTCAACGGCGAAACCGGACGTACAGCCGAAGGGTTTCTCCAGTACGTGCTGAAAGACATGAAGAAGCATGGCCTCGGGCTCATGGTTGATCTTGCGGACTACCTTCGAGCCGCGGCGCGACTTCACTTTCCGATGAGCTATCTCCAGAGCGGACTCTACGATCTCGAGCTACGCAAGGCCCATCCAGCCGCTACTAACCTGTCGAGCATCAAAGAGACAGTCGTGGCGACTAAAGGCACCTTTGCTCCGCTTGAGCTCGTCTATCCGACAAAGAACGGTGTACCCACCACACGCATCGTGATGGTGAAAAGCGCGGGCGAGGATCACTTCACGACCGAACATCATCGAGGTATACGCCGCTACCGCTACGACCGGACGTTGTCTGCTCTACGGCTTATCGGTATGGAGGAAGCGCCTCTCCTAGAGACTCCTACGCTCGTCATCGAGTACAGTAGCGTTGAGATTCGCGTAACTTTCATGGGGCTTTCAGAGCACATCGCGAAGCTTAAGAGCGGGTACTATGAGAACACTATGAGTCGAGAGTTCAGTGAGCGCCTGGCTCAGGTTTCTGCCTCGGCGAAAAAGATTGAGGCAGCTAATAGGGCAAATCGAGAGACTCTTGCACGCATTGAGAAGGAACTTGGGTGATGGCTGTTTTCGGACGTAAAGGCGAAAAGAAGTGGTCATCGGCTGAGGTGAAGACTGCCCTTGCAAAGCCTGCTGTCAAGCTTGAGACGCTTCAGGTAGCGCCCGAAGCACCGGCGCGAGTCAAGGTTCGAGTGTTCCCACAGGAGGAGATGGGAATTAGCGAACAGATGAGCTTCAAGCACAACGCTCTCGTAGGAGCTCAACCGTACTCGCACATGCTCTACTTCGGAGGAGAGGCAGCGTTCACCTCGAAGCAGTATCTGGTTCGGCTTCTCAACGTGCTAGAGGCGTCCAGGCAGCCTGATCCTGCGAGAGCTGTTATAGCGGCCGTGGCCAACTCGACGCTCGAAGGAGTCTTTGTGACACGGCGCTTCATGGAGAGTAGTAGCGAAACTTCGCACTCACTCGCTGCCGGTGAACTCACTGTCGGAGCAACTCGTGACGCCGAAGAAACAGTGCGGAGAACGGTTAAAGCTGCTCACAGGAGCGGTGCTCCCCTAGATTTTAGCTACAAGGCCGAGGATCAGCCGATCGGAATCCGCCGAGCGAACGTGGTAAAGCGCTATCACGATTACTTCATCGGTGAGCATCATCGTGGTCAGCGGCGCTATCGCTACGACCGAGTGATTGAAGCTCAAGCCGATGGATCTGTCTCACGGTTCGTCTCAAGCGAACCGGCGGCTACAGTCACCTTTAGCGTCAACGGTGTCGGTTCAGTACGACTCCTCTTCGGGAGCGAGCGCTACGTTTCAGCCGGGGCTCTCGAAATGCTCAGCAACCTTCGTCTTCAGCGTCAGGAGCTCGATCAGCGTATCAAGGAGCTTGAGCTCAAGATCAAGCGGGCAAAGAGGAAAGCGTGAAGCTCTTTAAGAGGTGGCGAAAGCCAGACCAGCAGCTTACTACTGCGAAGGAACTCGAGCAGACTACAGTCCGCGATGAGCCGGTTTATCCCAATGACCCAGCAAAGACACTTAGAGCAGAGGCTCGTTTTCGAACTCCGCAACACTTTGAGAAGCTGCCAAAGAAGCTGACGGTACGCTACTTCGGACGGTCTTTCGAAGAGACGAAAGAGCTTTGGCGGGCGACTCTAGAGGAACTTCTGGACAACGGCTACGAGGAATACTCGACGTTCATAGACGCTTTTGTTCGAGCTAGCCAAAGCGCGAGTGTTCTTCGACCAAGATGGAGCACTGAGCGTTACACAACCGTGGGGCGTAACAGCTTTGAGGTCATGTCGTTGATCCACCGCTCGCCAAACCCGATGTCTCAGCCGACGATTAGAAGCCGCATCAAGACAAGCTATGAGTCTGACAGGATTACCGGTGTCGAGTTTGTCTATGTGAACGACAAGGGTAACGGCCCCGAGCGTCATCTTCATCGTGGGTGGCTACTAAGCATCGATGAGACCGGCTTCGACGTTGTGGAAGCTCGAGGTCGGCGGCGCTATCTCTACGCGAAGGTGCGATCGGTGGGAGTGATGATCGAGCCGAACATGAGCTTCGACGAGACACTGGTGACCGTAGACTTTAGCAATCCATTGAGCACGGTGACCATCGAGACCATCACCACCACTAAAGTGCTCGAGCAGGTTACGGCTCGCCTCAAGCGTTGGACGATGAACCGTGGCTAACAACAGCTACTTCATCGACAACGACTTCCCGGATCACGGCTACTATGACGAGTATGACTTTGAGCAGGAGCCCAGTGGAGTCACGAAGTTCCCGTTCCGCCACTCAGTGCGTGGTCGAGCCGGCTTTGTGCAGACGGTGCGGTTCTTTGAAAACGATCAGCAGGCGGCGGCGACGGCGGCGCTCATGTTCCCTCGGGCCACCATGATGTCGCCGAGAGTTGAGGAGTTCTCCTTCGATCTCTTCGACGCTATAGCAAAGCAGAAGCTCATTAGCTCCGGCTTCCGTGCGGTGCGCTCCGGAGCAACTGAATACACCGTGGGCTCCCTCGCTCACGGGCACGAGAGCAGGAACACCGACTCTATCAAGCATCGCGCGAAGCTCTCATACGAATCCGGTTCTGTGCTTGAGCTCTCGTATCGATCTGGAGAGCACCTACGGATTAAGCGTGGACTCGTGGTGAAGCTTTACGACGACGGGCTGCTACTCCGCTCTCCATACGGCTACCGACGCTATAGCTACGAGCGACTCCACGCCGCCATGTGCTACGCTGGAGAACTAGAAAAGTCGCTAAGGGAACTCGAAGTGACTCTCGACTATCGCAGAGGAGGCCTAGGAGAGCTGACAGTTCGAGATATTTCGCCGGACATTGATACCTTTGCGAAAGCTGTAGATACTTATGAACGCGACGGTAAAGTAAAGCCGAAGGTTCGTAACGGCAACTGGTTTACACGGCGACTTAGAAAGACAGGAGACTGAGCTTGAGTATCTTTAGCCGACGACCGAAGGTAGAAGACCCGTATCCGAAACAGTTCAGTAAGTGGATTCGCGACTCCTATCAGCCGCGAGGAGAGAGCGTTCTTAAGAGCGTTCTGACCTACGGGCTAAAACCGGAAGCTTCTTTCAAAGTGGCCGAGGCTTTAGTTCAAGCTTTAGCTCTTACGCCGGAAAGATCGCCCGATAAGATCGCTAGAGATGTCTCTGTCTCGCAGCTCACCGGCGCCCGGCTCATGATCTTCAGGTCATCGCCTCACGACTTCGTGCTTGGCTCACACATCCACGCTATCTCTCGGTCGTTCCCTGACTCTGACATGATTAAGCTAAAAGGGCATCCGAGGCTTAGGCCAACCCCTCAACCTTACGGTGGCAACGCTGTAGAGATTTCCTACTGGCGAGACGGCTTCGTACAGATTCGTAGAGGAGTGGTGGTGAAGTTGTACGAGGACGGCTTCTTACTGCGTACACAGCGCGGCTACAGACGCTACGCCTACACGAAGATCCACGCTGTCGCCAAAGGCTACGAGGGCTCTGCTGAGTTCTTTCGAGAGATGACCGTCACCGTTGACAGCAGGACGACCGACGCTATACTCCTAAGCGTACCTCGCGACGGTGAACAGCGACTAAAGCGCTTTGTCGGACAGCTAGCAGCTTACCAGGAAGAGAAACGCTCGTGAACCGTTACGATCTTGACGCTGAAGAGAAGCTATTTCAGAAGGCTGTACGCGAGGGCAGAGAGGTAAAGCTTAAGCTAGCGCTGAAAGCCTATGACACGTACTACCGCGAGATGACCATCTACGGAGTACGATGGGCGAAGGCTTCCAGCATCATCACCGAACTCTTCAACCCTCTCGTCATCACCTACGGCTACGGCCATGCTGAGTTCGATGAGCTTCTCAAGCGCAAAACTTCCTTCGGCGGACTCAGGACTTTCAGAACTCAAAGCGCTGAGTCACCGAGTCGCCGCGGCGAGTTTCTCATCGCTAGTAAAGGCCATAGCAGGCGAACGGACTCAAGCAGCACCATTCTAAAGCGTCTACAGCGAGCGAAAGCTCAGCTCGCGCCGGCGCAGCTCAGCTTTCAGAAAGGCGAGTATCGTAATCAGGATAACTTTATCACGGTACGCAGCGGGCTCGTCGCCTCGGTAGATGAGAGAAGCGTCTTACTTCGTTCGCTTCGAGGCTATCGTCGTTATCCGCTCGATAGTGTTCGCACAGTCGTGGTCGGAGATCCAGACGATCTCGACGAGCTTAACGTCTGGACATACAACCTCAAAGCTTCACACAGCGGTGCTCGAATGATCGAGCGAGGCTACACGCCTGAAGAGGTGTTCCGTTTCCATCGAGACTTTAAGAGCTACAAGGCTTAGCCTACTTGCGTTCGTCTGTCCGATGGTGTACTATAGCGATGTAAAGCGAGTTGACTCAGGAGATCATCGTGAAGCCGTTCTGGCGCCGTAAGAAGGACGATGCCCCGCTCTGGACGGAGGCAGCTTCGGAATCGAGCGTTGAGCAGGTCGAAGAGTCGGCTGAAGAGTTTTCATCGCCGGTGATCCCTGCGCCGACGATCACGGCGGAAAAGCTTGCTGGCCCGTTCGGAGTGATGCCTGGGGTTATCCAGAAGGCTAAGCCGTTTGTCGGTCGTCAGGCTGAACCTGGTGAGCTTTCGGTGAAGCGTGATCGCATTCTCTTCGCTCGATGGAGAAACGAGACCGAGAAGAGCAGCTACATCTACACATTCCTGCTCGGCGGGCTCGGCTACGACGCTGCAGGGTTCGTAGCAGAAAAGACGCTTGAGCGACTGCAGGATCATCCTTCAAAGTTCCTAGCTCCGGAATACGCTGAGTATACGCAGCTCTCTCCACGTCACGAGCCGGTCCAGAGACTCATGGTGGCTTTCGTTGAGGCCACCATCGGCGCTTTCCCTCACTCGACCCTCCACCGTGTCTCTCACACGGTTTTCGAGCTTCGCACCGTAGAGCACACCGAGAATCGAGATGAAATCGAGGCTACCGTCGCTTACGCTGTTGAGCGAGGCGCACCGCTCGAGTTCAGCTACACGACGGTTCGCCGTAAGGCTGAAGAAACTCATATCCGTCGGATCAACCCGGTGAAGCTCTACAAGGACGGCTTCCTCGGGCGTAACGTGAGAGGGCTCCGTCGCTTTACCTACGATCGGATCAACAGTGCTGTAGCCGAGGGCAAGAAGGCTGTTACGGTCGGTGAGGAGTACATGCTCACCGTTGATTTTAAGGCCTCTGGAATAGTGACTCTCACCGTGAGTGTGGTCAGTCTTCCTGACATGGAGAGCCGCTATCTGCGAACGGAGAAGCGAGCATGAGCTATCTCAAAGATGTGATCGATCGCTTCAAACGACTCACAGAGGCGCGCTCGCAGACAGATGTACGTTGGAGCCGGGAAACTCCAGACGGAACGGTCTTCGGCTTTCGCCCAAAAGAGAGCCCAGCAGCAAACGACGTGCGAGAAACACGACTCGCCTTCCCCACGCGGAAAGTCTTCACCGGTGATAAGCCTCGAGCCTCCGTTGTAGAGTATCTATTCCTCGGTGAGCCATCCTCAAGTGTCGAGGCTTTTGCTGAGGAGCTGAGAAGTGAGCTTAACGCCCTTCTTGGGCGACAGTCGGGCAATCCTCTAGCCACGGTCGAACGCATCGCCGGTGAGATCGAGCATCGCCGTCTGGCCCCGAAAGCTTTCGCTTTCACCGGCGCCCATCGGTACGAACTCTTGCCGAACACCGATTCAGCGGTTTCACCAAGAGACATCCACGCTACTCTAAGCGAAGCGCTCTCCAGGGTAGCGCCGGTCTTTATCATGTACCGAGCGGCCTATCGTGACGGAGATCCGTTCCCCGCTCGTATCAGACGAGTTAACGTGATGAAGCTGAACAGTAAAAGCTTCCAGGGACGCACCGTTGAGGGAGTGAAGACGTTCACGCTCAGTCGAGTTGAATCGGCCATTATGGAAGGCTACGGGCAGCATGAAGTAGGCTACGAGCTCAAGCTCACTGTAGAGCTCAGGCCGGGCAAGAACGCGAACAGCGTCATCACGGTGAGTAAGAACGGCGTACCGAGTTTGCTTGAGCAGCAGCTTTCGGAGAAGCGATGAACGAGCTTATCAAGTTCTACATGCGTGGTCCTATGAAGGGGCTAATCGGAAGAACAATCCAGATTCAGCTGGTTGAAGCGAACACGCAGCAGACCATGCGGTTCCTTGAGGACTTCTTTAGCTGTCTGCTTGGGAAAAGAAGACTCAACGGTAAGAACCTTAATTCGATCGTAATGAAAGCATTCTACGCAGCTGAACGCAGCGTGTTTCAGGGTGCAGAGACTCACATCTACTTCAAAGCCGGCTCCGGTGAACCATCTTACGCTTTACTCCAAAACTGTATTCACGGTGAAGAGAATTCCAGAGAATTCCGAGTAGTCCTGGCTGAAGCCATTAGTACTAACAGTTACATCACCTTCCTCTACGGTGAAGAAGCTCTTCCGTACTACGGCCGGCCGACAAAGCTTCGAGAAAACGGATTCCAGTTGCGGCACAGCGGAGGCTATCGAAACTACCGCTTCAATAAGATAGAGTTTCTCCGCGGTCCGATTAAGCCTCAGGCAGGCAAGCTTTCAGATCTGCATCTCAACGGAGTTCTGAGCAGCCCGACCATCACACTTCGATTCGATGACGAAGGCTCCGGCAGCGCGCTGGTACGCCTCGCCTACGCTGACAAGCTTCCTCCGGAGCATGTGCGCGAGTGGTCGTACGAGCGCATGAGACAGAAGCTTCACTGGATAGCTGTGGCAAGCCCGATCTACGAGTCGTACGTTGCAGAAAGCAGGTCCCTATGGGAGACGTGACCGATTTCCCGGACGAGCTGGTGACCTTCCGGACGGAGAGCCCGGTGGAAGATATGCCGGCTGGTACTGTTTACTACGCTAGAGTCTTCGATGTTGACCAGACTGAGGCACGAGAAGTAGCTCGGTTACTGTTCAAGCGAGTGGTTAACGGCCACCGTATGACCGAAAGCATGTTCGGATCTTTCTTCCTCCAGAGTTTGGCTATAGCTTCACAGAAAGCAAGCTCAAAGCGTGGAGGCTACAGAGATTCCTGTGTTGCTAGACCGAAGCCGAACGAGTGCCACGTAGCAGCTTTTGACAATAGCTACATTGATTACAGCACTTCGAAAGCTGTCCGAGCGAAGGTGCGACAAGATCATCTAGAACGGACTCTTTGGCGAGCGCTGGACACCGGCAAGACAGTAAACATTCGCTACAACGGAAAGCGCGGTGGAGACCGAATCCATACGGTAAAGCCGGTGAAGCTTTACACCGACATGTTCTACGGACGCCATGCCGGCGGGCTTCGACGCTATAACTACGATCGGGTTGAGCTTATCAACATGAGTACGGAGCCTAACCCTCCGATGGTCGACGGCTTCCCAACGCAGTTCCTCTTTACGGTGACGTTCCACGACACGATGACCGGTACGCTTCGCATCAGTCAGTATCGCGCCGATTCTCAGTCTGGTTATCTACAGATGTCTGACTTCACTCGGTGGAGCCTAAAACGATCTAATCGACTTTGGTTGCGGCTAAACATCCGACAAGGCTTTGTAGGCGAAAGTGTATGAACGAGTACATGGAGTTCCAGCTCTCGCGACCGGTGACTGCTCTATACGAGAAGCCGGTCTACAGCATCGTCCTTTCAGACACGAAGCCGGAACTTGTCCATAAGTTTGTAGAGCGTCTTCTAATTCGTCTCACCAAGGACCGTAGCCTCAGCGGGGCAAAGCTCGACGACGATGTGGAGGAGCATCTTTGGTCGTCTGCCAACAGGAGTCTCCCAGGAGTAACGCGCCTCACTCGGGTAGGGTTCCGCAAGTTTCAGAGTTACACGTTCGAGAGCCTCTACGATTTGGGCACTCCACAGGCTAGAGAGGATCAGCTACGGATCCTTCGATCAGCCGTTGAGAGCGAGTCGTTCGTCACGTTCACCTACGGAGATACTCGCCGAAGAGTCAACACTGTTTTCCCAGTGAAGCTTTACAAGAAGCACTTCGTAGGATTCCACGCCGATGGCTTTAGATCGTACTCTTACGAGAAGCTAGGATCGCTCAAGCTCTCTCTTGCTGAAGCGGTTGACGATGAGGGCCGATTCGTTGAACCGGAGATTCAGCTGACGTTCACCAGCTCGAGTGGCGGGAACATTCGCATCGGAGCTTACCGACGTGAGCAAGAAAATCCTCGTAGGTTCGCGCCGTTCAACAAAGCTAGCCTTAAGGCGAAGACTCTCTGGCAACCGGACCGCTCAATCGACTGGATAAGCTAGGTAGGATAGCACCGTGACCGATTCAAACCAGCCGCCGAGCTACATGCCGGCCTCTGTCGCCTATCTGCCGCCGGCACCGCAGCAAGGCTCAAACGACGGGCTCAGCATGGAGACTCCGTTCATCCTGGCGAATCCGATCAGGGTCAGCTACTCTGATCGCGGTTATAAGGCCGAGGTACGCTTCATGCTCAGCGGGGCTTCGGCGGAGCTGGCAAGGAGTTTTGTTGAGGAGCTCCAAGAGGAGCTTCGGAGTAAGAAGCTCGAACTACGACCTGACTGGTTCTCTGTCTGGATTGCTAAGACAGCGTCTAAGACGGCGAGCCGGCTCTTCCCTGGGCGTGATTTCATCCTCGAGAGCTCCTCGGGAGAACTGCAGCTAACCACCACCGGAGCCGTGGCCACCGGGGCTGCGGAGATTCAAGCTACGGTGCAGGCGGCTCTAAAGACCGAAGCCCCGTTAGAGTTCGTCTATCTTAGCGCTCGCGACCAAATGGCCTTCCAGACTCTTCGACGAGTCAACGTGGTCAAGGTCTATCCCGACGGTTTTCTCGCAAAGCACGCTCGAGGCTATCGACGCTACAGCTTCAAGCGGCTTTCTAGAGTGGCCGTAAGTCGCTTCCGCGAGGTTGTCGGTCACGAACCGGTGGTGATCGTTCAGCACAAAGACTGGAACTACGGGCTCATCACTCTCACGACAGCAAGCGGAGCTAACTAATGGCTAGAAATCCTAAGCTAGTACTGTCGGCCGAGTCGGACGTTACTGTTCAGGCGTTCAAAGGTATGACAAAGCCTGACACGAGTGATCCGACGGCGACGGTCCACATGGTGGATGTGGCCACTATGCAGACTGACAACGTCTTCGCTCCACACTTCCGCTTCTTCAAGATCCGCCGACCGGACGACGGATTCTCCGGCTTTACACGCCGCATTGTACTCTTCGGCGAGCCGGAGAAGAACGGGAAGCTATTTCTGGATATGCTCGAAGAAGAGCTACGGCGCGACGGCGGCTGGGGCGTACGCCGCTTCGGCGATCCTCAGGTCGATGAGAAGATCGGCAGCTTCATCGCAAAGCTTAACCGACAGCTCTTTTCTATGAAGGCTTTCATCCGTGTCTCCGAAGAGGAGTACCAGCTTTACAGCCTCGCTGAACCGGCTCGTGGCCAGCGTAACATCAAGGCTACAGTTCGCCGCTCATACGAGCAAAACACCCCACTTGAGTTCCGTTATCAGACCGAAGGCGACACTCCTGGCTTTATCCGAAGAGTAACTGTTCGGAGTCTCGACGAGAACGGCTTTAAGGCTAAGCACGCTCTTGGCTACCGTCGCTACCGATGGGATCGAGTTCAGGCGGCCACCTCCGAACTCTTTAAGGGAGGAGTCGGTCGCGAGCTCGAAGTGCATCTTACTGTAGACGGAGAGGGTGAGGGGAAGCTGGCCCTCTCGACGGTCGGGCAGAACTTCACTTGGGCTGAGAGGGAGCGCTCTATGCGACGCCGTGACCGGCGTGATCAGCGCGACCGACGGGAACAAAGATGAGCACTAGCAAACGACTTCGACAACTCTTTCAACAAGTAAACCGGCGTCGAGCGAGCAAGTCGCCGAAGGTAGAGTATGATTCTCTCGACCCAGCTCGACCGATGATTCGTGTTAGAAGCTACCATAAGCAGGGCCAAGCATGACTTCCAAGCAGTCGCCTCTACGCCGCCTTATGCTCGGACAGAAACCGAACCTGGTCCTCGGCCTAGTCACCTTAGTGCTTGCCGGAGTCCTGCTCTGGTTCGGCGTGCTCGGAGTCATCGGTCTTCAGCACGGGAAAGACTCCGGTTTCCTCGCCACTGCAGGGCTCATGGCCGGTGCTTTCACAGGAGTCTTCGCGGTAGCTCATCTGAGCTCTGCTCTACTAGATAGAAAGAGCCTTCGGGATTGATCAGGAGTCCCCAAGGAAGCCCGGTTCGATCAGTGATATTTGAACCTGCCGTACGATTCATAGGGGGAGCGGTGAAGAGCGAACGAGACATCAAGACGATTCTTACAACACCGGTCCCAAGCCCCGTTTCGGGCCTCGTAGCCATCGTCTTCGCCGCTACACTCTTCTGGTTTACGATCATTGCGTACGCTGCACTCTGGTCTGGGCTGCGAGCTCCCGGTGCACCAGCGATCATGCTTATCAGTGGTTTCGGCGGAGTCCTTGCCTCGATCTACGCCGTTGCACAGCTCACTCACTGGAGCACTGAACGACGTAAAGCGCGGCGCGAGCGTAACAACAAGCGCTGACTGTTAGAGACCTCTTCGGCGATAGTAACCGTGGCGGCTTCGCCGGCTGTCAAGATCTTGAAGAGGAAAGAGCACTCGTGCGCGCAACCAACGGTTTCATCCTGCTCCCCGATCGGAGCACCACTCTCGAACTAGCTCGCATCGGTAACGCCGTAGCCGGCGACGAGCTTCGACTTTCACCGGAGTACTCCCCGCCGTTCCTCTCCATCGGACGATTCCATGGCCGTACTGGGGTAAAGCATCGCCAGGCTCTCGAGGCGCTTCGAGCCGGCGTTCGTCGTGAGGTTGACACTCTGTTCTCCGGACTCACCGTAGAGGAGCCGGTGGAAGACGGGCTGCAAAAAGTCTTCCTACGTCTTGAAGAGCGCGCATGGCTTTCTCAGCTTCGAGCCGTCGCCAAGAACGAGGTCGGTGCGGAGCTCGAAACTGATGAGCCTCAAGTTCAGGTGGCCATAGCACGAGAAACTGTAGAACCGTCTAAGACAGCGTTAGACGGTGGCCGCGTACGTTTTCACAGCCTGGCGCTAGCACAGCTTGGAGCCGCTGGTGAGCTGCGCTCGATCACGGCTCAGGTAGCCCTTCCGGTTTCCTGGGATTGGTGATTAGCCGGTAACCACAAGGAGAACGCCGGCGTTCGCGTCGACCTCAACTCCCGGAAGCGGGGTTGTCTCCTGCACCGTGAGGCCGGGGCGTGCTTCGACCGTTACTCCGTTAGCGTCAACGAAGCGCAGTCGCGCGCTAGGCGCAAGACGGAGAATCGATGTGCCGGCGTCCGTAGTGGTCATCCCGACGACGTTCGGCATGGTGAATGTCTTCTTGGGTTCACCGCGCGTGTCGGACGGAGCAACCGGTACCTGAGAAGGCTGAGAGGTCGCCTGCGCAGTTGGGATAGCTCTCGATGGAGTCGATGCGGAGGCAGACGCCGATGGCTTCGGCTTACTCGGATCAGCGTTTCCTCGGAAGTGATCCATGGCCACTAGGCTAACGATGATGAGTAAGACCGCGACGGCTAGTACGGCGACGAAGGTGAAGACCGGCGAGCGAGGCTTTTTCGTAACATCAGATGAAGTCTCAGGTGCTTTCTCATCCGAAGGCTCACCGAAATCTGCACGTTCAGATCGCTCCATTTTCTCGCGGATCTCTTTCGGCAGGTCGTCCTTATCGGCCATGCTAGCCTCCTTCGACGTATCCTACCAATAGCGAACGGCCGCAAGCTTCAGAAAAGAGCTTGCGGCCGTTCGGAGTGAGAAGGGTTAAAGCTGGTCGTCGTCCATGTCGCTCTCATCCTGCGGGAAGTGCGGGCCGTCGTGCCAGGCGTCCACACGAGCCTGGAAGTCCTCATCCACGCGCTTCTGGATGAGCCGGTTCGTGACCACCGAGGTAACCTCAATGGCGGCCTGCCAGGCGGCGTCGACCGAGTCGAAGCTGCTCTTGATGGCCTGGTAGACAGCGTTGATGTCGTTGTCGTCGTAGAGAGGAGCAACGGGAGTGTTGTTAGCCATGAGAGTAACGGTACACCTCTTTCGAGTTGTACGCAACGGTCAACGGCGACGAAGTTTCGGCTTAAGCCAGGCCCAAAGGCGGTGCGCCTTCTTTCGTATCCAGGCGGTGAAACGACCGAAGAACGGGAACTCTAGCCCGAGAATAGAGATCCCGAAGAACACGATAAGCCAGCCGGGGCCGGGGAGCGGGATCAGGATGATTCCGACGAGGATCACCACGACACCGGCGACAATCACTCCCGCCTTATGCGCTACGAGTACTGAGGCGTGCTGCTTCGAAACCCACTCGCGATAACGGTGGTAGCTTCTAACTTTGGTGGCTGTGTCCTGTTCAAGCATCCGTAGGCATATCGCCGGCGGCTCTTACGCCTCACGGCGGGCAGCCGAAGCCACCCGCCGTGAGAGCGATGTTACTTGAGGAGCTCCAGAAGAGCCTCGCGGTCCACCGGCTTCTTCTCGAGCTTCGCGCCGTGAGCCGAAGCCCAGGCCGTAGCGAGCTCACCGAGAGTGAAGCGCGGACGAGCAAGCTCGTCGTAGACGATACTTCCGATGGAGTCATCGTTGGAAGAAGACGAGCCGGCGTCGGTGGACCCGTTGCTCGAGTCGATCCAGAAGATCGAGCCGGACTCCAGGTTCACAGCGAACGGCACCGCCTGGGTGGAGGTGGTGGTCGGGTGGAACGCCGTTGTGAGCGAACGCGGATCGAAGACCTCGCCCTTCTGAGCCGAGCTGCGAAGCATGGCTCCGGCGATGAAGTCCACCGCGTCGATCGGCCAACCGGACCAGGACTGAACCGTCATGGCCGCCCACTTAGCTCCCGGGAACTTCTTGAGAAGCTTCGGGATGTTCACGTCGAAGTACTCAGCAGCGGAGTCACCCGGCGTGACGTGCTTGTCGCCGGAGTAGGTGCTCCAAGTACGCTCGCTCGACCAGGTGTCCCAAGTCGAAACCGAAAGCTCGTTGAAGTCCTTGTCCAGGATAACCACACCGATGTCCATGTAACCTCCGTGGGACTGGTTGTTGTTCCAGTGCCCAAAGACTCGCAGAGTGTCACCGGAGCCGACGAGGCCGATCTCCTGGCCACGGTCGAGCGTACGGTCAGCCGTAGAGGCGTCACGACGCACCAGCGGAACGGCAACGGTGCTCTCGACAGCCACAGCACCGGTCGGCGCCGGCAGCTTGGTGAGAGCGTCGGTGAGAGCGCTACGAAGTCCATCGAGGACGAGCTTCAGGTGCTTCTTCGAAACCTTCTGAACGTTCGATCGGTCCACCATGGTGTTGGTGAGGCCGGCCACACGAGTCACGCGAGCGTGGTCGTCGTTGGCCGAGAGGATCCCGTTGTAGGCCGAGATGAGCGTGCTCACCGTAGACCCACCGGCGGTGGTCTTCAGCGCCTCGGCGAGCACCACAGCGTCAGCGTCCTTACGAACGAGACGAAGCAGCGCCACCACACGGCGGAGCAGGTTGCCCGGCTGGTGCTCAGCGAGAAGACGCGTGGCCTTCTTCACCTTGCCCTTAGCGATGGCCTCCTCCACAAGGGAGTTGAACGTACGGTACTCGATGTTCGAGTGAACGATGTCAGCCGCACGACGCTGCGCCTCGGAGAGGGTGAAGTCGTAGGGGTGAACCGTACGCATGACTCGACGCCAGAGCTCCTGACGAGCCACGAGCTTGTCAGCGTAGTACCCGCCGGTGAGCTCGCCGAGACGCTCGACGATGGAACGACGTACGGCACGCGAAAGCTTCTGCATCTTCACGGCGCGGAAGTTACGGTCCGCCAGGTTCTCCACAGCGGTGAGGTAGTTGGCCTCCCACTTTGGAGCGGACGGCTCGGAAGCCACGACGAGCACCGCACGAAGCAGCTGATCAGCGTTCTTCGCGAACGGCACCACGGCACCGAGGAGCTCGTCCGGAGTGAACGACTGCAGCTCGTGGACCAGCTTCACGAAGGTCTGGAGGTTCTCGCCGTTCTTAGCGGTCTTAGCGATGGCCGAGATCTCAGCGAGCGTCACATGCTGAAGCTCGAGCGAGCCACGGAGCAGCGTCTTGTCATCGTCCGACAGAGCCACCGGATCGGTGACCAGCTTCTCCGTCATCTTACGAGCGGTGGCCGCAGCCGGCAGCACAGTGAGCTCACGAGCGTTGCGAAGCATGTCCTCGAGCGGGAGACCCTCACGAACCTCGGTTGGGTAGTTCGGCAGGAACGCGCCACCGGTCCAGTAGTGGAGGACCTGCTCGATGAGCAGGGTGAGCGTGTCCAGGTTCTCGACCTGCTCCGGGAAGCCCGGGTAGATCGGCGTCATGGCGCGATCGGCACCGACGACAGCACGGGCTTCCTTCAGCGACGCAGCGAGCGCGTCGGCGGAGAAGCCGGAGAGCTCGGTTGGGTTGACCACGAAGCCGAGGTTTGCGAACTCGAGCGCAGCTGCCTGAAGCAGGTAAGCCGGCGAGTCAGCGTCCTTCTTGGTCTTCACGAGGATGCCTCGACGGAGTGCAGCCTTGCGGTAGTCGTTAGTGAGCTTAGCCATAGGGATTGATCCTCTATCTACTAGGGAGCTCTAACCAAAATGGGAGCGCACGAGGCGCTCCCAAAAGAGGTTGTAGCTCAGGAAAAGGGAAACGGTGTGAGTTCGCCAAATGAAGTAACCGCTTCAAGGAGCCTGATGAGACTACTATATCGAAACTTAGACAGTCCGCAACCGTGGACCAGAAAACAAACGTAGCTCCCTTGACTACACAAGGGAGCTACGGCGTGTCACTAATTACGTGACGCCTGCTTTGCTAGCTTACCGGCCCACGAGACACCGGTCCAAAGCTCAAAGCGGCCTTCGAACGTAGGGGACGGATAAAAACCAGGCCCATCATTCCGATTAAGAGGCTCACGAACTATCTGGCCGTTGATGTCCATAATCCAGACAGAAGAGTAATCCCAACTCAAGCGACCACCTCCGACTGTACTCTGCTGCCAGCGATCTTTATTCGCTCGACCGAACTGAAGCTGAACAGTGGTGTATCCTTGGTGTAGTTCTTCATAGATACGGCGCTGTACGCGAAAAGCCAAGGCGACGATTCCCGCAAAGCCTCCGATGAAGATAACCGGTACCATCCATCCGGCACCGGGTACGGTTTTGAGGAAATTCGTTACCACTACTCCGAGTATAAACAACGCCGCACCACCACCAGCCAGTATGATGAGAAACTGTTTCGCGTTCAGCCCCGGTAACGTCTTCGGTGAAGATGTTGGCTGTGCAGGTGTCAGGCCGGCAGCTTTAGCAGCTGCGTAGCCGGGCACGTCGGCCGGGCGGAAGTTGTCGAGGTTTACCATAAAGGCTCCTAAGTAGTTCCGCTGAATAGCGGCGGAGAATCTATCGTCCGGTGGCCTCAGGATCAAGCTCAAGCGCCACCGCTACAGCATCGCCGTCGATAAGGCGAGGCCACGGCTTGCCGTCGTGGTCACGAGTAACAGACTCAGCGAACGAGCGAGTTCCGGGAAGTAGAGCCTTCACAGCAGCCTCGTGCTGATCCGCCTGAAGCAATGCATCGGTGGCCTGGTTTAGTAGGGCTACGGTGCGCCGGCGACGATCGTCCTCTGGAGCTCGCATAGAGGCGAGATGCCACTCGTTAGACAGTGACGCTAGCTCTTCACGAAGAGCCTCTCGATCAATCTTCTTATAGGCCATGTGAATCCCTCTCAATCTCGAGCCGAAGCTCATCAGTCTTGCGGTAAAGTGCGTTCTCCGTCTCGCCGAGGGCGTCAAGCCGTCGTCCGATGCGGCTGTAGCGAACTTCGTCCCCGATGCTCTGGTAGTAGAGCGACAGCTCAGCGATGAAGAGCAATCCGTCGGCGAGCGATAGAGCGTGGAAAGTCTCGAAAGCCAGTCGGCGAAGCTCGTCATCCGGCATCGGATACAGTCTCTTGAAGATTCGGTGAGCCGCTGCGTTACGGAGTCGTCGCGGTTCGCTGCTGTCCATCACCTTCACGGCGTGCCCAAGCTCCGGCATGGTGGGCCAGCTCGCCACCTCGAGAAAGAGCGTATCGTTCGGAGCTACACGCAGCGCGGCCTCAAGCAGGTTCTTCTGAACAACTGCTACAGCCGCTTTCGGATCGCCTTGCTGACGCCATCCAGCGTACGGCTCATACGGGGCTTGAGCCGCCTCTGGCAGCCAAAAGACCGTGGCAGGATCGGTGACCTTAAGCAGGTGATGCGGGCTGCTCTCGTTGGGAGTGGCCACCACAAAGCTCTCGTCGCCGACGGTCACCACCGGGTCAAAGTTGTTGAACTCAAAGCCTACCTGATCGAAGTAGCCGTTGAATCCGGTGATGAGCTTGGTCAAGCGTAGACTCCGCCTTCTTCAGCGTCCAGCACCCCGAGAAGCACATCTGGGCCGTCGAGCTTGAGTACGTCGATCGGGCGAGCGCCGCTGAGGAACAGATTGGGGCTCGTGAACCAATCGTCCACTACGGATGCTGGCCAGACCTCTTCAGCTCTCGCCCGAACCACGGCCAGGTTCTCTTCGTAAGAAGCCATCGTCACACTCCTCTATCTACTCGTGACACGCTATCCTACCTACTCTTCTGGCGCCCGAGCGGGGATGCCGCTGAGCGCCGAAAAGAGGGAGAAGTGAGCTAGAGCTTGACCTGGATCACCGTGTTGTCGTAGCAGATGTAGCGGGTCTTCAGACCGTCCGTCTCAGCGGTGACCACTCCGTCGAGACGAAGCTCGTTCTCACGGAGCATCGCGGCGAACCGGGTGAGGTCAGCTCCGAGCTTCTCCACACCGGCGACCACCCCAAAGCCGGTGTTGACCATGAGCGCGTCCTTGCCGTAGGAGAGCGCGCCGATGTACTCGCCGATACCGGAGGTGAACTCCTCATCGAGGAGCGAACGGACAGTGGCGACGACGTTCTGACGCCGCGGCTTCGCAGGATCGATTGCGCTGACGATGGTGGCCGGCGCGATGGTGACTTCGGTCATAGCTTTCTCCTTTGGATCCTGAGGGCGGTACGTTGTAAGTGAAAAAGTATCACGTACAACTCTCGAACGCAACGAAAATCTTCGAGAAGCTCCTCGATGCTACTTGTCGTCGTTGTCCTGGGCCTCGTCCAGCTCGTTGCCGATGGCAGCCAGGAAAAGAGCATCCGTGGCGGAGACAGTCGGTTCGTTCGCCTTGCGCTCGATCTTGATCTTCGAACCGGTGATGCTGACAAAGTTCTTCTTGACCTCGTACTGCTCAGCGCCGGCCTTGTCGGTCACCGTGAACTTCATGGTGAGGTTGATGTTCTGCTTCGCCTCACCGACGGTCTTGTTCTCGGCGTCAACGATGGTCCAGTGAGCCATGATGAGCGAAAGGTCCTCGTGCACCTCACCGGTCTTCACGTTGTTGTAGTCGTAGAAAGCCGCGCCGTGGAACGGGAGCTTCAGCTTCTCGCCCTCGGAGGCCACCAGGTTGCCGGCGGCGCTGTAGAGCGAGAATGTGTCGCCGAAGATCGGGAAGTACTGACCCTTGAGTTCGCCAACCTCTTCGCCGTCCACCGAGACAGTGTAGCTCTTGTTGACGGAGAAGACCGCCTTCTTGAGCTCGATCTCGTGACCCCAGCGAAGCTTCTTGAGGACGGCCTCCGAGTCCTGCGTGTCGGCGGAGACGGCGGGCGTCGCCGGCGAGTTGTCGTAGGCGACGGAGCAACCGGTGAGGGTCGAGAACAGGAGAGCAGCGGCGATGATCGCAATGGGCTTGAGCTTCATGTGTTCATCGTACATCAACAACATGACCTACACAACGTTAATCAGGATCTCGCTGAACAAGACCCTGTCGGCAAAAGAGAGGTCACAACTAGAGTTGTCATGCTGATAGCTTCTCAACGCTGATGAGCGGTTTCTGAAAGCTCTTAACAGACGGTTCGAACGACCTGCGTCGATTAGAGAAAGAGTTAAACTAGGGAGCAGAAAGCATGGCTAGATTCCACGTAAATCCCACAACGCTCGAACCGGGTCGTTGTCGTGCTAAGAAGTCATGTCCGTTCGGGGATGCTAGCGAGCACTTTGATACTCCTCAAGAGGCACAGGTCTTCGCTGAGAAGCGACTCGCCGAGAGCATGGATGCTTTCGCTCAAAAAGGCGATTTCGCTCTGAACGAAGTAGTGAAGCTCGGTGAGTACTACGACACTCCTGGACGGGAGGCGACTGTAATCGCTGTAGAGAAAGAGAATGTACAGCTAAAGTCGTACGACGATGGTGAGACTTACTGGGTCCCGAAAGAGTTCATCACTGACCCGGATAGTGAGATGTTCGTCGGTCGCAAAGACAGTCGCGGTGACTTCGTGACGAAAGAGCAAGCTTTCGAGTTAAGAGCTCGACAAAGACTCGTTGAACTAGAGTCGGGGCTTAAGACAGTCTCTGACGATGAGAAAAAGACTATTGACGATGTCTGGAGTAATTCTAGCACCGCTGAAGCCACTCGAAGAGATGTCATGTCGCTACTGTCAGATCATCGAAGCCAGCTAGTGACCGATGCTTTCAAGCGTACTAGCACCTTCGCAAACGACAACCCGAGCGATTGGGCTGTCGCTGAAGCGGTTAAAGACACCATGCTAGCTGAGCTGATGAAAGATAAGATCTCGGATGAACAGTACTTTGACTTAGCCGAACCGGTGCTTAGAGGGGCACCTTCACTGAGTAAGATCCTAGGTTAAATCTCTGGCTGACAGTTATCGTAGATCGTTCTTTCCGTGTACGATTACGTTAACCGCACACGTAAGGATTAATCATGGCCGGGCTCACACTCGTTGCTTGGGACTTCGACGGAGTCTTCAACCTCTTCTCAAAGAGCGCTAAGCACGTCGAGCGAGCCGTGGTGAACGACGGCGCCGACGACTGGGCTGTTACCTGGCGTCCCGATGTGATCGAGCGTGCTCGTGAGCTTATGGCTCGCCCGGATGTCCTTCCCGGCTGGTTGAGCACTTGGCTCAAAGCTCCCGCAGCTCTCAGCGAGGTGGAGACGCTTCTCGGTCTCGACGGAGTGATGAAGTTCCGGGCTCCGTACATGAAGACACCCGGCGCCTGGGGCGATGTAGAGGACGCTCGCTTCACCGGACACACCGGAGATTCGCCTCGGCGTATGGATTGGTGGAAGTTTCGCTCGTGGGAGCTTCTTCTCGACGATCTGAAGCCTGATCGTGCGGCCTGGCTGGATGATGACCTCGGCTACGCCAGTGGTAAGGGTGCCGGCGAGTACAAGCCCCGAGTTACCGACGATCTCTTCCTCTACCGTACGCACGATCTGGCAGGGCTACTGCACTCCGACCTCGATAAGCTCGAGGCCTGGCTCGACAGCTAGGAATAGCACCCACCGAAGTACCCAAAAGAGGACACAAAGACGCCATTGGATTCTTCTATTGGCGTCTTTGTGTATCTTCTTCCGAAAGCGCACACACTGTTTGCGCCGGAGAGCTAGCGTAACCATGACTACAGGCTAGCTGACAGTCTCGCAGTCCGACAACGATCTTGCACACAACGACACGAGTAGATACGAGCATCGCTCTAACTGTCAGCTACAGCAGGTCATCGCTCCACGAGGCAAAGTACCTCGAGCCGGTCCAGAAGTCCTTCAAAGTCGGATGCCTGTGCTTTACTCCACGGCTTCAGATGCGGGTTGATACGTTCGAGTGTCTCGTTGCACTCTCGATAGACCTGAGTGAAGAGCGGGGCCACAAAGTCGTAGCTCGGCAGCAGGCCTTCCTTTGCCTCAAGCTCCTCTACAAGCGGGAGCACCTGACCTCGGAAGGTGAGCCGTGGGATAGCCCACGTGAGCTCATCGGTAGGCATGCCAACCTTCTCAAAGCAGAAGGTCCGATTGAGAGCCGTGAAGAACCAGAGCTCGTGCTCGAGCTTCTCCACCACGCCGACGAGCGGTGTCGGAGGAGTCCAGTAGCGGGCGGTCATGGAGAAGCTATCAGCGGTGGAGAGTAGCCTAGCTACTTACTAGCTTTCTCTTGAGCTATAGCCTCCCCCTGGACCCCCACCACAGGTCCAGAATGCTATGGAAGGTATGGTTTCTAGCGAGAGGTACTCTGGGACTATAGCAACGGACAGTTGAGCTGTTTAAGAGCACTTCTCGATATGGCTACCGATCCTTTCAACACCCATCGGTTGGGCTTATGACACTCACTTCAGCTCCTCTCAGAATCTGGTTCAATAGGACCTTCGCAACGACCTACTGGCTCATTCCGATGCTTCGGTCAAACCCAGACTCAGTCCCGGTGACGATCTACGCAACGCACAGTGACGCTACCTCTCCGGTATTGCAGGCGGCTGACTACTCAGAGGTAGAACCAAAGCTAGAAGGTGAGGCGTACATCGAATGGGCGCTTTCGTTCTGCGCCCGGCACTCGATCAACGTCTTCTTGCCTCGTCATCAGATCGAGTTGATCGCTCGTGCTGAAGATCGATTCGCCTCTATCGGAGTGAAGGTGCTAATCTCGGCGCCTTCGGCTCTAGAGCTATTCGCTGACAAGAACCTCACTTACCAGGCCGCCGTCGCCTCCGGTGTTGCGACTCCTCCGTGGCGTGTGGCTTCTAACGCTGCCGACTTCGAGCAAGCGCTCTCATCGCTACGCAGTGAGCTTGACTCCGATGAAGCAGTGGTGGTGAAGCCCACCATCGGCGTAGGAGCGCAGGGCTTTAGAGTGATCGATGAGAGCCCGAAGTCGATCAACGATGTGCTCAACGGTGATGTTTCTGTTACCGCTGAGCAGCTCATCGAAGGCTACCGCAGAGCGGAGGCTCAAGGTGAGGTGCTACCGGAGCTCATGCTGCTACCGTTCCTGGATGAACCTGAGCTTAGCGTCGATTGCCTCAGCGACGCTTCAGGCGAGCTGCTCAAGATGATCCCTCGGGCTAAGCTTCCAGGTCGTCAGCGACTGTTCACAGACGCTTATCCGCAGGCCACCGAACTCGTAACCGAGCTTTACCGAGGGCGCGGGCTTCGTTACATTACGAACACACAGCTTCGCTGGTGGCGAGGAGAAGCTGTGTTGCTCGAGACGAACACTCGTCCGGCCGGCGGTCTTTACGCTACAGAGCTCACCGGCGTGAATCTGATTTGGGATGCTGTACGACTGGCTGTTTTCGGAGAGGCTACAGTCTCTTCACCTCAGCTCGGGGCCTCTTACGTCGCTGTCGAGTCGTTCACAGAGCTTAACGGTGTGAACGCGGCTAACAGCTGAGCCTCAGCGCTACAGTCTCAAAGCGTACGACTCGACAGAACTGACGCCTGCAGTGAAAGAGCCTGTTTAGCTGCGCTTAGAAACCCTCTACTCCCCCAGACTAGTGCGGGACTTTAGAAGGGTAAGCGTAGCGCTGTTCTAAGCTCAAGTAGGACTGCAGCTCTTGCACTTCTAGCCCCGCGTTAGCGAGGCCAGGTGCTGTTACGGTTAGTGCTTCTTCTTGCCCTTGGTCTTCTTCGAGTCGTCCTCAAGCTTCATCGGGCGAGCGATGAGCGGGATCGGACTCGTCTTCGGGTCGGTGAAGTCGAACGACTCTCCGTGGCGACCGAACTCATCGTTAGCCTGCTGTACGAGTACAGCGCACTTCGCGCATCCAGGAGTCGCCTCGAAGATGTACGGAGTGTTCGGACGAAGCACCACCGTGGTGGCGTTACAGAGCGGGAGCTTGCGTACCTTCTGCGGTTCCATCAACTTGATCCTTTCGGGCTACGAGAGCCACTCCCAAGCGACGGCCGGACGGCCGACGCTACCGGTCTTGCTAAGGTTATCGCTTCTGCGAAGCGAGGGGTGAGCGTCAAGCCAGCGACCGACGTTGCTCGCGTGAGGTGTGGGGCTATCGAAGACCAGCACGTCAGCGACGGTGAAGCTCTTCTCGAGTACAGCCTGCGTGAGCGCCTCGTCTTTCCACATGAGAAGCTTTGCGTGAGCCTGAGCTGCAGCAGCGATCTGTGAGTGGTCGAAGGGGAGTCGCTGTGCATCGCTAACCCAAACCACACCGTCACCGGCCTCGTGCTGTAGCGAGAGGAACGCGATGGAGATGGTCGCTCCACGAGGGTCACGATTCGTTCCGTCGAAAACACCGAACTGACGAAGCTCTCCCGTCGGTAGTTCTGCCTTACTCCGTAAGGCCCGCTGAGCAGCGTCGTTCACGCCCTCGCCCGACCGAAGAAGCACTCCAGGAAGAGCCAGCTCATCTTTGAACGGCTCGAAGAGGCGAGGGCTCACTCCGTACTCGAGCGACTTGAGCTTGCGATTGTAGCGCAACGGCACCACGTCGATGGAGACGAGTGGCTGATCGTACTGCTGATTGGTCATGGTTCTCCCTATCAGACCAGGGTATCACAGGAGGCTTCAGCCAGAAGCTTAAGAGCCTGAGGCTTCCAGATCTTCATGCGTGCCTTGAAGTCAGCATCTTGCTGTGACGGTGCTGTTGAGCAAAGCTCTACTAGAGCATCGTTGAAAACATCTGTCGAGAACCCTACTGGATCGGTCCCGGCGCTGAAGTAAAGCTCAGCCTTGAGCCCTATCTGATGCTCTAGATAGAACGTAGAGATTTTCTGATCAACGATGGCTCGCACAACATCCTTCGCGCTATGATAATAGCGAGTCTTGTAGCTCCAACGGCCACTACGAGTGCACAGCACTACGCTCATCGTTACGCTCCTTAGACCAACGTGCCGTGAGAGACATCGGCAAGCCTCTCGAAAGCCCTCTGTTTCCAGGCCTCAAGCTTCGCCTCGTAGTCTGGTTCATCA
>Ga0308161_1000513_pt1 | contig 60071 bp, 56 predicted proteins | sample PhyFR2_FD_201034 | JGI IMG/M metagenome (GOLD analysis project Ga0308161, IMG submission 201034) | Phyllosphere microbial communities from UC Gill Tract Community Farm, Albany, California, United States - DLSLF.R2 | ecosystem: Host-associated > Plants > Phyllosphere > Unclassified | place: USA...
TATCCCATTTCGCTCTGGATTTTTTGTTCCACGATTTTCACCTCAGTGGATGGCTAACCATCATTGACAACCTGACGCTGACAGCCCGCCAGCCCGTAGGTGACGTTGACGCACTACCTTTATGGCGCGCTATTCAGATGAACAACACGCTCACAGAACAATTGAGAAGAAGCAGAAGCGGATCTGAATGAAGAATTTCCAGGAATTAAACCAGATTATTGACGCAATTGAGATTGCCAGCCGTGACCAACTAACGGAAATGGCTCTTATACGTCAGGAAATATCGAAATTACGCCCTTCTCAACACTTGAATAACCGCCAGGAGACTACAGGGGTGCGTGTTACACGATCCCTTTCCCGGCAAGGAGTTGAAGAAATAAAAGAAAAAATCAATAATAAAAATGACGCTTTAAAGGACAAAAATAGGACAGAAAGTAAAATAAAATTACCTGCAGAAATAAATGACAGTTTAAGTGTCAAAAAAAGACGCTTGAAAGGTGATAAATCACCTTTAGAAGGTAATAAAAACAAAAATTCCGTGTCTTTAGATAGCTGGAGGCAGTCTAAAGGGCAGATAAGTGAAGAATATTTACCTTTAAAAGGTAATAAAAAAACCAATGTGAGTGTTACTGGTGGCGTTTCAAGTGTCAGAAATGTACGTTCTGTTCGTCAGTCGAAAGCTGATTCAGAATTGGAATCTGAAACCAATACGGCTGGGGGTAAAACGCCTGGTCGTGATGCCGGAGGCCGCTTTAAAGCACGTACAGATTCTGCCGCTGCGTCAGCTGAAACTCAGGAAAAAAATGCGCGCCGCGCTGAGCAAAAACAGCAGCAGGGATTTTTCCGATCACTGGGGAGTATGCTGGAATCTGCCACTGAAACGAACAGCGATAGTATGTCTTCAGGCGCAGACATTGCTGGCACGGCTGCTGGTGGTCCGCTCTGGATGATGGGTAAAGGTATGTATGACATTTCTGCCGAAGTCGGTAAGAACGTCGTTACGCTAAAAAACTTCATGCAGGGTAAAACGGAAGGCAACGCTGCGCTGAAAATGGAGCCTCCATTAATTCATCCACCTGTAACTACCGAAGCCAGAACGCCACCAGCAATCGGTAAGCCAAAATCCGCAGACGGTTTTAAAAACGCTCAACAGGCTAAGGCTATCCAAGTCACGCAGGAACAAACCAAAGTTATCGCCGCTAATGACGATCGCATTGTGGATGCTCTGGACGACGTGCGCGAGGAAGTCAAAAAGCTGTCTCATACGTCCAGTAAGGGCGCTGGCGGGCTGATGGACTCGCTGATTCCGGGCAGGCGTAAACGCCGCGGCCGTAAACGCGGACCTCTGTCAGCTGCTGCTGATGTGGCTGACGTAGCCGGAGATCTGCTGCCGGACGGTAAAGGCAAGCCGGATGCCTCTAAACCCAAGCCAAAACCGAAAAAGAAAGGTCTGCTGGCAAAGGCAATGGAAGTGCTGAAAGGCGGCAAAAAGGCTGCAACGGTCGCCGGTGCAGCGGCAACAACTGCTGCTGCCGGTGCAACTATTGCCGCTGGCAGTGTGTCTGGAAAAGAAGTGTCTAAAGCTGGCGAGAAGGCTACTCAGACTGCAGTTGAGAAAACAACGGAAAAGGGAGGGCTGAAAGTTGCCGGTAAAGTCGCCGGTAAAACTGCGCTTAAAGCGATCCCATTAGTCGGGACCGTTATCGGCGCGGGCATGGACGCATACGAAGGGTACAACGACACAGACGGCCAGCAGAGAGCCTTTGGTGTTAAAGAAGGCGATACCATCAGCGGCAGGCAGAGGAGCGAGTACACCACCGCCAACGTGCTGAATATGGGCGGACTGGTATCTGGTGCGTCCGGCCTGCTGGCGTCCGGCGCTTCTGCGCTGGGTATGAACGGGATTGCGAAATCACTTACATTTGATACCGGCGATATAGCTAAGGGGCTGGATTCGGGGCTAAGCAAGGTAGGTGACATGTTCAGCGCCTTCTCAACCAGTGCGTCGGGCGTATATGACAAGCTAACCGGCACCAGCGCTGAACAGACGAAAGCGATCACCGATGGCACTACCAAAACCGTCACGGCAATTAACCGCCTGGGTTCACAGCTGCAGGGTGGCGAGTGGGGCGAGGACGGCGTAGGTACGCAGGGCAAAAGCACCGCTGACTATGCCGACGTTGCGAAAAACAGCATCGGCGCTGATCTTAATGTGGGTGGCGCAAATGCGAAGGTCCGATCCTTCCGCAACAACAACTTTGGCAACCTGAACTATGTCGGGCAAGAGGGCGCAAGCTTGGAGGCCAAAAACGGCAAAGGCGAAGCGCGATTTGCCAAATTCAACACGCCGGAGGAAGGATTCAGGGCGCTGGCGAACCAGCTAACCAGCTATTCAGAAGGCACCTCTAAAGCTGCCGGATACCAAAAACTGAATACCGTACAGGACATTATCAAGCTGTACGCGCCGGAGAGCGAAAACAACACGTCACAGTACGTGGATTCGCTCTCTAAAAAGCTGGGCGTGCGTGGCGATGAGCAGCTGAATCTGAAAGATCCAAAAGTCATGACGCAGATGATGCGCGGTATTGCCACTATCGAGGGCGGCAATCCGCAGGTCACGAACGATTTCATGATGAACGCCATTGGCCACAATGAAAATGGTAAATGGGTCGGCGGGAAATTTAGCGATGAGTCCTTGAAATCGGTGAATGAAGCGCGTGCGAAGCAGGGGCAGGCACCTATTGCAGCGGACTCACTTTATTCTGCTGGCGAAAAGGTGAAACTGACAGCGGGCGCGGTGGCACCTGCCGCCGCACTTGCACCAATTTCCGCACCTGTGACAGCACCCGCAGTAGCAGTGCCAGCAGTCGCCACGACAGCGCCTACGGTCTCGCAGGTTGCTGCAGCAAAGGAAGCCGACAAGAACAAGCCAGCCAGCGGCGCAGTAGAGAAAATCAAACACGCCGGCGCTGGCGCATGGAGCCAGGTCAAAGCGCTTAATGAGTGGGCTGACGGCAAAGTGCAGGGCGCGACTGAATCACTGGGTGTGGCCGGTATGTCCCGTAAACGTCCCACCAGCGGCCTGTCCCTGCCTGCTGGTGAATCACTCCCGGCAGGCCTCCAGCTGGCCGCACTGTCACCGGACCAGATAGCCAGCCGTTCACGTCCAGCCGCCACATCTCACGTTTCAACCGACAGCGTGCGCGCCCGTCCCGGCTCTGCCACGTCTGATACGCCGATCACTGTGGCCAGTACCCGTTCACCAGCTGCAGCACCAGAAGCCAGCGGCCTATTTGATCGCATGCTCGGCGGTGCAAGAGACGGGGTAAACGCCGTCAGCGCCTCGATAATGCCCGCTATCAGCGACACCTTTAGTCAGACTCTTGGGGGCTTCAGCGGCAACGACATGGTAAGCAGCGTGCTGGACCAGGCAGGCATTTCTGATCCGGGCATTCTGCGCGCCATTTCTCCGCTTACAAGCAAAGCTGGTGGCTGGCTCGACAGCGGAACGGAGACGCTGGCCAGCGCCGGTAAGTCATACCTGAGCGGCAGCAGTGCGGCGCATACAAGACCTGCACAGCAACCGCTTCTGAATCACCCGGCACAGATCCAGAACGTGACCGATCTTCCGCGCAGCGGCATGCGCCCGATGATGAGCAGCGATACCAGCAATCACGATCAGGACATGCTGAAGGAGCTGAAAGGTATGCGCACCCAGCTGGAAGCACTGCTGGGCGTCACGAAGAAAAAAAGCGACACCGCGCCGGACAAAGTGGTCAACACGGCGCAACCGGCACCACGCACATCATCAACCCTGAGCATCAGTGATCCGGCGCTCAACGACCTACTGCAGGACTAACACATGCAAAACGAAATTGACTGCCTTATGCGCGTGGATCAGGGCGGCGTAGTGGTAAAGAGCGGGGAATCTAATGCCTGGCTTGCCCGGCTGGAAGAATGGTTAAGAACGCCACAGGGAAGCGTTTATGGCCTGCCGGGATGGGGGAACACCATGCAGGACTTCAAACATGAGCCGGTAGGCTCTGAAACCGGCCACTTAACGGAAGTTGCCATTGAGGCCGCGCTGATCCGCAAGCTGCGTATCGATCTGCCTGGTCTGGGTCTGCGTGCTATCCGCTGCGCGCCGCAAAATGTCGATACCTGGCAAATTACATTCATTACATCTTACGGCCCGCTGGCCGTGTCCATGAACAAAAGTTAATCGGGGTAAATTGTGAGTATTCAGGAGCTACTGGAAAAATTTAACGGACAACTACAGGCGAACAGCTGGTGGAAAAAATTTACCAACAGCCAGTTCATTCAGATGATGGCCGTGTTTGGCGCGCAGATCATCTACGCCGCACAGACTACCGCTGAGCGCGGTCTGACTGAGGGTTTTATCTCAACGGCGACGAAGCGATCAAGCATTCTGGCCGCAGCCGAAGACCGTAATTATCTCGGTCACTTAATCACGCCGTCGTGGGGCAGTGTGAAGATTACCAATAAAACAGATGAAGACATTCAGCTGCCAATCTACGCGGAGTTCCTGTCGAACGCACAGCTGCCCTATGTCACAACCGATGTGGTGATTATACCTGCTGGCCATAGCGTCGTAGTGAACGACGTCCGCCAGATGGAACACGTCAACGTGTCATCCGCAATCGATGCTGAAGCACCGTTTTATACGGTAATGCTGCCGCGTGATATTACGGAGGAAACAGTTTCAATGGACGTTTACGTGACGGAAAACGAGAACAAAACGCTGTGGAAGAATAACCCGTTATTTCGTCTGTCCCGTGGCTCAAGCCAGCATTACGTTCTGGTTTACAAACCCTCTGAGCAGCTGGGCGTGCGCTTTGGTGACGGTGCGATCGGGAAGATGCCGAAGACCGGTAGTAAGGTTGATCTGGATGTGTGGTGCAGCCGGGGCGACACCACTCTGACGCAGGGCCAGAAACTGACGCCAGCGGGTAATATTGCCGACATGAACAGCAAGATCGAAGTCGTGACTACGACGCCAATCACGGGCGGCAGCGGCTTTGAAAGCACGGAGGAAACGCGCAACCGGGCACAGTACTACGTGGCCTATGACGAGCAGGTAGTGTGGGGCGGTGATTACAAGTACTTTCTGAATCGTGCTGTACCGGGTATGTCGTGGATCAGTGCCTGGGGTGAGCAGGAACAGGAGCTATCAACCGGCATTAAGTCACTAAGCAACATCAACACGATTTTCTTCTGTGGTCACAAGCCGGGGTACACGCAGGCTGAGCTTGAAACCCTGCTCATGACAGCTGTCACATCCATTCCGAATGAGATCAATAAGAAGTTTCGCTACGTCCGGACACAGGAAGAGCCATTCACGATCTCACTGACCGCGCTGGCGAAGAAGAACGTCATTCTGTCAGATGCTAAAAAAGCCGTTCAGGAAGCACTTGAGGCACGGTTCGGACGGGATGCAACAACGTTTGGCGACAGCGATCAGAATGGCGTTGCAGCCGGTAAGCACTTCTCACAGGTGCAGGTAAAAGACCTGTGGCGCGTGATTGAAGAGCTGAACCTGTTTATCTCCTATGAGCTGACCCCGCACGATATGAAAACGGCCCTGCAGTTGAACGATTTTATTTATCTCGATGTGGCTAACTCTACGTTTGATATTAACTACCTGTAAGGCACGGCCATGATTAAAAACTGGGTAAAAGACCGGCTAACCAAAGAAAAGCAGGGCTCTGAGCTGTGGTCAGGGTTTGCTAATACTCTCCAGAGCATTTTCGAGGATGCGGTAGAGCCGATACTGGAGCGTATTACCAACCGCAAAAGCTACTACACGATGAATAAGGACGATCTGACGCTGCGCATGAGCGAATATGGACGCTTTTTCATCGTAGCAGAGACCACGGACACCAGTAGGCCCGTACTGCTGGCACAGCGCCTGGACGAAGTGCATTTTAAAGGCACCGATAAGCCGATCACCTCTACGTTCTGGCGCGAGTTCGATAACCTGCCGGTCAGTTGGCAGGAGCTATATGCGCCGGTGGATCAGGAGTTGGCACCATATGGCACCTTCTTCACCACAAAAGAAGGCCTGGCGATTGCAGAAGCAAAATATGGCGAGTTCTTCCTGACGTCACGGGCGCAAATCTCGGTGGCGCTGAATGAGCTATATACGCGGTATGGCTACATGGAGCAGGATGTTGCAGTTCAGAAGCTGCTAACCCAGTTTGACCGGATCATTGCGCCGCTGCTGCCGCTTCACATCGTGTTTGACGGCTTAGCGCTATTCATCTCGTTTGAGATGAGCGCAGACGCTGAAAACATCACGCTTATCAGCGCCGGTATCGACTATCAGGCCAAATTGTCTTACGTCGATCTCCAGTCGGAGATCAAAAACCTGCACATGGCCACACAGCAGCAGTTCGATATTCCCGCCGTGCCGTTACGCCAGGTTAAGCGCTGCGAACGCTACGATATGTTTGCTGCAGATGCCTGGACCAATGACTACCTCGCAAGGCCTGATGGCGCGCCAGCGCCCATTGATATTGCCAGCGCTGCCAGTGACAGCCGCGCCCGGTTATTCACGGACGGTGGCGTGCAGTATGTTGGCATTCAGAAGGGCAATAGCCAGGGCATCACAGCCACCAGCACGGACGGCAGTAGCGTGACAATGGCGTTTCCCTATGACGGCATGCCAGAGTTTGTTCTGGCTCTGCCCGACGACGGCAGCGGCAACAGCACGATCGCCACGCTTTTTTATGAGCAATTTGTCGCGTAGTTGACCATCGGATTTTACGAACTCCATACCCTCTGGCCTCTTAACTCTGAGAGGCTTTTTTTATGGCTGATACTATCTCTGTCAGCAGCAAGCTGTTTAAAGCGAAGCTGCTGGATTACTACTACATCCGTCGCGCTGAATCCTCCATCGGCAAGGGTTCCCGCTTCCAGATGGTGAAAGCCTACTGGGGCAAGTCCACACTGGTCAGCAGTAACGCCGCTGGCGGCTGGAACATCGCGGATATTCCCTCCACGTTCAGCAATGACAACCTTACCGGTAAATTCACTGAAACGCCTCTGGTCCTCACCAGCACGGGCGCTGATATCTCGATCACCATTCAGCTGAATGAAGCCATTCTTCCGGAAGGCAAAGCCTATGATCTCAATACGCTGACGCTGGTGGACGCTGACGGCAATGCGTTTGCTGTGCTATGCCTGCAGCAGGACACCGTATTCCGTGGTAAGGCCTACCGTCTTATCGTCACCATCGAACAGAAAACGGCGTAACGCACATGAGCAGTAATGAAATTACCGATATCGGCGTTATGGCGGGGAAAGCATATGGCACCGCACCGCTGTCGGCGGATATGCAGTACCTGGAGACTTACACCAGTTCCGCTTTAAACCGCAAACTGAAGGGCATTGTGCGATCCGGCTTTTACCTGGGCTTTGCGCCGGTCGCCGGTTCCGGTATGAATGTCGTCGTTACCTCAAAAGGGGCGGAAGGCGGGCAGGGCGCGGCCTCAATCGACGTAAACGCCCACCAGATCACCATACAGCACCTGGCCGATCTGACGTTGCCGGTCGTGGCGGGCAAAACTACCCGTATCGTGCTGGAAGCAAACTACAAGCTGGGCGTGAAGACAGATCAGGTAGATATCACTTCCACAGTTGAGGCCGCACGCGTCTTTGCGCAGGATATCTCAGTTGCGCTGACGCCGAACCAGCTGGAGCTCTGCCGCGTACTTGTGCCAACTGGCACCACGCAGGTTACGCAGGCAATGATCGTCACCAACTACCGTATCAACCGGCAGGTCGGTATCACGCTGGATTCGATTTACACCAGCGACGATGAGCTGATTGCGGCTAACCTCAAGGGGCTGAAAATCCTTAAAGGCATGATCGATAAAAACATGGTCATTGCCAATAACGGCTCGGATATTCACGACAAAGCGATGTTCCGTAAAAACATCGAGCTGGATCAGCTGGTCAACGAGAAACAGCTGGTTGCAAGTGAGAATCTGGCTGATCTGCCGGACGTGCCGGAGGCGCGGGAAAATCTCGGTCTCGGTACCGCCGCACAGGCAGACCAGCAGACAAACCCTCTGGATATGACGCCGGGTGCGCTGATGGCCGTGGGTGCGTTTGGTGTGGGCGCGCCGTCTCTGGTACTGGACAGCAAAATCACCTCACTGGCCGACGTATCAGTGACTGAGCAGAATGCCTTCTGGACACTGAGCGGCACCTTCAATGACGGTCCGGTTGATCTTGGCAAAACTACGCAGACACTGCGTGGCCAGCTATTCAACATGCGCCGGAAATATGATGCCGACGCTGCACTCCTACAGCTGCTGGTGGCGCAAGGTGGCGTGATGTATCTGCGTTTGGCAGGTAAAGTTTCAGGCGACTGGGCGTGGTCCGGGCTGTCAGCCGGTGCGGATAAAAACGGCTGGCGGAAGGTGATGGACAGCGCCAGCATGACACTGGCGGACCTGGTTAATCTGGGCGCGGCAAAGGCAGGCGATAACAACGATATCACCAGCTTGAACAAGCTGACCGATATCAACACGCCAAAGCTGACGGTCTCAAAAAATCTGGACGTCGGTTCTCAAATCAGCGCTGGATACCGTATTGGTGTGATCCGTTCTGAGCCGTCTGTACCGTCGATGACATTTTTGCGGACCGACCAGCTGGATGACAAACCTCCGGCATACGAAACAGACATCATGCAGATTGTGGGCCGTGTGGCGGCAGTAAGTGGTGATGCCTGGAGCGGCAGGATCCTCGGCGGCATTACCACTACCAATATGACGCACGGCGGCGGAAAAATAGTGATAGATGCGCGTGCGTCAACCGGCGTGGTTACTGCACGCCTCGCTCTTAATGGCGGAGACGGCTTAGCCACACTGCAGGGTGCTGGCGGACTGGCTATCACCGGTGGTGGAGGCCTGTCGTCGGATGGAGCCGGACTCTTTGCCGCTGACGCAATTACGCTGCAACTGAAGCCCAAAACTAAAGACAAAGCCTACTATCTGCGCGGCAAAAAGTCAGATGACACGCTGCACTGGTATTTTGGTCAGGCCAGAGACAGTAACGATGCCGTGACGTGGGGTAACTCAATCACGAGTACATGGCTCACCCTGTCAGGCGACGGTACGGGCGAAACTAACGTTTCAACAATGAACCTCCTGAACAACGCGATTATCGGCGGCAACCTCACGGTAAACAGGGGAGCTGACTTTACCGGCCCGGTAAACGTGTTGGCGAAGGGCGCAACAGCGGTAGGCGATCTGACCAATGCCGCGCTGGTGGTAACGGGCAGTAACAGTGATGGCACTCAGGGGATCACAGTTAACAGCTTTGCACCTACCGTCTCATTCATTGATCGTGACGCAGACGCAGCTGGCTTTCGCTTGAGAGGCGAGGGCAATAGCCTGCGCCTCGATGTGGATAGCCGGAATAATGGTGTAACGTGGAACCAGAATATCGCGCTTTTCAGCGACAAAGGCCACCTTGCACTTGGCGGTGGCAGTGACAGTACTGGACGCATGCTGACGCTTGGAAACACAGCACCTGGCAAAGGCAATCTGACAGGAGCGACGCAGATTGCTGCAATGGCTTACACCAATATTGGTGCAGACGCGACAACTCGCGGTATTGGTTTTGGTGTGGAAATGTCAGTAGGTGACGGAAGCACTGGTCAAAACGTGCCGGAAGTTGTTGAGTTCTGGAGTAACAGCACAGTTGTTAATGCTAACGCGACTGTAGGGCTAATGTCGTCGTTCCGTGTTTTTGACAAAGCCAATCTCAACATTAAAGCGGCCTTTGCGTTTGAAGGGATGATGACGCAACGCGCAGGATTAAATCGGTGGAACCTGTATATGCAGGGAACGGCACCAAACTATCTGCGCGGTCAGACAATTATAGGCGGTGTGGATACTGCCACTCCAGCCAGTTATATCGCGTTGTCGGTAAAAGGCGGACTGGAAGTTAGCGATATATTAAGGGCTTCTAATGCTGCGGAGTTCAGAGGCCAGGTCAGCCTTATTTCAGCAAACCCTTATATCGACTTTAATTCATCAACTGCGAAGCTGAATGACTACGACGCCCGTATTGTGGTCGATGCAACTGATGCGGCTGTTACGGGGCAGGCAACCATGAATATCGTTGCCGGTCGTCTTAATATCAGTGCAGCGTCGCATTTGACGGGGACGCTTACAGTTGATCAAGATGCACATTTTAATAATGGCGCTTATGTAACGGGGCCATTTTGGGCATCAAACCATATAAATATTGGTAGCTTCGGAACAGGTGCTTTTGCTGGCTCTGCAGCTTCCATCAACATTGGGGATTCGGATACGGGTTTAATTTGTCCGTCTGATGGAATGCTTGACTTTTATTCCAACAATACCCGCTTCTTCACTTTGGATGGTTCTGGACCACGCGTTTATTTTGATAAGCCGATAGCCTCTGGTACTCCGGATACTTTTCGAATCATTAGCGGAGGATTTGGTGTTTTCCAGCGTTTCGATGGTACTAACTTCTATTTCATGGCAACGAACCAAAATGATCCGATGGGGACGTGGAATAATCTCAGGCCTCTTTATTTTAATGCTAGAACCGGCAGGGTCGATATGGGTCACGACGTTGCTATCGGTGGCAATTGCTACTTCAATCAGCAACTCAATGTGGGCGGCAACATCGTCGCTGGTGATCGTGTTTATACCGGCAATGGTGGCTCATTTGTTCAGAGCGACGGTAATGTTTACGGCGGATGCTGGGGGGGATACTTAAGTAACTGGATAAGCGGAACTTTCTTTCAACGTGGTTCAGGCGACATCGTTTCGGACGTACGTCTGGCAGGCGAGGGAGGAGGAATACTTAACGGGACTTATAAGGTGCCTAGTGGCTGCGTAATGACAGGATGGTATACGGAAGGCTCAACGCCAGGCGGCGATACGATTTTTTATCGTGCAATTCAAAAAGCCGTGAACGGTAACTGGTACACTATTGGACAATTGTAAAAATGCTGACTCTTAAAAAACTAACGCCGTATGATCATGAACACCGCGACTTAATCATGCCTGGTGCATATTTCCTGCAAACGGAAGACGGCCTTGATTGGTACTATCATCTAACACGATTTGCGGAAGATACAATTAAAATTGCTTACGACGATGCTGGTGTCGTTCGGTTTATTGAAACAGATGCATCTAAGATCTGGCCCGCGAATTTAAGTGTGGTTGAGCTGAGTCCTGACAATGTACCAGCAGAAGCGAACAACACCGGTAACTGGTCATATAGCAACGGTAGTGTGGTTCCGCGTATTTATAGCGAAAGTGAGCTAATCATCAGAGCAGAAGCTGAGCGTGACAAGCTAATTGCTGCAGCCCGTGCAACTATGAATGAATGGCAAAATGACCTGTTACTTGATGAAATCAGCGATGAAGACCGTGCATCTCTGAAGATGTGGAATGGCTATGTAAAAGCACTTAAAGCCGTCATTACTTCATCACCTGCAGAAATTGTCTGGCCAGCACCCCCTGAGCCAGTTTCAATCCGATAAAAAAACATTTAATACCTGCCTTTCACTCTAAACAGCGCCCGGAGGCGCTGTTTTTCTTTACCTCTCTAAATTACAGACTCCTTACCCTCACGCCACCTGATTACCAGGTGCTAAGGGGGGTATGTGACCGATGTAGAAAAAATGCTCGCGGTTTCGCTTCTCCTGTCTTTGCTGAGCGGCACAGGCGTATTCCTGCTGGGAGTACGCGAATACCGGATCAAACCAAACGTATTCAATTTCACCACTGAGTTGGTGCTGGCGCTGATTACCGGACTGACGGCTTATTTTTTTGCGCGACAGCAGGGACTGGACGAAATCGTGATTTACCTCGCCGTGTTGGTTTCAAGTAACAACTGGCGTGAACTTTCAACTGTGTTTAAAGAACGACTCATTGCGGCAATAAACGGCGTATTTGGGTCAAAAGGAGGCTCCGGCCAATGATTGATTTCCAGAACCTGTTTATGACAGCAATGGCGGCGGCGATGGTTATCGATCGCTGCGCATTCGCACGTAAAAAAGTGGCATTACTGGGTTGCGGTGTAGCGGTAGTGCGTGACAATGCGCTGGCCTTCCCGGTCCGCTTTAACATTGCGTGCGCGGGCAAACTGGCGGGGGCAAAAATTGAGTACTGGCTGCGCGACAGTAACGATCCGACAGTGGTTATCTCCGGCAAGCAGCGCACACTCGACCTCTCACCCAAAGGCGTGAGTGAGGAATTTCTGCTGATCGACACGCGCTATCTAGAGCCGGGTGAATGGTATCTGACGGTGCGCGTCACCCACGGCAACAGCCGCCTGAACCCGCTTTACCGAATCTTCCCACTGCAGGATACCGTCACCAGAACTTATCAGCTTAGCAAGTCAGAGCAGGGAGAATATCGTGTCGAATCCTAAGACTTACGTCCTGCTGAGCTTTGATGAACTCAACGAGAAGGGACTGGCGAAGCTGAAAAAGGCGATCGCTACCAGCGGCTTTGAGATAGCCAAAATCACCGCCGCCGGCGCAGCCCGGAAAAAGGATGGTGTACTCACTAAAACCTTCAGCCTTACCGGCATGGACGAGCAGGTTATGACCGTGCAGGTCAACGACAGCGGCGACATTTCCGGCCTGAAACTGAACGGCAAAAACGTGCCGTTTACCCACGTCACAATAATCCCCGATCTGGGACGCCAGCTGGCCGCGCTGTTTAAGAAAGGCTCAACGGCATTTCAGAAGGCGCTGGCGCGCAAGATGGCACGCGTCGCCGCCAGTAAGGACGATTCGCCGCAGCCAAAGCGCGGCGTGAAATCGTCGGTACAGCTGCTGGCCGAAGTGCGCCAGCAGCGTGACGCGTACAAAGCGGGAATCGCAGATACCCAGGCGAAAGCTGACCAGCTGACACGGGATGCCGACGTGGCACAGAAAAAAGCGGACAGCTTACAGACCGAGCTTAATCAGGAGCAGGCGATCACCCGCCAGCTGAAAGAGCAGATCGCCCAACTGGAAGAGGCAGCATGATGAATGAGATTTTAAGCAACCGTATGGTGCTGGACCTCCAGAGCCGCACACCTGGCGCAGTGCTGGCGCAGGCGGTTTATGACGGCCTGATGACCGGCAGCAGCGCGGATATGATGCTGGAAAGCGCCACTATCGACGATATCGATCACACCTACCTGGGAAATGAAAGCCTGGTGCCGGGTGCGATGTTTGAGGCGATCAGCACCGAGCGCATGCGTCTGGCGCAGACCATGCGCGCCTTTGTGAAAGCGTTAAACCGTGGCCTGAACGGGACCAATATCAGCGCCGGTACTGATGATGCAGGCGCGGATACAACCGGGCAAAAAACCGTGGGCGGCGCGGTGATTGGTAAAGTGCGCCGTGTGGCCAGCATACCGGTTATGAGTGCGCTGATCCCGTTATCAGACGGACAAAGCGTGTCGCTGGTTTTCCACTCTCCAACTGCTGACAACGGTAAGATCCGCAATCAGGATACGCTGGTGGCGTTCCAGTTCCTGATCAACAAGCGCGATGTGACACACATTGTGGCCCCTATTGGCGGACGGGATGTGTCGCTACAGCAGGTCACGCAGGCGCTTTCAAACCTGATCGAGAAGAACAGCGGCAAATTCACAAAGCAGAAGGACGCCCAGGCTAAGCTGCGCGCCGAAGTGGAAACTACCCAGGCGGAAACGGACAAGCTGGCAGAGCAGCAATCGGCACTACTGGAGATGGTGGATACACAGACCGCACGCGTGCAGACGCAGCAAGTCAATGAGCAGACGCTGCGCGGCAAAGTCGCAGCCCAGCGCCAGATTAATGCCGACCTTACCGGCCAGCTGGCGGCACTGCAGCAGGCGAAAGCCAGTGAGCCTGCAAGCACGGACACTTTCAGCGATCGCACTATCCAGGTTAAAGCGCGCCTGAACATAGACGGACAGGCGACGCTGAGCAACGGCGCGACGGTCCGCTATCACAGCTATGAACAGGACGGCGAGCTTAAAGGCAAGGTGATCATTACCGAGGCAGACGGCACCATGTATGAAATGCTGTCCAAATCCAGCCAGGGCGCGGAAATGGGTAAAGCAGCGACCAAACTGCTGAAGGCTTACCGCAACGGCGCGGCAGAGCCATATAGCGTTGCTGCAGCGCCAGTAGAGCCCACACCACAGCCGCAACCTGAACCACAACCTGAACCACAGCCAGAACCACAGCCTCAATCCGACACACCCGCAGCCGTCTGGCGCTATGCGCTGGTAAACCGGCCAGTGGGTATCGGCGCGGTACCACCTGAATATGCCTCCGTTGCCGACCAGCCAGCAGAAGGCCAGCCATATAGCGGCGTTGCGCGTAACGGCATCATTTCCTACGACCGTCCGCTTACTGACAAAGAGATTGCTGACTTTGAGCTGAAGCTGATCCCGACGCATGCTGATCTCGATGCGCTGGCCGTAACTGTGGCCGACAAGATGAGCGATTACGCCGCACAGTATCTGGAAATGTCCTCAGAAGACCCGGACACCTACGCAAAACAGGTGCGCATGGTTGCCCGTAAAAACCTGACTGGCGTGGCCTACCCGGAAGGTGAAGACCTGACCTATTTCAATCAGGCCATTAACGCCAGATTGCAGATCCTGGAAGCAGGTGAACCAAAGCAGGAAGAGACCAACGTGACTGACGATCGTGAAAATACTGACCCGTTCTGGATAGCGGCGAAACGCCTGGGCGATCTCGTAGGCTGGGCGTCTGACCTGGTAAATGCTTGGGCCGAAGCGCTGGGTTATGGCAGTGAGCAGATGAAGCAGGCGGCGGACTATGTGGAGACTAATCAAAGCCCTGAGTATCTGAAGGCTGTAGAAGCCGCGATGATCACCGGCAAGCGTATTCCGCTGGTTGAGGAATTAAACACCTCTGAGCCAGAGCCAGCCCCGCAGCCAGAGCCACAACCAGAACCGCAGCCGGAGCCGGAGCCAGTGCCGGAAGCAGACACCGAAGCGCAGAAGGCGATTGATTACCTTCAGGGGCTGACCTCGCTCGATACCGACGACATAGACGTGATCCGTGCTGGCCGTACCCAGGTCCGTGAGGCCATTGCCGCACTGACGGCCGCGGGTGTATTTGATGAAAACGAATCACTGGTCAATGATGCCGTGCAGCATCTGAGCGATCTGCTGGTGGCCGTACAGCGTAACGGGGTGGCCGCATGAGCTTAACCGCACTGCAAAAGTTGGATTTAGCCGATCAGCTGGACGAGCTGATTATCAAAGCCCCGACCGTTAAGGGGCTGGACCTTCTGGATCTGAATGACCAGATGGAGGCGATCATGCTCCAGCTGGGGTATGGCGCTGCGCCAGCACCCGCCACCAGCGAACCGGCACCCGCGCCGGTAACTGAGCCACAACCCGAACCCGTGAAGGAAGATCAGCCCGTTCCTGAAGTGGTTACTGAGTTTCTGGCCGGTAAGTTCACCAGCCAGGCGCAGCTGGATTTTGTCGAGACGCTGCGCCGCGTCGGTGACTACATCGGCGTTTATCTGGAGCTCGACGACGCGAGAAAACAGACCGCCAGCTGGATAGCGGCCAGCGGCCTGGCTGCTTAATCATCACCCCGTTTCGGCGGGGTTTTTTATTCCCGGAATCAAAATGCTGAATGAGAAAATACGAAATCTGCTGAGCGACGCTGGCAGCATATTTGCCCTGATCGGGCTGGTGGGGTCACTGCGTAAAGCGCAGACCGTAACGGGGCGATCGTCATACGTTGTCACCGGCAAAGGGCAGGAAGTGAAGACCGCGTTTAAAGTGGTGGATGCACGCCACCTGATTATCTCCAATAACCTCGATGGCACCATTAACCCGCTTTTTCCGGCTGAGTTGCAGCCCCGCGACCGCACCCGCCTGACCAGCAAAGTGCAGGTCTCCAAAATCGCGGGAAACCTCCGACCGGGGAAGCTGACCGATTCAGGCATGAGCAGCCACGGCGCGCCAATCGTGGGCGCTGATAACGTTGTTGAGTCGGGCAATGGCCGCTCAATGGGTATTACCCGTGCCTATGAGCAGGGACAGGCCGACGAGTACCGGCAGTACCTGATTGACCACGCAAAAGACTATGGCCTGAAAGCGTCAGATATTGCGCAGATGGATATGCCGGTACTGGTACGTGAGCGTGTTACGGACGTCGATAGGGCGCAGTTTGCGAAAGATTCCAACCTCTCTGATTTGCAGGAAATGGCAGCGAGTGAAAAAGCATTTGTGGATGCCGAAATGCTCGACGAGCGGCTGATGGCCATCTTCAACCCGTCCGACGATGGCAACCTGCTGGCACGCTCAAACGACGGCTTTATCCGGGCGTTTATGAAAGAGATTGGCGACACGGCGACGGCGGGCCTGCTGACCGAAGACGGGCGCCCGACGAAGCAGCTGATTGACCGCATGCAAAATGCGATCTTTGCCCGTGCCTACAAAGATGAACGCCTGGTTAAGCTGGTATCCGAAGAACCGGATCCAGAAATGCGCAACATCCTGACGGCGCTCAACACAGCGGCAAGCGAGTTTGCACAGATGCAGATGCTATCCGGAGACGTTCACCGGCAGGCCGTCACCGGGCTGGTGGATGGAGTTCAGTCGGTTGATGGTCTCGATCAACAGGCAATTGCCGCGCTGCAGGATGCTATCAAGCTGGTTCGCCAGGCAAAAGATAGCGGTCAGGCCATACAGGAAGTGCTGGCACAGCAGGGGCTATTTGAGGAATCCAGCAAAGAGGCCGAAGCGCTGGCGCTGTTTATCGTGGCAAATAATCGCAGTGCAAAACGCATAGGGGCCGCGTTTAAAAAGATGGCGCAGAAGATCAACGACGAGCTGTTACACCAGCAGCAGGCGCTGGGGGATATGTTCGGCGGCGGTGATCTGACGCTCGATGATGTGCTGACAGCGGTATCTGGTGAGATTGAGGAGGAGTTTGGCGAAGGTAAAGGGTTAAAGTTTGCTATGTTCGAGTCTGTCAGTACGCGTGCAACTAACTAATTCTGCTGGCGTATAATGTATGTCAGCTCATACTTGAGCTGACAGTTTTACTGGCATCACTTCGTTAAATTTGGCCGTCTGTTTGAGTGAGGAGCAGACATTAACGCCGCGTTCAACCGCTTGTCCGATGAGCGCCTTTTTAGTTAAGCTATTTATTCCAAGCCGTAATGCTGTATAGATGCTTTTTATTAAGGTTTTCATTTACTTCGTCTTTTCGCCCTAAGTAAACAAATTCCATTATGTCATTAAATTCTACATTCTCAGTACTACTCTTATCAAGAATTCCTTTATCTAAGTAGAGTGGTTTTGCCTGCTCAAAGTTATTGTAAAGCAATCCTTGCCTCTCTAGTATTAAGGCGACTTCCTCCAAACGCTCCAGGCAACAAATGTACATATTAGCAGGAGCGTTAGCAACAACTAACTCCGCATGCAGTTTTCCATGAGCAACTTCAATAGCAGAAATAGCTTCATCCGTATAAGGCAATATGCTAGATAACTCACTTTCCCTTTTATTTAGCCAGCTTAATGCGTCCTTTTTGTTAAACGCTTTAAGCAGAACTAAACATAACTTATCAATAACTAAAATATTGTCCTTATCATTGTTATAGAGATTGTCGAGAACAAAAAACCTAATGATTGGAGGGAGTATGGAAAACGCGCACACAACTTCACTGCTGGAACCAAATTTATACTTTTTAAAGTACAAAATAAACAAGCTTGCATACAATTTAAATAACGCTTCAATTGCAGAATCTACATCAGTATCACGAACAGGTTGTGGGTTTTTTGTATGGGTGCATTTATTACCTATTTTCTGTAGCTTTCTAACAGCCCCCATTAAAAATTTATCATTAGAACTCACATCCCTTAATTTTTTAATAACTTTAAAATCACCGAGTGTAACGTCTTCGTTTTGAGGGATATCGCATAATTTGCGTACGACAACTTCTGCATATTGTCGAATTGTAGAGATTTTACCAATGTTGGATCTGGATTCTAAGTAAAAGGCGTCACTAATTAAATCTTTAACTAAATCTTCATATACTTTATTTATGAACTTCATTTTTCTGCATCCGTGATAGAGAATTCTTGTTTGGCTAGTATTTTAATAACATCCTTGCGCATTTAGCCCCTTTGACCAGCCCAGCTATGCTGTGAATGATTACTTAAAGTCAGACAATTTCTAATATTTGTCAAATCCATTTTTTCGTGATAACGCGTATGCGAGTTATCCCGCCGGAGAACAAATGCGGCCTTTTTTCCACTGGAAATTACAAACTCCATACAGTCCGTCTCTTCATCAACACAGAGAGCGGAACCATAATGGACCAATCCCCAAACCGTAAAGCCTTTGGCGACATGCTGGCCTTTTCCGAAGGCACAAGCACACACCCATTAACCCGCATGAATGGCTATGACGTCATTGTGACAGGGCTGGGCGAAAAGCAGGGCGAAGTCTTTACCGACTTCAGCGATCACCCGTTTACACATCGCCGCGCAAAAGAGCTTAACAGCCATGGCCTGGCATCCACTGCAGCGGGCCGTTATCAGCAGCTTTACCGCTACTGGCCTGCCTACAAAAAACAGCTGAACCTGCCTGATTTTAGTCCTGCCTCACAAGAGCGCTTACTCGATCAGCTGCTGAAAGAGCAGGGTGCCTATGCGGACGTACTGGCCGGACGTATCCGCACGGCAATTGGTAAAACTAACGATATCTGGGCCTCACTGACAGGATCGCCGTATGGTCAGAAAACGCATGCCATTGAGACGCTACTCAATGCCTACCAGAAAGCCGGAGGTGTAATTACCGACTAACAGCCGCGCCAGCCTTCAGGGATCGCATAGTCCACGTTTGAGTAGTCGCCGCTTAACGAGTCAACATAGCGGCGGCTTTTTGGGCTTCGATCACCAGTGGACTTAGTTTTAAAACTGGACTTTAGCAACTGATACGCTTCATGCAGTATTCCGCCTTTGCGCTGAAATTCTTCTGCGCGCCGTTCGTTCTGTGCAGCTGACGATGCGGCTGCCAATTGCTTCTGTGTATTCTGGTAAAAACCAAACTTTTTAGCAGGTGCTGACGTCTCAGACTTGTCTGTAGTCATTTCCAGCGTGTCAGAATTTGATTGTTCCCCATTTAGTATTTTTCTTTTACTGGAGTGATCTCTTACTTCTTGTTGGTCACTTTGACCAGGGGGGGGCTGTTCATTTTGACTAGGGGTGGCGTGGAGAAAATCGTTTTTAAAGAATACTTTAGCAACAATTTTCCTTACAATAGTTTGACGTCCTGAAGGCTCCAGATTGGCCTCTTTCAGTGCATCCAGACTTGCACGAACAAACGACAGCGCTTTGCTGGTGAATGTGTATTTGCTGGGCTTGCTGACGCTATGATTTTTAACGTCTCGCTGTTCTTCATAGCTGAGGATACCCAGCTTGACGGCTAAGCGATAAGCGCGCTGAACGGTAGAGATACTGCACCCTGCATCTTCAGCCAGATTTCTGAGTGACTTAACGATGATGAAGTCAGACGTTGAACCAGCCAGGTTGCAGGCAAATTTTAAAACGCGTGTGAGTGATTTTGGTAGTGGGGAAAGTTCAATTATATGAGTGAGATTGAAGCCTGAAATTCGGATAGATCTGTGTTCGTTATTTGAGCGATGTGCGGGAAATGTGTTGCCGGGATCGGCGCTATTAGATACTATAGGCACGTCTTTTGTTCCTAATTGTTCGGCACAGAGACACGTCTCAGTTCCTTTTTAGGTCGGGAACTAAGGCACGTTGTCATCCACGAGACACAAGGTGCAATGCCTGCGTCACAGTGGTTTAAATGGCAACTTCCTGTCAAAGAAGCTGTTCGGCACAACGCCGGTGTGGTCCGCAAAACCACGCAAAGTTGTTGAAAATCGTCTGCGCTAACAGGCGATTTTTTTTCGTCCTCTCATTCAGTCGCTAAACTGAATTTGAGCGCGGATGATAAACGCGATCCGAAAAAGGATCAACACTCAGTTTTTTCCTAATTTTTAGTTTTGACTAAAACGTGCCCCAGTTTTCAGGGCACGGTTTTCTTCTTGCCTTATTATTTTGGGTTAATCCATAGCAGTGGTGTTGAGACCACAGCTGGCGGGCGCGTTTGTGGTAATGTGTGCTGGTGGGCTGATCCGATTGGCAGTGTTGCCGTCGCATTTGTGCCGATTGATTCCAGCATTGCAGCGACAATCTGCGCATCTTCAGGCGTATCCATACGGCATAATGCCGCCTGCTGGGCTTTACTTAAAAACAGCGGCATGTTAGCCAGCGCATCCTTCATAATCCGGCGTCGCGCCTTTGCCACGGTGCCTGCACTCTCGATCATCAGCTGCGCGCTGCGCAGACGTTCCTCCAGCTCCAGACGCTTGCCGTGCTCGATGTGGAGCGCCGATTCCAGCAGCGAAGAATCCGCAGATTCCAGCATGGCCGTCTGGCTACGCAGGGTTTCAAAGTGCTGGATAATGTCAGCCGCCTGATTTTCTGAATACCCCTTTTCCATTAGCCCCGCGTGAATGGCGTCGGCGCGTTCATTGGCCGATTCCAGCAGCAGTGCAGGGTGATCCTGGCTGATATAGTTCGGATTGGTCACGTAGTCGAAGCCGTGAAAGCTGGTCACTTTTGAAATGGCGTTATCGTCGCCGCCAGTCGCCCAAGACCAGCCACCAGCGCGGGAACGGTTCATGCCGTCAACGATGTTGCCAGGCTCGGTGTCCAGAATCTCCTGAACGTGAGTCACGATGCCGTTATCATCCACGCTGGCCTCCAGCGTACGGTTTGATGGTACGTTTTCCAGCGTGACCGGCTTACCGTCAATCATGACGACTGCAAATTCCGGCAGGTTTAGCCGTCCGGTCTTCGCGTAATAGGCGGCGCGACGTCCGTGGCCGTAATAGCCGAACATTTCTCCCAGCTGAATGCGCTCCTGAGTTTCGGGGCTGGCGAACGTTTCGCGCACCGATCGCAGCAGGTAATTGCGGTCATTCTGTGGAGTAAAGCGGCGGATTTTATCAATCAGGGAAAAACGATCCGTTACCGTGCGGAGTGCTTCCATAACTTCCTCTTAATTACTATGGGATGCCCCGTAAAGCGGCGGCAGTGCTGGCGGTTGCCTGCACGAAAGGATGGTAGAAAGGTTGTAATTTATGGGGTTAGTGATTCTTTAATAATGGCTGGATCTATTGACCAGTGGATAATTTCACATAAGACATATTGAATTTATCAGCACGGTGGCTATAGTGTGCGCGCCGCTGAAGAGATCCAGCGGCCAGGCTTGGAACCCTGAAAAAGCATGAGAACTGGCACATTGTGCCTTCGGCGCTACCACGTCCGGATTACTCCGGGCGTATCTATGGTGGCGTTGGTGGGGCTACCTTCGGGTAGGCCGGTTTTCTTGTGCACCGGTAGTTCCAACCCTGTCAACGTCACCACCCGGAGATTGGAACCTCCTGTAGTGACGCTTCTTTTCGCACAAGGAGCATTTCATGCCTGACATCCCCGACACGCCACCCCCGGCGACACTACTGTTTGAGCGTGCTATGACCGCTATCAGCCAGACTGAAAGCGTCATCTGCCGTCGTGCCAAATGGGGTAATACACCCGTTCACGTTTTTACTCAGAATGACGCTGACAGCCAGAAGACATTTATCGTCATGGGTGAAACGGGCGTGCTATTTTTCTATGATCCTACGCCTGAAGATATTCTATCGTCAGACTGGCAGGTCATTTCGCTGCTACACTGAATCGGCAATTTGTCATAGTGTCGCAAATTAGAGCTGATTCAGGTTTCAGCGGTTAATTCAGTTTAAATTACTCCGCTTGCCAGATCGTCTCTTTCGGGCGTATATATGTCAGTACCAGGCTGAATATATAGTAGTGTCTGCCCGCAATTTAAGATTAATAATAAGAATCAATATCACTATCCTTTTCCTGTATAATCAGGATCATCCTTGCTTAAGGAATTAACATGTTAAAAGCAAAGAAATACTACGTGTCTTTTCATTATGAAAGCGGCACGCTGCTGCACCGGGAAGGCTGTAACTTACTCCCGAAATCGCCTGAAAGCCGGACTTTTATCGGCACCCTCTATACGTCGCAGCAGGCAATGACAGTAGCGGTGGTACATCATCGTAATACTGAACACTGCCCGGTATGTCTCAAGAAACAGAACCCCGAACAGGCTGATGCCCGTAAAGAGCAGTTCGCAAGCCTCAGCCAGAAACGGCGCACCGTAAATACAAAGAGACCTGTGTCTAAAGCAAAACCGGAGGTAGTGATAGCGACACAGAAATGCCAGTCCGATGGGGGGGCAAAAGTTATGCCAGCAGCAGCCGTAATGAAGAGCGCAATGGCTCAGCCGCAGCACGGCCCGCAGCAGGTTGTGAGAATTAAAAAAGGTGTTGAAGCTGTTGCTGTGCAGCACTTTGTTTACAGTTGGCCTGATTAGCTGCATCTGATACCACAAAAACAGTCTCCTGATAACTGGCTGTCTGTTACCGCATGAAGGCTTACCTGCGTGCGGTTTTTTTCCTGCAATTAATACGTTAACAAGTATTCATGTAATAACGCTTATTAATAATCAGCGTGATTTACTAAGCCAGTAATAGTCATTTTAATTATCCGGGCAAAATTACCTCTTGTTTTGTCCATGGAAATTAGATAACACCGGGAAGTACAACTTTGTAAGGCTTAACTCTATATGGTTTTTTTGGTCTGGCATTATTCTCAAAAATTATGCTAAATTGGCTATATATTTATGAAGTGAATATTTAAATTCAGTCACTTACATGTTGCTGAATGGTGAGGTTTTAAACAACGCGATTAATAATTAGTGCAGGGTAAATCTATAGTCCGTTAAAAAATGTTTTTAAAAGTAAAACTAAAATGCTAAGTTTTGTTAACGCAGACGGGCTAATGTGAAAAAGGTTGTTATATAAATTTTACATACATTCATCTGTCGCTATTACGGGTTATGGATAGCCATGAATAGTACCAATTCCGAATGATAATTTCGTTACGCACAGCACCTCTGTTTTTGTCATCCAGGTATATCCGCATTGATAAGATTTTTATCAACCGCACACCCCCTGAAAGTGGCGTGCGGCCTTTTTTTATTGGTTGTCAGCTGCCGGGTGTCGTCACGTAACGCGCAAATGCCACCAGCTCTTCATGCGTCCAGCTGACCGGATCGGAGCTGTCAGGCGCGGATTCATTCATCATTCCGCTGCCGCCTTCATCCTCCTGCGCATCCGCTTTCTTCCTGCTCTTCTCAAATTCCGCCAGCATCTTGTCGAGCGTGCCGCCGTCCATTTTCAGCTGATCGCTGAACAGGTAGCGCATGAACGTGTCATTTTCCGCCAGCTTGTTGTTGGCCTGTAGCGCGTCCATGACCTGCACCATAAGGGTAATGAAGTTGGCGCGGGCGTCCATTTCGCGGCTTTCTTCTTCCTGAATGGCGGTGTTCATGGAGTTAAACTGCACGACATAGGGCCGATCGTTAACCGGGTACACCTTGCCGTATTTGAACGCTAGGTGAATGTCGATCAGTCGGTAAATCATTTCCTGCGCACCCTGTCGCAGCCACTGCGCCCGGAGTGCCGCCTGAATGGCCGTCTGAATCCAGCCGCCTTCACCCAGTCCGCCAGCCATTTGATCGGCCCAGCCCAGCATAGTTGAGTCTATACCGAGCGCGGCGCACAGCTGGCGCAGGTGAAACATCACGTCCTCAATGCCGGTAATGTCGGCGGGTATCGACTGCGTATCAATCGTAATACCGTTTTTACCGTCACCCATCACAGGAATCACATGGTTCATCACGGTTGGCATGGTGTTACCGTTCACGGCTTTTTTCTGAAGCGCTTCGCCGTGGCGTTTGAGCGTCTGCGAAACGGTGCGGGTGTAGTTCGCTCCGACGACCGGATCGAGTGAGTTGGTGGTCAGGGCAATCAGCCGGTCAATTTTGGCGGCGTTGTAGCGCGTCGCCTTAAGCGCATTCAGCGCGCCGACCAGGTTCAGGAAGGGTTCATAGGCATGCGCCAGGAAGCTGGTGCCGTAGTTCTGCGTCTCCGCAACCTCCTTGTCTTCCTCTTCCGACAGCAGAGAGTAGCCACGATTGCCGGACGTGACCGGCTGCACGTTGCGCGTGGGCGTCCAGTAGGGATTTTTCATCGGGACTAGCGACCACGGCGCAGACAGCGTGCGGGTGTGGGTGTCGGGTGCCAGCACATAATCTCCGCCGAAGCCCACCAGCTGATCGCCTTTGTAAAACTCCTGGATGAAATAGGGCAGCGAGTAATAGCTATTTTCCAGACTGGTGATCCCCTTGCCGGTACGGGCATAGGGGCGGACATAGGAGACGCCGAAAATCGCCATGGTCATAGCCAGCGACGGCAGATGCCGGTTAATCATCGCGCCGAGATCGTCCTGTAGCTCTTTGGCCCTTGCCGCGCCTTCTGTGTATGACGGATCAACCGGCACGATAGAGAACGCCAGACCGGTTTTTTTGTCCGGCGCGAGTGCGTGGCCAATGTGGATATTCAGTGCGGCTGAGCACGTCGGGCTGTTAGCCATTTCCTCCAGAATCGCATAGCGCTGCAGCCGGTCCAGTGGCAGCTCCGCGCCCAGGTAAAGACTGTCGCCGGCAGAGGTCATTTCCCCCGCCTTCCCCTCGTTGTATGCCATTGCCGCCAGCCCGGAGCGAGAGACAACCACGTTTTGCCCGTTAGTCCAGGCGAGGCTTTGCGGTGCATCTGCTGCAGCGCCCCGGAATGCCTGCCTCAGTGCGCCTAAAACAGACAATGCCTTTTTTTTAGTAGCCAAAGTTATACGCCCTATTTAATAAAACTTTAGAATCCGATAAAGCATATTCGCTTTATGCAATCTGAGGGAAAGTTACACAGTGGAAAATCCAGCAAACAGGGCGGTGCAGGAGGCGGGATCGGTTGAGGAACTGATCCGGCTGGTCATGCGCTTGCACAAACAGCGGACCGTAGTCGCGTTTGGCGTGACCAAGCGTGAAGGCGTGAGTCTTCAGCGTGAGCGCCGGAGTGCAAACGACAATGCGATCGCACTGCTTAACTCACTGCCGCAGGGCTTCGACGGCAACAAACTGACTGATGAACAGCGCCGGGTACTGGCGGGCTACAGCGGTGAGGGCGGTCTGGAAGGAAGCGGCGGCAGTCAGTATGAGTACTACACACCGCCATTCATGGCCGAGGGTATATGGGATCTGTTTTCGGATTACGGTATTACCAGCGGTCACATGCTGGAGCCGTCAGCCGGTACCGGCGTTTTTCAGGAGACAAAACCAGCTGGCGCTATGATGACGTCAGCAGAGATTTCTGACACGTCCGGACGTATCAACCAGCTGCTGCACCCGGAGGATGATGTTCGCCTGGGCGCATTTGAGAAGCTGGCGGCATCCGTGCCGGATAACAGCTATGACCACGCCGTAGGTAACGTGCCGTTTGGCGACTCGCGCACAGGCTTTGCCGAGCTCGACCCGGCTTACCGCGATGAAACCAACGTTGGCCATTACTTTGTGATGCGCACCATCGACAAGGTGAAGTACGGCGGGCTGGTGGTGCTGGTGGTTCCTAACGGCATGACCGACGGCGGCGGCAACAACAAGAAGCTGCGCGATCGCGTCTCCCGCGTGGCGGAGTTCCTGGGCGCGCATCGCATGCCGTCCGGCACTTTTGCCGAAAGCGGCACCGCAACGGTGGTGGATGTGTGGGTACTGCGTAAGCATACCGAGGCGCTGACTCAGCTGGTTCATGACAGCGATGATCAGTCTCTTGAGGCGGCAAGCGTGCTGTGGCCAACGTTCATCCGGGGCAAGTGGTTTGAAACCGAAGGCCGTCGCTTTGTTCACGGTGAAACCGAGCGATCTGACTTCAATAATATTCTGGTGGTCAAAAAAGATGGCCAGCTGACTAATGAGGCCATGAAGGCCGCACTGTCACGCCGCTTTGACAGCCGCATTGACTGGGATCAGCTGGGTACCGCTGCTGCTGTCTGGCAGTCGCCGGTTGAAGGCGATAAGCGCCTCCTGGCTGGCGTCTGGCACACCTACGACGGCACCCGGTTTATCAAAGACGCCACCACGGCATCGAGTGGGATTGATGCGAACCGGTTCGGCGCGGCCACGTTTGGCGATCTCCAGACAAAAACGCGCACCATTAACGGCATGCTGTCGCTCGATAGCCGCGAACTGTACGCCGCCAGCATCGAATACCCCCAGCTGTTTGACGATCGCACCCATGCTGCGATCCGTTTCGCCATGCAGCAGAAACCGGGCCACCGCTGGCGCGTTATGCGTGCCTCGATCATCGGTTTGCGTATCAATGACGCGCTGAATACGCAGATGCTGGGCGGCGACGCCAGCGGCATCATTGCCGACGCTGCCCGCCTGGTGAGCGAAGAAGTGGGCCAGTACGGCACGCCGAAAGGCCTGAAACTGGCGGGGCTGTCTGACGCCAGCGCGAAAGGCTGGCTGAGTTTTCAGGCCAACGTGAGCCGTGAGGGCGATCTGTCAGCGCTGCTGAACGGCACAATTGACCGCAGCGAAGCCGTGGCAGTCGATTTCTCCAGCCCGGAGCAGGTGGTATCACACCTTTTCAGCGACGTTGATATGGTCCCGGTTGCGCTGGCCGCTTTCCGTGCCGCGTTTACCGGCCAGCTGCCGGAAGATGACGACGCGCTACTGGCGCACCTGGCGACGTTCCCGGAGATCGCCCTTGATGGCAACGGCAACATCATGCCGCTGGCACGCGCCACCAGCGGCAACGTGCGTGGCAAAGTCTCCCGCCTGGCGGGGCTGATTGATGATGCGCCGGACGGCCCGGTAAAGGCGAACTATGTCCGCCAGCTGGAAGCCATTAACGAGAAGCGCAAGCACACGCCGGTTGAAGACATTACGGTAAACCTCAATGCCCGCTGGCTGGACCGTCGCCTGATCAAAGAGTTCCTGATCGAGCAGGGCTTTGATGACTTCAAATACTCGCAGGATCTGGAAAACGACAATGGCTATCTGACCGCAGAAGACAACTACGCGGGCAAGGACGGCGTTTTCTCTGGCTATCAGGTTCGATCTGTCACCAGCAAAGGCGGCGTGACCGAGTTCAAGCGCGCCAGCTACAAAGACGGCTTCTACAACCAGCTGGAAAATTACCTCAACGGCGTGAAGCCACGCGGGGTAAACGCCAATGTGTACCTGAAGCGAATCAGTGAGCTGGAGTCGCATTTCAATGACTGGCTTCGCACGCATCCGGACGTGGAAAACGTTGTCAGTGATTACAACGACGCCTTTAACGGCTACGTTCCGTTTGAGCACTCTTCTTCCTCGCTGCAGCTGCAGCAGATCAGCGGCAAACGTCTCCCGCTGAGCTATCAGAATGCCGAAGTCCGGCGCCTGTCAGAAGACGGCCGCGGCATCATGGGCTTTGGAACAGGCCTGGGTAAAACCACGACGGCGCTGGCGCTGGAAGCCTACAACTACGAGGTAGGGCGCAGTAAGCGTACCGTTTACGTCGTGCCGAAAGCCGTCCTCCAGAACTGGTATCACGAAGCGCAGAGCTTCTACAGTGCCGAAGCCTTCCAGAACATGCTGTTTGTCGGGCTGGATGAAGTGCGCGGTGAAGATGGCCAGATCATGCAAGCCCAGGAGCGTGACGAGAACAACGAGCCGAAACTGGACAAAGACGGCCAGCCGGTGATGCGTAATGTGGTGAAAGAGTCCGCGGCCGCCACTGTGCTTGAGCGCATGAACATGATCCCGGTCTCCAACTACCGCGCCGTGGTAATGACTAAAGAGCAGTTTGGCGATATCCCGATGCGCCCTGAGACTATTGAGGAAAACTCCAGCCAGGCAGTCTTTAACCAGATTGAGAATGGCCGCACGGACCTGATGAAGTCCACGCACCGCGCCGCCACGTCCCGTAACAAACTCCGCGACAAAGCCGCCGATACCGGCACGAAGAAAAAGAGCCAGATCCCTTACTTTGAGGATATGCACTTTGACAGCGTGATCGCAGACGAAGGGCATAACTACCGCAACTCGCACAGCGCCGGACGCGAAGCAGGCCAGCTGGCCTACCTGCCTAATCCGTCTGTCTCCAAGATTGCCCGCGATATGGCCGTAAAAAGCCAGTACATGATGAAAAAGTACAACGGCCGCGGCGTCGTTATGCTGACCGCAACGCCGCTGGTTAACTCACCGATTGACGCCTTTAACATGCTGTCACACGTCGTGTCGCTGGATGAGTGGAAGGCGATGGGGATACTGACGCCGGATGACTTTGTGCGCGTATTCGGTGAAACCGACACTGTTACTGTCCAGAAGATTTCAGGCGAACTGGAGGACAAGCAGGGGCTGGTAGGCTTCAAAAACCTTGATGGTCTGCGCGGCATCTTCCATCGCTGGACGACGCTTAAATCTGCTGCTGACGTGAAAGACAGCGTGAAGATCCCAGGCCTCGACGAGAAAACCGTTGGCGTGCCGATGACGCGGGACCAGAAGGAGCTTTATGAAGAGCTCCGCGTGCGCGCCAGCCGTATCGGGCAGAAGGAAATCGTACAGGACAATGGTGACGGCCACATTTCCATTGTGCAGAACGACGACGATTTCATTTTCTCTGTTATCCGCGACATGGATAAGGTGGTTATCGATCCGGACCTGTACCGCTCCGCTATCACGTTCCGCTTCCGTGAAGAGGACGTAGAACTAGCGAAACAGGTGGCGCGTGCGCTGCCGGGTGAGGCCGGTGGCCAGCTGCTTGCCGGTGATGATGAAGAGACAGCTGAGGATGCGGAAACCGGCCTTACCGATACGCGCACCAGCAAGGTAGTCAAAACCACGCTGAAGGATCGCGGGGGCGTCGTGGAGCTGGTGGTGAGCGACACGCTGGAGCAGCAGGTACTGGACGCAATCGCTGCTGCCGGTATCAGTATGCAAAACGTCTCACACCCGGTACCGCCAAAGTATGCCGCGCTGATTGAGAACCTGAAGGCAGGCCTGCCGGACGGTAAGCAGATCATTTTCATGGATGAGAAGTCCCAGCACAACAAGCTGCGCCGCATTATCGCCAGCGCCCTGGGCCTGACAGAGCAGCAGATAGGCATTATCAACGCTACAACAGTCAGCCAGGCGTCCGGCGTGAAAGTGAAGCCCGTGAAGAAACCGGTTGAGCCGGTGGAGAAAGCGGACGGCAGTTTTAAGGACGGTGCATGGGACAAGTATTATCAGGATCTGGCGCGCTATGAGGATTATCAGGCCGCAATGAGTGACGCCTCGCTGGCCGGTATGGAAGGGATCGCCGCCGACTACAACGAAGGCCGCACGCCAATCATCATCTGCAATAAAAAGGCCGAGGTGGGGATCAACCTGCACAAAGGCACCGCCGATACGCACCATCTGACACTCCCCTGGACGCCAGCAAGTATCGACCAGCGTAACGGACGCGGCGCCCGCGTGGGCTCTGAGCGCGACACCATGCGCGTGCATTACTACTGTGGCAAAGGGTCATTTGACGAGTTCCGCCTGGAGACGCTGCAGCGCAAGAAAAACTGGATCAACGACGTCATGAAATCTGACGTATCCAGCATCAGAAACGGTGATGTGGAGTCCAAAGAAGAGCAGAGCCTGCTGCTGGCCGCTAACCCGGAAGAGCGCCGCGCTCGCGTGGATGCACAGCTGAAAGCTAAGCGTGAAGCGGACCGCCAGCAGGCCGAGCGTGAAGCCGCTGCCGCGCTGGATATCTACCTGAAGGCAAGCGTTGCGGCTGCTACCCCCGTAGAAGTACTGGAAGACAACATTACCAAGCTGTCTGCTGCCTTTGATGCGATCAACGGCGATGTTGATGGCTTTCGCGAGGATGTCACCGAAGCTGAAGCCGCCTATAACCTTGAAGTTGAGAAGTATGGCAAACGGTCAGCTGATCAATGGCGCGGTCAGGATCGTCGCGTAGCGCGTGCTGCACTGCGTGATGGCCTGGCGAAGCAGAAGAAGCTGGAGCAGGAGCTGGGCGGCGCACGTAAGGCACTCACTCGTTCCAAAAGTGCGGCCAGCACCATCAAGCGCTCCCGCGGGGAATTAGAGCGCGCCATTAAGTCAGGCACACTTGAAGTCGATCCGGACGTGCTGCGCGCCCCGGAGCAGTACATGAAACTGCCTGATGGCCAGCTGCTACGAATTGGCGCGACATATGAAATCTGGCTCAACGATGACCGCGAAGAAAAGGGCGTATTCCAGATTCGTAAATTCTTCCCGGAGAAAAATACGGTTGAGGTAGAGCTTATCCATAAGCCGCTGCGCTGCTATACCGGTCCGAACGTAGGCGGCTTAGCTGAAATGCCGTCTGCGCTGGTGGGCGATCGCGTGGATATCACCAGTGACCAGGCAAAAGCGCTCCAGACAGCTGCGAAAGGCATCGAGCCGACAGACCTGGCTGACACGCTGAGCCGTGCTGACTTCTACGCGGCCATTCACGCGGGCGTCCTGAATGTGCGCACAGACGGATGGCTATACCGCGACAGTGACGGCAGGCTGAAACTGGCTTACCTCAGCGGCACGATCAGCGCCAGCGAAGAGCGACCGGCTGAAACGTGGCTGTATCCGGACCACAGCGACGAGCAGCTGAAGCGCGAGCTTTATCAGTACAGCGTGGATACCAACATCTACAGCGCGCAGGGTTTCTTTAAGGCGATGTTTGGCCGCAACTACGACACGGCATTGCAGGCTTACGGGAAGCAGGCGGGCATGGCGGACGTGGTTAAAGTCTTTAAGCGGCTGGTGGCTGAGTTTGAAGCAAACGACTCTAGAAAGCGGACGATGACCGGCGCAACGGATGCAGAAGCGCACGCCGCTTTCCTGGGCGCAGCGCAGGATCGTTACTACTGGAGCAACGTGATCAGTGTTCGCCAGTTCCGTAACGGTATGGAAGGTTTCTCCAACCGTAACGAGTATGAGGTGATATTCGATCAGCTGCGTAACGAGATGGCCGACGGCAAGATGCAGGCAATCAGGTCACTGACAGAGCAGTATGCCGCCGCGGCGCTGCAGCAGTTCCGCCAGATGAGCGAAAGTGACAGCCAGGCAGGGGTTGCTGTGCTGCTGGTTAAGTCAAAGTTTGACGCACAATCTGACATTACACGACCGGCCACCATTACCGAATCGCCTGCGGCAGTTTATCTGCGTGCCGGCGTTTCACTGGGCGCGCTCGATGAAGCAGCGATCAGTGCCGAAACGTTTACCTCATCCTCCGCCATTATGAGCCGGTTAAATGAGGTTTATGCGTGGCTGGAGCAGATCGAGAAAGGCGGATACCGGGATTACGCTGTAACGTGGGATGACTACAAAGGGATGATTACCGGCAAGCTGTCACCTGATGCTGTGAAGGCGCGCCGCGACGAGGCTCAAAGACTAGCAGCGGCAGCGGCAACGACCGTGCGCACCGCACAGGTACAGAAGCAGTCCGATGGCTTCCAGGTCATGAAAAACGAGCAGGAGCTGGTGGCTTCGCGCAAGTGGAGGAACCGCACCTTTAAAATCGACTTCCCGGCTGGTGGTGCCTACGTGCTGACGGATACCAGCGACACGCCGGTACTCAAGCGTAAAGCAGTGCGTGACCTCATAAAGGAGAAATACGGCGCGAAATTCTGGAACTTTGAAGAAGATCCGGTAGCCGGAAACGAGTTCACACAAGCCGCCTGGCTTATCCCTTCCTCCCATGATCTCGATGCGTTACGCAGCGATATTGTAAACGCATAATTCAGGAGCGGCCCGCAAGGGCCGTCTAATATGACCACACTGATTGATACCATTAAACCGACTGAAACCTATATCGAGAGCCTGCTACCGCTGGCACTGGACGGGCGAACCGAAGAAGCATTTTCACTAAACTATCTGGAAAATTTAGTAAAGCGCGTCAGCAGTGCGAGACTCGCATACCGGGCTTTCGGCCCATGGTGGCCTGCGATTAAAACGTTATTGCTGGAACGTACTACTAAATTTGGGCAGGTAGTTGAAAGTGACATCGCTGAAATATATTCACTTTCACGTCCTGCCCTCACGATCATTGCTGCTCATCTGTATGCTGACGAGCGCACTGAGAACGATGCAGTATTCAGTGCTTACCATCTGCTTCCTGTTGTGCCGTCGGCGGATGATACTGAACCTTATCTGTACGTCAGCTATGATGAATCCATAGAGAAAAGAAGATATTAGGAGACACCGTGCCGCGAGAAAACAAATACCTCAAGCTGGAGGAACTGGAAGCCTATGCCTATGCCAATGGCGCGGAGCTGAATTTTTACCCCCCGACTGGGGTATTCACAATGCGCGACCGCAAGGACATTGAAACATGGGTATGGGTCATTAATCCCTACACAAAGGAGAGGGTCAAGCGGGTACGGGAACTGGACAAAACCAGCTGGATTTTCGCCCTGCAGGATGCACTTGAGCGCATGAAAACTGCCTCTGGAGCCTTGTTGCAGGTGAAAAGTGACGAAAAGTCATGAATCTTGTTGACGGTAAATTAGAAAACCCTTAGATTGCATTAAGCAGCTAAGGCTGCGACAAAGAAAAAGCCCGACCATATGGCCGGGCTTTCACTTTGCAGGGGTTCAGTTTGGCGACGTACACCCCTGCACCTAACAAAGAGAATATACCATGATTAATTTTGCGCAGCGTGATTTTGTTAATACCACTCCAAACAAGGCTCCAGCAGCTGAAGCCACAACGATTCCTAATATGATCGGCAAATTCGTTGTACTCGGTCTGTCCACAACCGGTCTTGTCTATACCCTGATGTTTATGTGGATGGCGCACCAGTAAACTGATAACTGCCTGTAATCACTATCTTTGAAAGATGTAGATTACAGGCTTGTTTTTTCCCGTCTCAGCGTTAAAAATACCCCCCAACGCAGATCCATCTTTTAGACTATTTAATCATCGGTTGGCAAATCCGGATATGCGCTTCAGTGAAGAGTGGTTGCACTCCTACAAGAAAAACCAAAAAACCCGTCCAAAAGTAGCTGATAAATCTGCTGGTGGAGCGTCGGTAAAATCCGGCAAAGCGTCTGCCTGGTTAGCAGCAGTTACTGAAATATCGGTTCACGCAAAAGCGCTGGCCGCTCTCGTCAAAAAACCCGATCTGCGCAAAGGCAGGCAAGAGCACTACGATCAGGTTCGAATCTTTGACCATTTTCACCGTCACAACAGGGTTATTTATGACCATCTGTATGCCGTACCTAACGGAGGATTTCGCCTAAAGGCGACCGCCGCAGCAATTGAGGCTGAGGGCGCAAAGCGGGGCGTTCCGGATATGTCCCTGGAAATACCGGCAGGCATCTATCACGGAATGCGGGTAGAGCAGAAACACGGTAAGCGTAAGCCTTCAGAGCAGCAGGTGACGTGGATGCGTCGCCTGAAGGCGCAGGGGTATTACGTTCTTTTATCTTTTTCACCTGAAGATACGATCAGGGTGATGGAGCAGTACGCAGTTCTCACAGCCGGTGAAGCAATGCCAGCGCATGAGAACGACGGTTTCTGGAGCGAATAAGTGCTTTTTGATGCGCAATTTTTTACCGGATGCCCCACGTTTGAGCAGTATGCGCGCCGCAATAAAACGCGCGACAGCTTAGGCCGGGGGCTTTCGGTTTTTGCCGACATGGCTATGGAAGTCGGCATTTTTAAAGTACCTAAGCAGGAGCTTATGACGCGCAGCGGCATGAGCAACCGCCAGCTGAACTATTTCGGCGGCGTGAAGGGGATTAGCTACATCTTGAGAAAATCATTAACAGAAGGACGCGGACGCATGACTACGGCACAGATCGAATCTTTGAGCAAAATTGGTATCGGTGCCATTGCGTGCAGCTATGACCAGGCCTTGCTGAAAATGAAAGAAGATCCGGCTTTGCTGATGCGTCGTGAAGCGTGGAAGCCGGGTTATTTTGTGTCGCTGGAGCAGGAGCATGAAGGCTGTGACGTGCTGGAGCTGACTCATCCGGACGGCACTACAGAAATGCATGATCTGAGCATTCAAGATATGCAAGTCTGCGACTGGGTAGTTATCAGCTGATGGGCCTGAATAAGCCGTTTCATTACCATTCGGTCTGTTACATGGGCGACAACGGCAAGATGCGATCCGGGGTGGTCCAGCTGGCCACGCGACAGGTATCCCGTCAGGTGCTGGAGAATGTCCGGGTTACGCTGAGTTTTGACGAAAACGCAGTGCTGGTCTCGCACAGTTACCTGGGCCGCATGACGCAGGCAGAGTATGAGACCGGCGAGATCAAAGCGCCGTCTGTACTGCTGAATGTGCTGATGATTCTCACAGTAGCCGCCGTAGTCATAGCGGCGCTAAAACTGCTGTAATCCACTGCTGGTGGCGGAGTCCATGACAATGCCACCAGCGACACCCTTTCAATCATTCAACGAAATCTAAGAAAATCCTTAGACAGTGGTTAATTTCTAGTTATCATCTGCCGCAATTCAAACGCGGATCTGATTCTCACTATGACAACTCTCGCTCCACTCCAGCAGCTGCAAAATCTTCCTGAATGCAACGTTGATGACGATGTACTTCACCAGGCCTTTGTCACCGCCTACGGCCAGCTTAATTCCGTCCGTAAACGCCTGACGCTCGATGACCTAGAGCTGCGCCTTCTTGATAACTGCACTAATGCGCTGGAGCAGATCCAGATCGATATCGGTATGCGCCTCAATTATGAAGCGGATACCTACAATCTGATGTTAGAGGCGCTGGAGCAGGTACAGCAGCAGCTGGCCGTGCAGTCCGCACTGCATAACGAAGTAACGAAAATCCGTCTTGATGCGCAGAACGCCATTGAAGAAGCCAGAGACGCGGCAAAAGAAAGCGTGCTGGAAGCAGAGAACCGCGCAATCAGAGCGGAAACGAAGCTGCAGAATATGGAGTCAGCCCTGACGACCGCACAGCTGGCCCTGGCCACGCTAAATCAGGAGCACTCGCAGTATCGCCGTAAGCATCCTGAACGCCTGGCAACTGACCTGAACGAGCGGGACAAAACCATTTCGCAAATGCGCGCTGACCGCAAAAAGGAAAGCGTTAAACGCCAGGACTTACAGAGCAAACTGAACATCGCGGATAAGGTTGTAGGCGATGAGCGCCGCCAGCGCGCTGAGACGGCTAACGATCTGCTTAAGACAACTGCGCTGTATAACCACCTGAAAGAGCGCGTCGATTTTCACGATGGCCGGGAAGACGTGCAGCAGTTCCTGCTTCAGCTGCCGGACGGCTCCGGTGACGTGGGCTGCTATATCTACAACTTCCACTTTGGTCTGAGCGTCTTCCACGGCATCCGCGACGTCTCTATTGAGACGGCTGATTTCCATTTCCAGATCCGCACCGCGATGATGCTGGCAATGGACGTAGTGCCAGGTATATGGGGCAATCCGGTATTCCGCCTGCTGCCGGATCTTGAGCCGATGTGGGATACCGCTGTTAACGACGAGCTCCACGCACGGATCATGAAGCGCGTAGCGCAGGATTTCCCGCGTCTCCACCAGCGCATTCTGGATGGCAAAGCCGCGCCGGTCTCTGAGCTGGCCATACCGACACGCGCCCTTAACGCACTGACTAAGGCCGGATATGAGACGGTTGCCGATGCTGGTGGCGAGCTGCCTGCTGAGCTGGCGAAAGTGAAGGGGCTAAGCGAGGCTTCTGTGGTGGAGATCCGCGCTGCCGTGAACAGCTGGTGCATAAAATGGGCGAAAGCCAACGGCGATATTGAGAACATTACAAACCCGAAAGTAAAGCGCCGCTAACTCTCATATACCTCTCTACATTCGCTTTGAAAATCTAAGAAAACTCTTAGATTTTCATTGCTTCATAACTCCGTTTTGTGTACATTTCTCCCCGCTGACAAGGGCATCACGACTCTATACACAATCATGGTAGGCATTTGGCGGGTTAGGCATAACTGTCTGTTTAATCCGCGTTTTTTCACATATCAAAGTCTATTCCAGAGTAGGCTTTGCTGTGTGTGTAGGATTTTATGCCCGGTAGTTTCCGGGCTTTTTTTCAGGTTCAGCCGTGAGCGCATCAAGGTGTGCTGACGGCTGAAACGGGGAAACGCTTCGGCAGCGAGGCAAACGCAATGCAAATCTGGCAGGTGTCTCCACACCTATTTGTTACGCAAGCGGGCAGGTTGACCAGATACCTAAGTGTCCGCGCCGGGTATGCACCGGCAATTATTCAGCAGGTTTAGCTCAGTCGGTAGAGTGTTCCATTGTCGGCGGTTCAATTCCGCCAACCTGCACCAGTTCGTAACGGGCCGCCCCCGGTTATTAGCTTTTTCCGGGTGTGTTATGAGTAGGGTGAACGGCAAGTAGCCCCTCCTGTCATGGCAGTGAACGCGGTTGATGGACTAATCCCGCGCATAGAACGCCCCATGAGGCTTAAACATGTTCCCGCCTGATCCTCGTAAGGGATCACCATTTGTGAGCGCGCTGGTGCTTCTGTCGTTTTACTGGCGTTTGGCGAAAGATTACCTCTGTCAGCGCGCTCACAAATGGGGGAATGCGGCTATGCGCACGCGGGACGGAACAGTTACCTGACGTTTTGCAAATTCCTTTACATGACCCGTCCGTAGATTCCGTATCGGACAGCTGGTGGCACCAGCCCCCCATGCATTACACGTCAACACCAGGCGATGCCCTGTTTACTGGCTAATTTGGCTGGTGGCGGGGCAGGGTATCGGCAGACCTCAACACGCCGTGACTGCTGGTAAAGTCCAGCCCATAACGGCGAGGACACTGGCAGGTGACTGAAAATAACACCTGGCGCGTGGTTGCTCAGTGTTCTCGACCGTTGTGGTGATCGCTTTAACACACCGTAGGAGTTGTGGATCTGGAATCCACGGGGCGAAAGCCTTGTCTGTGAATCAACACAGGTGGTCAGCGATGGGCTGCGAAAGCAAAGCGGGTTTAAGTCCCGCCTCATTGAACAATCGCGCTAACGGAAAACGATCACAACAACCTCATTCCCCCACGACAGGACACGATATGTCGTTATCAGAGTTTGCTGCAGAACACCCGTTTCTCACCGTGATTTACGCGCTGGTGGCTATCTACGGTATCGAGACGTTCATCAAGGCGGCAAGAGGCGGCATGAAAAAGCACCGCCGCAAATAAGGCATACCAACAGGAAAGAGCATTGATGCTTTGCGCAAAGCGCCATTGGACTAAGAATGGTCAGTGCTCTATCCGTTGTGGTGCATTCGCAGTTGCTGCTGCGATCGCAAGACTGGCCCCCGCTTCCTTCAGTCGCGTACACAGGGGTTGAGCCGCCAGTAACCAGATGACCAGTCACTTGAGAGGTTACTTGCCGGGTATGGCACCGGCCACCACTAACGCTTTAACCGACATATCAGGCATCATCAGTGTCATACAGTCAGTTTATCCGGACGCAGAGCGCATGAGTGATAGCACCTACACAAAGACCATCAGAGCTATGCAGTTTGCCATGTTTCACTGCCTGCTGAATGCCGGACTGTTTGCCGGTCATAAATGGCTTATCGCGCAGCTGGTGGCGGGCTGATACAGGACAACAGGTAAGAGTGCCTGCAACGTGCTTTTACCGTTGTGTTGTCGCTTAAGGGGAGCAGCCGCCGTTTCATTGAATAGCCGTAAGGCCTGATGGGGACAGACGGACGGTAGCCGGTTCGAATCCGGGCAGCACAGTCCTATTACAGCCAACCGGCCACGCGCCGGCGCAGGCTTCAGATTATCTCCGTGCGTATCCCACGCCGGACTTAACCAGGTGAACTTTAATCACCGGCACCTGCCGGGGATTCTGCACGCCTGCAGGAAGAGAAAACGCATGAAAAAGATCGCACTGATGGGCGCATTGATGGGAAGTCTCAGCTGGGTAGCCCGCCGCCCCCCAACCGTTCCCGTTCCGCAGGTAAGAACATTGCTGGTGAGCGATACCAGGCCACCGGCGCAGGAAGAGATCGAACAGGGAATACGTCGCTTGGCCACAAGCATTGCGGAAGCACAACAGCACCGGGCCACCGAAAAGAAACGCAGACAAGCAGCGCATAAGCGCAAACAAAAACGAGGCTACTGATAATGATGACCGCTCAACAATTAAATGCCACGATCGCTATGTTCGCAGACGCCGAAGCTGACTACGCAGGCGACTATATGGCACTTCTGGCGGTCATTGCCCGTCTTGGATACACCATTACAGATACGTCCGAGACCAAAAACACCGGATATGCCGCCGTTATCAGCAAAAGCGGCCTGACAATGACCGGTTATGGCGAAACCCTGAACCACGCCGCCTGTGTCGCGCTGATTAAGCTGAACGATTTGATCCTGCATAATGAAGCGATGATTGAGAAGGGCGAACTGAATTTCAGGCAGGAGCATGCACCGTTGGCCGTGGCCCAGCTATGGCTGACAGAAGGCTGTAAGGTGGCGCGAGAAGCATGGGGAAAGGGTGTTTATCTGCGACTCAACAGAGGCATGATACGCTCAGCGCTGAGCGGGGCAGACCTGTATGGCGTACCGGCTCGCTACTTTGACTGTAATCCGAAGGCTACTGTCACGCAGATGCCTCAGCTTTTACTTATTGACGCCGAAAGGCTGACTGTCTCCGACTGGTCGCCTGCTTCTACCGATCTTCTCGCATGCGACTGGAAGCTGGTCTAATAGCGGCAATGATAATCAGTAGTCTGGACGTGACATAGTAACTTTATGATTCAGAGTAGTTAGCCACCACCTGATACACGATCGCCGGGTGAATACCCTCATCCGGCACCCGGAAAACATTGCGCATCGTTCAAACTCTAAGTAACACATCCGGTTTATCCGTGATAACACAGCCCGGAACTATAACTTATTGTGGCCCTACTGAAGGCCGTTAAGAGTGCTGGAGTACACTGCCAGTACTGCGATCTTCACATCCTTATAAAGCCCACCAGCCAGTTTAGCCTTACGCCTGTCATAGCCAGAATCATCCTGAAAACCCATTCATACCTGCTAATAATGGCGATATTTACATCGTTCGCACTTGCTCGGATTACACAATCCTTAGAATTGCTTGTAGTCAATTCAAGCGGAGCAGTACATGGAACAAAAGGTGAGCAGTATAGAGGTAGCCGATCTGTTAATACGCAGACGGGACTACATGACAGTGGCCGAAGTCACTAAGCTGGTGGAAACTGAATACCCGCACTTAGTGGTGAATACCGGCATTATCTCCAATATCCTGCGCTCCTTTGTTCGTTCTCCGTTCGCACAATGCCGTGTACATCCCGACGCGTATCCCCGCCAGTATCGGCTGGAGGCCATGAACGGCTATATCTTCAAGGTACGCGGAAGAAAGGATCTCAATTACGGTTCGCTGTGTGTGGAAAGCGCCACGAAGCAGGTTCTACAGAAAAAGGAAATGGAGCAAATGTCGGTGTGCGCAATGGCAAGGGAACTGATGGATATGTGCAGAAGGGGAAGGATAGAGAATGCCCCGCTCATGTGAACGGGGCTAAGGTAATCAGGACTATCCGGCGTTCTTTTTGTTAGCCGCAAGCAGGCTGCGTGCTTTGCCTGCTTTAGCCATTGACGGACCGCCCCATGCCTGTGGCTTATCATCATCGTCTGATAACTCAGATGTACTCCGGGCAGGAGCAGCAACGGGCTGCGCAGGCTCACTGGCAGTAGCTACCGGCTCAGCTGGCAGGGCTTCTGCTGCTGGTGGCGCTACTGACTCTGGCATAGACTGTTCTGCCGCTGGTGGGGCTGACTGTACGCCTGCTGGCGCAGCAGCAACCGGCACACCAGCGCTTTCACCCAGCAGAGCGCTGATCATGGTAAGCAGACGCTGCAGGCGCTCACGCTCAGACATTTTCAGGAACTTCTTTCCGTCCGTTGTCTGCAACAGCTCGATGACGGGACTCAGGCCCATTTCATCCAGCGCGTAGCCACTGCGTACCAGCCGCACCAGGTAGCTACGCTTCGCCGCGTTGGTCTGTAACCGGTTATATTCAGCCAGAGCAGCGCCGGTGAGTAACCCGTCGTCCTCCAGCCCACTTAATCTTAATACCTGACTCATAGTTAACCTTTATCGCTGGCGCGGCTTTTAATATCGCTTACTTTTGCCGTCTCTTTGATCGTTTCGCGCAGCTCATCCTCTGACGACATAAGCGCCATGAATACGCCACGCGCAATGGAAAGCTCTGGCTGTGCCGGAATGATGACCATATCGTGCCAGTCAGCTGTATGGTCGCTCAGGCCTGCCTGACGGCCAGCCAGATAGTTAGCACCGCCACCAACAACCAGAACAGCATCAAGGGCAATTACGTTGCGCAGTAAAGAACGCACGTCACGCCAGATTTCTGACGCCAGTTCACCCGCAGCCTGATCGATAACGCTGGTTACGTCGATACGCTTGTCTTTAGCGGCTTCCATACGTGAACCGATATAGCCCTGACGAATAATGTCGTCCACGATGCCAACCGGAATTTCTTCGGCGTTGAATGAGCGTCCGGAAGTCTTTTCAAACTCCTGCAGCAGCACCAGAACGCGGTTGATCATCTTCTGAATGCCGTGCTCAAAGCTGGCCTTTTTAATTGGCACCAGCTCTTCATCCACGATAGCGATATCACAGGTGAATCTGCCGATATCAATCACCAGAATGGTCTGTGCCTGCTCCAGATCAGGAAACTCTGTCTGTGCGGCCAGAATCGCCGGTACGGCTTCCGGGAAGACTTCAACGTGTCTGATACGCGCTGGCGCGACGTCGCCGCTGTAGTTGCGAACAGGCTTTTTCAGGCTTTCAACTTTGCGGTTGATACGGTCCTGATTGATAACGCCGGTGCCACTGTAGAACTGACCGATTGGCAGGGTTTCACCCAGGATGACGTCGCAATCCACGATGCCAGCACGTTTCAGGCATTCGTGAACCAGCACGCGGTGTGGGGCAGAAATCTGGTAGTCCGGGTCGCAGGTGTCGTACAGGTCAGTAAAGCCCTTTTTAACGACGGTATAGGCTGCTTCGTTCCCGTTATCATTTTCGGTAAACCAGGTAGCTGACGCATGGTTTGAGTAGGACTGCTGGTGGCCTTCATGGACCAGTGAGGGGGTAATGAGGGAAAGCCATTGGCCGTTTTCCTCATAGGCAATCGTAACGTTACCTGAACCCGCATCTACAGCTACTAAAACAGCTTTTTTATTAGTCATTTAAATTATCCAGTGGTTTATTTCGTACTTTGATTGAGGTTTAAAAGTATCACTAATTTTAAAAAAATGACACTTAAACGGTAACTTTCCAGCGCGTTTGTGTAGTACCTGATCATTATTGTGATCACTGCAAATTACAGACTCCATACCATCCCGGTTTATTGGCCTCTTTTGAACGATAAACCATGTCCAAAGTTAACTGGGATGACCACAGAAAAGCCTTCATCGAGCAGAAGGCTCAGAGCGGGATAACCGTCAAAGAGTACTGTGAGCACTACGGTCTGCCGTTTAACACCGCACGCCGGGAGCTGAACGGCAAAGCGCTGGCCGCAATGCGTGATCAGGCTGGTGATCACAATCATGATCATTTGAGTGATCACGCTTCTGATCATCAAAATGATCACACCAGAAAAGAAGACCTGATCATCCGACGAAACGGGCGAAAACTCAGGCACAGCGCGGCTTTAGAGGGGGTGCTGGAACCACGCGATGAGACAGCAGCGCAGCCTGGCGCGAAGAAAAAGCCCAATGCTTCACATGCCAAAAAGATCATAAATACCGGTGATCAGGATTCCGGGCGCCCGAAGCACACCCCGAAGCCACGCGGGGAGGGAAAACCGTTTGAGGAAGGACATGAAACTAAGCTGGTGGCCAACCGGCGCGGCTTCCCGCGGCCGGAGGATTATGAAGCGGCATTAGAGGTACTGAGTGAAGGTGTTGAAGCCAGTGCCCTGACGGTGCTGTTTGACTCGCTGGCCCACATGGACCTCCTGAAGCGCACCACGGCGCGGGCAATCGATCTGTTTGAGCTGGAAGCCGTTAATCTGGAGAGCGGTAAAAAGGGCGATGATGAGGGGGGAGGCGGACCACATCCCATCCTGAAAATGACAAAGCTGATGATCGAGGTCGGCTATCTCGTCAATGACCACGCCACACGGGTAGCGGCGATCGCCAGCGGCACAGATAAGAACCGGCGCGACAATGAGAAGCACGCACTTACGCATAACGCCGGTGAGGTGATCAGCCGTGCCTACCAGCTGCGCGAGGAAAAGGACTGGGATTTACTGGAGACGGCGGAGTACATCGAGCGGCACGGTATCAAACTGCCAGAGTCACTATCCAAACGCCTTGAGAACGAGCTCAAGAACGCCGAACCGCCAGTTGATGAGCGCGGCGCGGTCACTGAGGACGAACTGGACCGGGATGCGCGGAAGTTTCGGGAACAGCAGGCCACCAGCGCGGCGTTTGTTGAGTCGCGCCGTGCGGAAGTGGCAGCGCTGGTTGATGGCGGCGGATTTGGTGACGTCCAGGCAGACGGAGAGAACCGCGCCGGCGAAACAGCGGGCGAGGGTAATCTCAACGGCAACTTTGACTACATGGCCACGGCGGAGCTGTACGGCGATGACATAGACGACATACCGCCTGAGATAGAGGTTATTCCGGGCGAGGACGAAGCCTGATGGGTGGTCAGAAGCGCATAAAGAGCGTCACCACGGACCCGCGCTGGCGGGATATGGTTATCCGCTACCGTTACAACTGGGCGCTGGCAGTCGTTGAGCTATTTGGCATGATCCCCACCTGGCAGCAGGAAGAGATCATGAACTCCGTACAGGAGACAGGGAGCCAGACTACCGTGACGTCCGGACACGGTACGGGGAAATCATCTCTGACGGCCATGATGCTGCTTATCTACATGATCATGTATCCGGATGCCCGTGTAATCATCGTGGCCAACAAAATCGGGCAGGTTAAGACCGGCGTATTCAAGTACGTCAAAACCTACTGGGCGAACGCCGCCAGACGTCACCCGTGGCTACAAAACTACTTCACCCTGACCGACACCATGTTTTATGAAAAGTCGCGTAAGGGTATCTGGGAGGTGCTGTGTAAGGGCTATCGCCTGGGTAACGAGGAAGCGCTGGCGGGTGAGCACGCCGCACACATCCTGCTGATCCTCGATGAGGCGTCGGGTATCTCTGACAAAGCGATCGCAATCATGCGTGGTGCGCTGACAGAAGACGATAACCGCATGCTGATGATGTCACAGCCTACTCGCCCCAGTGGTTACTTCTATGACTCGCACCATTCGTTAGCCAAAAATCCGGATAACCCTAACGGCTTCTGGAATGCCATTGTGCTCAACTCCGAAGAAGCGCCACACGTTACCCTGAAATTCATCCGGGAGAAACTGGTGGAGTACGGCGGGCGCGATTCACTGGAGTATATGGTGAAGGTGCTGGGACGCTTCCCGCGCAATGTCAGCGGCTATCTGCTGGGGCGTGACGAGTGCGATCGCGCAGCCCGCCGCAAAGTGTTTCTGGAGAAGGGCTGGGGCTGGGTTGCTACCGCTGACGTCGGTAACGGGCGTGATAAGTCGATACTCAACATCTGTAAGGTATCCGGGTATGGTGATGCGCGCCGCGTCGTGTCGTTTAAGCTGGTGGAAATGCCAGGCACAATGGACCCGATCTCATTCGGTGACTACATCGCCAATGAATGCACTCAAGAGCGCTATCCGGGCATTACGATTGCGGTGGATGGTGACGGCGTGGGTTCGGGTACGCTTAAGCAGCTGGAGCGCAGGGGCGTTAACGCTATCAGCATCCGCTGGGGCCAGCCGCCATTCAGTAAGAAGGTGAGGGAGCGATTCAAGAACCAGCGCGCCTGGTCGAATATCATGGCCGCTGATGCGATCCGGTCGGGCAGGATGCGCATAGATATCTCACAGTATACGGCAGAGCAGGCCGCTAAAATTCCGTACTTTATGGATGAAATGGGGCGGATCATGATGGTGCCGAAGCCGCAGATGCGCCAGAAACTTAACATCAAGTCGCCTGACCGCTGGGATACTTACTGCTTCATCTTCCTGATTGGCTATCGTCCGGCAGAGGCCGAACTGAGCGAAGATATGGCTGATTTCACACAGAGCAAGCTGGATGAACTGTCAGAGCTGGATGCGCTACTGACCTGACCACCAGCAAACAACCACTGTAGTCAGTAACTGAACATATACCGAGCATAATGGCCGGATAGCAGCCACAAAAAAGGGCGCTTATGCGCCCTTCCGTTTTCCCTGCTGGCGGCAGAATATCGCTTTTTATTTGTCCTGATTTTTCAGGTTACTCTCTAACTCACGCAGTAAACTATACATATTGCGCATGTTTTTTCCAGCACGAGGCTCTTCACCACCATAACGCTTACGCATTTCAGGCATGGTCAGCTGTTCTGTATCACCGGCTGCTACCTTCTTGTCCAGCAGCGCCCAGTCGTAAGCCTCCAGCTTCGCCAGGAGATCGCGATTCTCTTCAATTTCAGCTTTAAACAGACGCGCTTCTGTTGCGTCTTTTGCCTTAGCAATCTTAGCCTTTGCCCTGTTCTCAAACTGAGCGCGGCGGGTGTTCACGGTGTACGCCACGGAGGAACGCTGCGCGGCCAGCACTTTGCTGTATTCCACGTCTTCCATGGTATACAGCTTGGCATTAGGCAGGATTGAACATGGTACGGGTGAGATAGCATCGTATGGCGACGTGTAATTACCGTTGCTCGTTACGTTCAGCTTGATATCGCGCTCTTTATCCATCTTGTCGCCGTAAATCAGCATGCCATGTGCGCCATAACGGAAAGATTCACCTTCATCTTTCTTATCTTCGGTGTAGCGCGCTGTTACCTGAATATCAGAGTAGTTGCTGGTGCGTGCGCGATACATTGCGCCTGACGCTGCAGCTTCAAACGCTTTCATTTCATCTTCCAGCGACATGATCGCACCGGCAGCGAATGGAACCCTGCGCAACTTGGCAAGCTGTTTCTCATAACGCTTAAGGATATCTTCGCGGGTATGGTTAGCGGTGGCCGTTGCGCGGAAGCGGTTGATAGTGACGTGCTTTGGGTTGGTGATCAGGATAGGAACCGGCAGGTAAAGGTTAGTGGTGATCGCAATAGAGCGCTCTTTGCGCTTTTCTTCTGCCAGGTCGGCAAAGCTCTGCCAGTCAGCCAGCAGGTGCTCTGCACGTTGAAAGGCTTTCTTGTCTGTGATGAAGCCAATCGGGCGACATTCTTCACCCATGGAGTTTCTATCGCTGAAAATCTGGTTGTCCGTGATGAGAGTCAGCCACTCTTTTTGTACCTGTAGAAAATGTTTATAACGCTTTTCAAATTCTACATCGCTGAAGTTAGGCATAATCGTATTCCAAAAATATTAATGAGCGGTACAAGTCTCTCTGGACTTAATGCAGGCGAATATAGACAGAAACAGTAGCCATGTAAAATTAACTCTCCTTAGAATTGCAATAATAAGAATAGTCTGCATTTGGCTTCTGCCAGATATTTCTGCTGTACAGGCTCACTAATGAAACTGTGTGCAAAAAGTGTGTGTCTGTTACCCGGCACTACGCGTGCCACCCGAAGGTTTCCAGTGATAACAGTTTCGGAAAGCAATCAAATGAATGCCAAATGATCATATATGAAGGCACCCTGGCGATCACGAACAATAACGTAACGAATTTGCAAATTTTTCGATTTAGCTACTCCTTAAGACACACGGCGGGCAAAAAGTGACGAAAAAGGGAACTTTAAATAATAAGCCTTATATAAAGTTCCACCTGTTTCATGTATGCTTGATCAGTGGTTGATGATCAAATGATCAGATTAGCGAAGCCGCTGGCAATCTGCGTACTTTGTGAGCGGTTTTGCATCAGGCGTCGCTACGTGAAATCTGACGTATCACACCCCTGCTGTTTTTGTAGATTTCGCGTAGCGTTGTCTCTCTGATTTGGGATGAAATATATAAATGAAACATCTGGCTCAAATAAAGACCGGCGCTCTCCCGGCAGAATTAACGCATTTAACTCCGGAAGACATTGCTAATAATCTGCGGAGATTCATCGCAGATAAGGCCGCTTATTCCGAGAATACTTTCCGTGACCTTTTATCTGTCATCCGTCGCTGGGCCTTCTGGTGCAACGAGCGTGACGTTGGCTATCTGCCGATCGACCCTGAGCTGGCGCGGGAATACTTTCTTGATATGGCAGAAAGCGGCCTGGCATCGAGCACGATCGACAAGCACTATGCCATGATGAACATGTTATGCCGGGAAAGTGGCCTGCCTGATCTCCGGGGAAGCGTGGACCTGAAACGCTCCATGAAACGCATCCGCCGCGAGGCCGTTCTGCAGGGCGAGCGCACCGGCCAGGCTGTGCCATTCCGACTTCCTGACCTGCAGCTGCTGTCGCACCTCATGGGCCGTTCCGAACGGCTGACCGATCAGCGCAACCTGGCATTCCTGTTTGTCGCCTATAACACCCTCTGCCGAATGTCCGAGCTCAGCCGCATCCGGGTGCGCGACCTCGATATCAGCGACAGTGGCCATGTGGTTATTAACCTGTCACACACTAAAACGATGGTGACGGCCGCGGGCGTGATAAAGCACCTCAGCCGTGCCGCTGCCGGTCATCTGCTGCACTGGCTGGACCTTTCCGGGCTGATCCATCATCCGGATGCGATGGTTTTCGGGCCGGTCCGCCATAACAATACGGCTGGCGTGTCTGAAAAGCCTATGTCAGCACCGGCAACAGAGAAGATTTTCAAAGACGCATGGGATCTGCTGGGGAAAGACCCGGTACAGGATAACAAAGGCCGTTATACGAAATGGTCCGGTCACAGCGCCCGTGTCGGTGCGGCGATGGACATGGCCGAACGCGACGCAACAATTACCCAAATCATGCAGGAAGGCACCTGGCAGGATCCGAAAACTGTCATGCGCTATCTGCGCCGCTCTGAAAGTCAGAAAGGCAAAATGTCGGGGATACTGGACGGAGAATAGAGAATTAAGTTTATCGAAATCTAAAGAAATAATAATTGTAACGGTAAGGTTTATCCCCCACAATTCAGGCCGTCCCGCACCCTGCGATTACCGATGGCCAGAGAAAAAATCTTACTGACACGAACGTTTACCGTTGAGGCCCACCAGCTGAACTTCACCGCCATCGAGCGCGGCGGAGTTGTGCTGGTGGAGTTCAGCGTTAATACCCTCTCTGAAGCCGTTCCGCTGCTGACCCTCGATAAACCCTGGCGCGACCGACACAGCGCCTGCTATTACGTGGAAAACATCACCGACCGCGCCGCAAATAAACTACTGGAGTATTACAGAAGTGAATTTGCCGCGTTTGTTGGGCTGGTGGACGATGCTTTCACCCGGCAGGAAACCAACACCTTAAGCAGCCGTGAACGGCTCTTTGCGGGGAAATAATGTCTGTTACCGGCAACGTCGTTAATTTCTTTGTGGCAGTGGCTATGGCTCACGACGTCTCTAACCCTATCGGCACTTATTCCAGCGGCTCCTACGTCGATTCTTGCACCGGCCAGTACTGGGGCGAGGAAATATTCCGGCATCCCAAAACCGTCGCATACCTCGTTAAATCCGGCGCGATCGAGTACGCACGCGATCCGGATCAGGGCGAAATTATTCGCTTTGAAGACCGGCGTGAAGTGCTCAGCGAGTTTGCGCGTGGCTATGCCGATGCAGAAGACGGCCAGTGTACGGAGGAAGGGGCGATTGATTCCGGCGTGCCGCATGCCTACCTGTCAGGCGCGCAATTCTATCGCAGGCGCAACCGGCTGGGCGGCATGGCTTTCAGGCTCGATCAAGGGCGTGTGTGTCACGGCGTGGTGTGCGTGGATACGGGCGAGAAATGGACTCAGGACTAAAGAAAAAGGGAACCATCACTGGCTCCCTTATTCCGTTCAATCAATCAGGTTCAAACGTTAACCACTGGATGTAGGTATCCGAAATAAACCATTGGCAAGGATAACAGAACTTTGAAGCGCCTTTTACCAAAACTTAAAATTTTTCGCGCCCGCTATCCGGAGACAGCCTCAGCTGTGCTGCTGCTGCTGAAAGATGAGCGTATCGCCACGCGCCGCCGCTTTACACGCGCCCTGCCTGACACGTCTACGCACGTCATCCGGGGAACGCTGCTGGACCTGCAGAAGAATGGGCTAATCACGCGGTCTATTGACAACGAGTACACCCTGGCAGTGTCTGCCGCGTATGCCACCAGCCTGATGCCCCTGAAGATGGGGAAGATTGAAGAATACATTCTGATGCTGCTCAACCAGCACCGGTACATCACCGCCAGAAACGTGCGTCAGGAATTTGATGTAAGTCACTCCCTCTTCCTGCAGTCAGTTAAGAAACTCATTGCCCGTGGGCTGGTGGAATACACAGACGTTCCCCTTTATGAAAACTCTGTCCGCAAGCGCCGCCATTACACCTTTAAATCACAGGAGAAAAGCCATGCCACAAGTTAAGATCAAACGCCTCACCCCTGATGCAGTACTGCCGTTCCGAGGTTCAGACGGCGCTGCTGCGTGGGATATCACCGCGCTGGACGTGAAACTCAACGTTGTACAGACGCCAGGCGCGGCACGCCAGCCGCGTGCATGGTGGATCACAACCGGGCTGGCCGTGGAGATTCCGGCAGGCTACTGCATGAAGATTTATCCCCGCTCCGGGCTGGCGGCGAATAACTTCCTGCGCCTGGCAAACAACGTGGCCATCATCGACAGCGATTACCGTGGCGAGATCAAACTGCGCATGATTGCCGATGAAGGTGGCGAGTTCATTGAGCCAAAAGCCGGAATGGTAATTGCGCAGGCAATGATCGAGAAAGTCGAGCCTGTCACCTGGAAAGAAGTCGATGAGCTGTCAGAAACCGTCCGGGGCGATAACGGCTTTGGCTCCTCTACATCGGTTCAGGCCGATCCGACGCCGACAGAGGACCATACGGCCACTACCTCGGCAGAGTTGCAGGAGACAGCAGCAACTGAAGAGCCAGCAGCGACCGATACCACCAGCAGCACCTCCACCAGCAGAAAGACCACAACCAAATAAGGCCCGATCATGACCAGATACATTATCAATAAAGAAACCGCGATTGAGCTGAACGATAAGGGCGAGATCCTTCCGCAAGATGTGGAGATTGCGCTGTTAGGCGCGCTGGGTTTTGAGCCGCAGAACGTTGAAGGCGTGACAGTGTGGGTTAACAAAAACGATCGCTTCTGGCTGTTACACCAACAAGAACTGCCGGAAGATGCCGCCAGCCGCCAGGATGCTGTGAACTCTATCAACGAAAAAACCGGCGCATTGCCCCTCGCGCCGACGCTTGATAACAGCTTTGCGCAACTACTCATGCGTCAGATCGCTATGAATGCAACTGGCGAGGCATTTGTGGACGGTTCGCTGGCGGGCTCATGGCGCGTGGAGACAATCAGCCGTTTCAGGCCATATGACGTAAAACTACACGGCTTGCTGGCCGGTAAGCTACAGCCAATGAGCGTGTCACATCCCTCACTGCCTCTGGCAGTTTGCCTCCTGTTCCTTCAGGCAATCGGCGTTGGCCAGCGTGCTTATGTGTACATCCCGGACGGCGCAGAAGCAGAGCCGCAACTGCTCTACATTACCCCGGAGAATGAAATTGGCCTGAAGCAGCTGGTGTCTGAAACGAACCTGTTCCGTGTTGAAGGCCTCGATAAATACGCGGTTATCGGGCTGGATGAAGACATGGTGAAAGAGGCTACCGAAAAGGCGCAATTACAGCGCACTATTCTGCTGGCAAAGATGAAAGCCGACGTCCCACAGCCTGAGCCGGAGCTGGTGGCCGCAGCGGCACCGGCAGAACCGCAGAAAGCGGAATAAAAGGCGTTAACACCTGCCAGAAATAGTAGGGTTAAGAGTTTCAGGCTGGCGCTGAAATGAGTTGTATAAATCTAAGGATTTGGTAATTTACAAAGCACATGTTTCTTGCTTGATGTTGCCATTAGCCTTTGCTCTCCAAAGCCCCTTAATCGGGGCTTTTTTTATGTCTGCTTTGTGCCAAAAGCGGAAGTTTTCAACATTGAATCATTATTAAATTCAGCATCAAACTCCTGTCCAAAAAAATGCCTGATGCGGAGTGTCTGGTGCCTTTCAGATCAGCCATGCTTCGTTAGCAACGCGTTACTGTAAATCACTGCCCGAGAGCGGCTTTAGAAGACAGGTAATAATTCTCAAAAGCAGCTGCCGCTCCGAACTACCAGACATAGCCATATTCCAGTCGTAGATGAAATTTGGAAACGATAACAATTCTGTCACCTCCTGAAACAGCTTAAAAACCCGGAAATTCCCTGGGCTGCATGAGGCTATAGCGTAATTAGCTATAAAGGCATCACATCAATGTCGTGCCATAGCTTCAGGAAATGTTGTGCAAATCATCATGAAAGGCGCCACAGAATAATGCTCATGCATCCTGCTAATATGACGCTTTCGTACGGGCTGCCTTTCACAAAGTCTGGCTTCAGCCCTGCCAGCGTGACTGACGGATGATGCTGCAGAAGTTCATAGGTTTGAAGTGGGCGTCTTTGTCTGCCAGTACATCTGCTTTCACATTACCAAATGTAGTCTGTGGCTTGTGTTTGATACCGTCATAAAAGGCCTGAATGATCTCTTCCTTAAAGTCAGGCGTACGCGGGTACTGCCGGGTCACCGCGCTGATTTCTTCCTGTGAGAATTTTTGATAATCAATTCCCAGCACGTCCATTTCAACGCCTGCCGTGAGCAGAGCTATTTCAGGTGCCATGAACTCTGGAATACCCGGCGTGGTATGCAGGGCAATAGCGGTCCAGACTTTATCAATGTCCAGTGTGCTGACACCGTAACCTTCCAGGAACTTACGGGCTTCATTTGCCCCATCGACTTCAAAACGTTTATCGCAGCTACAATATTCATGAGTCAGGCCAATGTCATGGAACATACATCCGATGTACAGAAGTTCAGCATCGGCTTTAATTCCTCTTTTCTGGCCAGCCAGGGCTGCCCAGTGGTACACACGGCTTGAATGGTTAAAAAGCAAATCTGATTCGTTGTCACGAATGAACTCGGTGGCTTCACGGGCCATTTTCGTGTCTGGAATGCTGATACTTTCGATTGTGCGACTCATTAAAAACTCCTCTTCTTTGTTGTAGGGCTGCAGAGTAAGGCCTAACATGCATGTCCTGAAGTGTAATTTAAAGACTAAAAAGGACATAAAGATGATTCAGGACGCTGGGAATATAAAATGAGTCATAAAGTCGCTATCCTTGCGGTGCCAGGTGTTCAGATGCTGGATATCTGTGGACCAATGGATGTCTTTGCTGAGGCCAATCGGGTACTTAAACGCAACTTTTACACGCTACACGTCATCTCCGTCACCAGTCTTAGTATTCAGTCCTCATCCGGGATTAAACTGTCGGCAGATGCAACACTGTCAGATTGTGGCGGATTTTCGGCTGAGACTTTCCTTATTGCTGGAGCGCCGGAAATTGCTCATTACCAGCCGGACACGCGTGTGCTGGCCGAAATCAACGCGCTGTGTGAGTCAAGCAAACGTTTTGGTTCAGTGTGTACGGGCGCATTGCTTCTGGCGCTTACCGGAAGGCTCAATGGGAAAAGAGTGACCACGCACTGGGCATGTGCGGATACGCTTTCCCTTAAACATCCTGAAGTCATCGTAGAGGCAGACGCATTGTATGTTGCCGATGGCCGAATCAGAACGGCAGCAGGCGTAACCTCTGGCCTTGATATGGCGCTACGTCTGGTAGAGGAAGATCTTGGCAGGAGTGTGGCGACAGAAGTCGCGGATCAACTGGTCATGTTTTTTCGCCGGCCGGTTAACCAGTCTCAATTTGTGAGGGGCAGTGCGCTTTCCCTTGATGGCCGCACTGCTCTTCAGGATCTGCAGAGATGGGCTATTGCGAATATAAAAGAGGTAACTTCGGTTGCCATGATGGCAGAGCACATTGGCTTCAGTCAGAGGCACCTTACACGGATATTTCGGCAGGAGACCAGCCTTACCCCGGCACAGTGGCTGGAACGTGAGCGTGTATCAAAAGCAAAGTTGCTGATTGAAAAAGAAAAATTACCTGCAAAAAAACTTGCGGCTGAATGTGGTTTTTCCGGGCCCGATGTAATGAGGCGCGTATTTAGCCGCCTGATTGGGATCACGCCCAGCGGTTATCAGAAATTGATGAGCGGTAACTAGCTTTTGCAAAATGGCAGCGCTGACCAGATATGACAACATTTGCGAACATCTGATCATCGCTCAAAGCCAGTATCGCTTATACGGCAGTCCGCTTTGTGCCAGAAGCGGAAGTTGCTAACCTTCTAGTGATAAGCATAAAAAATACCTGCCTTCCGAGGAGGAGGGCAGGTATAAAACGCGGTGGTAGCGTATTGTGCTGTTATATAGTTTTCGATGTAGTGAGGAAGACGCCTGGCAATCCCGTCAGACATCCTCCCGTCACTGAGCGGTAGGAGCGCTCACCTATGACACAACACTATCTATATTAATTACTTAAGAGTCAGTCGCAAGCGTAAGCGGTAAATTAATTAAAACCCGACGGGAAAAAAACCGGCGAGGGACCGACATGTACCGCGCCCATATCTGCAGGCTTAGTGATGGGTGATTCGAAAAGGTCCGGCATGTCTGCTTTGTGCCACAAGCGGACGAGGCTAACAACAATCTGTGTTGTTCAACGGGGAACAGGTGATTCCATTGATATGAGCACTTAGCACTGTAGGATTACTAATCATGCTTAGGCTGCACAACAAGAATAAATCTTATACTCAGACAGAATTTGAGATTACACAGGGATTAAGTTGATCAGTCCTGTAAACGCAACACTAAATTCTTGTCAAGAAACGCTTTAGATTGCCGAAATATACAATTACCATTATTTCTGTAAATACATGGATTGAACAGTATGAACAAACTCTTACTTCTTATCTCGCTGGTTTTTATTGCGCCAGCACAGGCTTCTGAAGTCACAGTTGGTCAGGCTTGCAAAGCTGCTTCTGCTGCAATGTTTGGCCGTGACCATAAGATCATGCAGTTGGATAAAGTCGAATCAGGTGTTGCCTATGTCCATTATATCCGGCAGGACGATGGTACCCGTTGGGCAATCAAGTGCAAACTTATAGGTGATCAAGTTATGTGGGCATCTAACAACCCTGAGAGCACCGGTCGCTGGCGGGATGATCCTGCAGACAGTACGGTCAAATATGCTATTAATGGTAAAAAGATTATTATTACCGAATTCTACAGTGACGGTTCAAGTACTACTAACTCTTATCCTTTGAACCAGCTAAAGTGACTATGATCGGCACTCCGTTGATCAAGACAACTCAATTTTAGTCATGTAGCTATTGGAGTTGAGAACGTCCGCTCCTCGCTCATAGCGGACATTGGTCTGCACATCTGAGCATTGCCTCCTGTAGCGTCTTATACTCATATCAGGAGTTATATAACGCTGTTCAGAATGGAGCATTGCAATGGCCTTTCAGAGCCCCGCCCAGAATTACACTGAAACGCGCCTGAACCTGGGCGATTTGGTATATCTTTCCCCCTACTCAACCTATCTGATGCGCAGCGAAACCGACTGCCCCGGAGCCGGGATCGTTAAAGGCTCGGTGCTGGCCATCGATCGCGCCCTGACGCCCGCGCACGGCCAGCTTATCGTGGCGGAGTTTGACGGCGAGCTGACGCTAAGGCGGTTACTGCTCAATCCGGTTCCCGCTCTACAAGCGCTGGATGCGGACGAGACTGTAACGCTGCTCGATGTGAGCCAGGCGCTTCCTGTGTGGGGTGTAGTGGCTTATGCCTTAACGGATGTGGCCGGGATCGGCTTTAACGGACCCGCTGGAGAGTAAGCATGTTCGCGCTGGCCGATGCCAATAACTTTTATGCCTCCTGTGAAACCGTGTTCAGGCCCGATCTGCGCGGTAAGCCCATTGTCGTCGTTTCGAACAATGACGGCTGTGTGATCGCACGTTCGGCGGAGGCAAAGCGCCTGGGGATCAAGATGGCGGCGCCGCTGTTTCTGAATGAGCGTTTTTTCAGACAGAATGGCGTGCATGTGTTCAGTTCCAATTACGAGCTGTACGGCGATCTATCTGCACGCATGATGGCCATCCTGGGAGAGATGGCGGCTGGACAGGAGGTTTACTCCATAGATGAGTCATTTCTGGACGTCACCGGCATTAGCAATGTGATCCCCCTTGAGACGTTCGGACAACAGATGCGTGAGCGCGTCCGGCGTGAAACCGGGCTGATTATCGGCGTAGGATTTGGCCCAACGAAGACGCTGGCCAAATTAGCCAACAATGCTGCGAAGAAATGGACGCAAACAAAAGGCGTGGTTGATCTGTCGAGCCAAACCCGGCAGCGAAAACTACTGCACCTGACCGACGTCAGCGATATATGGGGTATCGGCCCGCGCATTACCAAGCGCATGTATCAGCTGGGTATCAATACGGCTTTACAGCTTGCTGACAGCAACATCAGCATGATCCGGAAAAACTTTGACGTCATCGTTGAACGCACTACCCGCGAGCTCAATGGTGAATCCTGCATAGCACTGGAAGATGCCCCGCCACCAAAGCAGAACATTTTAAACTCGCGGTCATTTGGGGAGAGGATCACAGAGCTGGAGGACATGAAGCAGGCCGTCACACTGTATGCCACCCGTGCAGCAGAAAAGCTGAGAGAGCAACACTCACGTTGCCGTCATATTGGCGTGTCGATCGCCACCGCCAGGCACGGGGATGATCCGCAGTATTCGAATACGGCTTCCTGTATCTGTGATTACCCCACCAGCGATACACGGGACATTATTGAATCCGCCCTGCGTGGGCTGAGCACCATCTGGCGGGACGGCTACCGGTACGCTAAAGCAGGCGTAATGCTGGGGGATTTTTACCAGTCAGACGTCGCGCAGTTTGACCTGTTCAGTGAGCAGCAGCCGCGAGCTAATGCTGATGCGCTAATGGCAGCACTGGACGCGATCAATCGATCTGGGAGAGGAAAGGTATTCTTTGCGGGACAGGGAGAGCATGACAGTGCATGGCAGATGAAGAGGGAAATGCTGTCGCCTCGATATACCACGCGGCTAAAAGACATTCCCCGGATAAAATAACGTGATCTCTTAGTAAGTCTGCTAACTATAGTGAACGTTTCGCCCAGTCCGCACGCCTGTTAACTTATGTCCGGCGCTGGTTAATTTCTTCGCGGAGTGTGTCACGCTCCTTCTCTGCGTCCACCAGCCGCTGTGAGAACATCATCAGGCCGTTATGGTGTGAGTATGCCGCCAGCTGTGCTTCTGCTAACTCCAGCCGCTCCTGCTGCGCCACCCACTGCTCTGCGTGGCGTCGTGTCACCGCCTCGATAAACATTTCTGCTGCAGCGTTGGGATCGCCCTCAAACGTCACCCTGCCCTTATTCACTGTAAGCTGCGCCCGCGTGCCGTCTGTGCCGTAAAACGACACCACCAGCGGCGCCGGAATAATTGGCAGAGAAAATACTGCGCCGGCGTTCAGGATTAATTCGCCGGCGATCGCTGGTTCTGACGTTGCGGCCGCATTTACGGCAAGGGATTGTAAGTCGGTTGGAATGGTCATGCAGGTGGCCTCTGAGTCAGTGTGACGGCCAGGATAAGCGGTTTGTGATTTAGGACGAAAGCGCATTATTCTGACGCAAACTCGACTGTTAATGTTCCACAATCCAGCATACCGAACTGCTTTTTATCAGGCGCTTTTGCTTCGTAGAACGGAACCAGCCAGATCTTATCCGGACCTTGGATTTCGCTATCAACGAACCTTATGCCATTTTTATTGGCGACTTCAGAGGCTTCACTCCAGGTTTCCCAAGCATTGGGCTGTTTGAGTCGTGCGCTTAGCACGGCTTCTTTTGCCTGCTCATTTGTGTATTTTTTACACTCTTCCAGATTTGAAGCGCTGTAATACTGAGCGCCAGTTCTGAGATAAACCAGCGTACCGACGCCACCCAGGGCCAATAAAACGCCACCAGCTAATACCAAAGCGATCCCTTTTGCTGCTCTTCCTGTCATAACGCCCTCGCTCATGGATATTCATTAGGCAACATTATATACAAATAGCAATCGTTATCAATTGCAGACAAAAGCACTAGTATAAGAAACTGTATTTATTGATTATTTTATTTTTAGAATTATCAAAGCCTGTCGCTTCGCTTTTAAAGCAGTTAAACATGCTAATTAATACTGTATAAAAACCCATATGTTTCTGGCCGATGTTCGGCCTGAATTGTTATCCTCTTTATCGCGTTAACAACATGATAAACATAAGGAGATACATATGAGCGAAGGTACTTTGGTTGTAAGCGCACCGGCAGTAAGTGCTGGTGGTCCTCCTGCCGGATTTGGTAGCTATAGCCCAGGCGGCTCTACCTCTGTTCCGCCAGGTCAGGCACAAGCAATGATGTATCAACAGGTGCTTAATGGCAGCTACTTCAACAGCCAGTCCGGCCTGGATTGCGTTAATAAGAATGATCTCACGACCCTGCTGCAGTGGGTTAAAAACAATTGTTATCTGAACGACTGTGTTGTGGGTCCGGCCATGGGGACTGCTGGCATTTCTGCTATGGCGGGTAATGGTGCCCAGTGGCGTGACTGGCAATTAAACAATATGAGCGACCAGCTAAGTGGTGGTCCTTATAGCGTGGTTTCAGCACTGGCTAATTTCTTTTGGGGTAATGGTCGTCCAATGAATGTTGATATCAACAAAATTGGTCTTCAGCTCGCACCGCAGAAAATCGCTGGTTTTAATGATCAGTTAATGGCTATGAGCGCACCAGGCAGCTACAACTTCAGCCTAAAGTTTGCTTATGACACAGGTATTGATAGCCTGGTTTCTAATTACTACCTCGGCAATATCACCCTTCAGATGGAAGGTACGTTAAATCGTGATGCCTCTGGACAGTGGACATTCAACGGCGTTGTTCGCGGTTATCAGGATAACTATGACTTCAATGCATCCACTCACCGCACTAAGACTAATGAAGACATGACGACGATCGGTAACTTCCTCGGTCAACACTTCCAAGGTGTTAATTACCCAATCAATATCAATGGCGACCTAACTAGTTCTTTCTCTGGCCAATAAATTCGGAATTAGTTGATGTTAAGCCTGTCAGGTACTGCGTAGCTGGCAGGCTTAATCCGTTAACAATCCACCAGCCGGATAGCTGGTTGTCAGTCGGAAGAAGGAGAAGGCGTCTACGCGATGTTCTTAATTCGTCAGGTTGCAGGGCTTTTAATCCCTTTCTACGAGCTCTACAGTTTTGCGGGTGTAGACAGTGGAGTTATCAGGAATGTCTTTATTGATAAAGCTCATTGCACCGACGGTAACGTTATTCCCGATCACCAGATTATCAGCTATTACACAGCTATTTGATCCCAGGAAAAAGTTATCGCCAATTAGAATTGAACCGTCTTTTCCCTTCCCACTGTTTCCTATTACGGAGTTTTGCGTCAGCCGCATATTGCGCCCTGCCACAACCCGCTTGGTGACTACGACGCCAACATGATGTGCGATACTCAAGCCCTCGCCTATCTTTGCGCCCAACATAATATCGCAAGCAAAGCGGCCTTTAATGCGTGAGTGAATACGGTACGCGATGCGGCGGTATCCATTTTCATAAAGGAAACTTGCTAAGCGCCACCAAAAAATGAACTTCAGCCCCGGCTTATTGCGGAGTCTTGTTGCAAGCCGAACCCAGGAAAACTTTTTCTCAATACCAATAACTTCCACATGCCAGAAGCGCTTCAGCTGCGCGTATTTCATCCCTATTCCTACCTGATTAATTCTACTTTATACATCTGCGCCTTCACGTCAAAACGTAGAGCCGCGTTTACTGTAACTCATAACCGGCCACCAGCCGGATAGCTGGTGGACAGCGGAAATCAGGATGAAACGCCAGCTCGCTTTTCTTCATCCGTCAGATAACGCACCTTGCGGGTGTAATCCTGACCTCGAAACAGCAGCGGCTGATCGGGGTTATCCAGATACTTATGCCATTCGCTTAACGGGAAGCCACCATGAGCGCCAATCACTTCTTTTGGAATAACAGACGGCGTGCCACCAATCTTTTTGGATACCGGCCAGTTAGTCCAGTCACCCAGGTTCACCGTCTGATAGTCCAGGGTGTCCAGTGCGGCTGACAGCGGCGGCTGATCCGTTGGTGGTTGATCATCCGGGAGCGTTTCCCATGTGTCATTAAACAGGTTTACCCACAACGGGCAGAGCCTCTGCCATGTGAAGTAGGTAGCCGCCAGGAACGCGCTGTTAACATGCTGTTCCAGACCAGGCCGCACACTGTTAGCGTAATAGGCTGGCACGTTCTGATAACCACGCTTTTCAAACTTCGCGCCCATACGTCCGTTACGGAAGCATGAGTAGAGGCTGAATTTCTCCAGTTGGTAGCTCGGCATTTTCAGAAGATTTAAATCTGAGTCGATCATCAGTACGCCGGTCGAGTCCGGGCTGGCTGATAACGGAGCCTGCATTTTCAAGAGACGGCTTTTGTATATCTGCGCATAGCGGTGTGAAGGATTTGGGATCTGAATATCCAGTGTCACAACCCGCGCCTTTTCCGGCAGATTAGTAAATGCGGAAGCAGGCTGATCGGTCACGATAACTATTTCGCGCAGCTCTGGCGCATAGCGTGCTGCGAACGTGGCGCTAAGAATGGCCTCTTCAATAAAGTCAGCGCCTACAGTTGGGATAACAATGCTGGATATATCATTACGGCTATTACTTCCAGCAACCTGCGCGTAAGGGATGTTGTGGCGAGAGGTAATGCGCCGATAGTCCTTTGAGAACCGTTTTAGAAAATTCATTACTATTCCATTTTGAAAGCAATAAGCAGGTATTGAGGCCATTAAACTTAATGGCTCATAAAGTAACAAGTTTAGTTAATCTGTTTGTTTATTGTTTAACCGTTCTATGCGTCAGCTGGTGATTAACGCCACTTCGGCAAACCCAGTTGATCAAACTCAACGTAAAGCGGAGTGCCGGTCGTGTGCCGGTGGTCCACCAGCGACTCCCGGCGATCCGGTATCTCGTCTACTTCCACTGCGTTTTTGTACAGATACACCGCCTCTTCCGGGTCTTCGAAGCACCAGCGATACTGATACACGTCCGTTGGCGTGATCCCCATGCAGACGCTGAGCGTATACAGAAGGCGCAGAAGGCCGGTCCAGCTGCCATCGGGTAACTTGCGGGCGTGGATGATGCCGCATTTCGTCGTGAGATAGTCGTGAACTTCACTGTCCGGCCAGCCCTCAAAAGAGAGCCAGCCGTACTGACTTAGCCGGTCGTCCATCAGCGCCCGGATACCGGATTTTTGCTGGTGGCCAGCGCGGAGGTTTTCGACGGCTTGCGCATGATATAGGTCGGAAACTCAATGCTTGCCGCCTTATCGTGAAACAGCGCCACCGTGCGCCCCTCTGCGCCACCACCAGCGGCGATCTCAACAATCCCTGCCGGTTGCCCGTAAATATCTCTGAATCGCTCTGCAAGCGCCTGAGCGACGCTGTAGCAAGCGGGATCTAAATCTGTACTTCCATCAGGCTGCTGCTGCATTTTGAAGCCGTGCGCCAGAAACAGCGCCCTGATTTCCTGTTTAATCACTGGTGTTCTTATCCTGTTGCTGACACACGGGCTAACTATTCCACTCGTTACGAAAGCGTATCTCTTCCCTGGTAGGTGTATAGGGAATAGCTTCCTCATAAATCTGGATAGCCATCTGCGCACCAAGTTTCTCTAAGTGCTTAATTTCATCAGCCCAAAAAAAACCGGCTTGAGACTCTTCGGTTGTATAGAGCGGATCCATAATGCCGAACCTTCCCGTGCTACGTTCTTGCGTCCGCCACGTCTTATCCCGATGGTTGTATA
>Ga0308161_1000516_pt1 | contig 59749 bp, 66 predicted proteins | sample PhyFR2_FD_201034 | JGI IMG/M metagenome (GOLD analysis project Ga0308161, IMG submission 201034) | Phyllosphere microbial communities from UC Gill Tract Community Farm, Albany, California, United States - DLSLF.R2 | ecosystem: Host-associated > Plants > Phyllosphere > Unclassified | place: USA...
CTAGCGCGACACCGCGAAGCATTCCAGTTATATGACTTGCGCCACATTGATTAACACCGCAATTCTAAGTAATACCTTCATCAGAGGTGAGAGCCACTTCAAACTTCCGCTATTCGCTCATAGCGGTCATTCAAATTCGAACTAATCCTGTAGATTTTCCATTCCACATAAACGGCGACATGTCTGCACGCATGATGGCCATACTGGGCGAGATGGCTGCGGGACAGGAAGTCTATTCCATCGATGAGTCATTTCTGGACGTTACCGGGATTGATAACCTCATCCCGTTTGAGGCATTCGGGCAGCAGATGCGCGAGCGCATCCGGCGTGAAACCGGGCTGATAATCGGCGTGGGGTTCGGGCCGACTAAAACCCTGGCCAAACTGGCCAACCATGCATCTAAGAAGTGGACGCAGACGAATGGCGTCGTAGATCTGTCAGACAGTAGCCGGCAGCGAAAACTCCTGCATCTGACTGACGTCAGTGATATCTGGGGCATTGGCCGGCGGATCAGTCTGCGCATGAACCAGCTGGGGATCACCACAGCCCTGCAGCTCGCGGACAGCAACATCAGCATGATACGGAAGAACTTCGACGTTATCGTCGAGCGCACCGTGCGTGAACTCAGTGGTGAGTCTTGCCTGGCACTTGAAGATGCACCGCCGCCAAAACAACAGATTGTAAACTCGCGCTCTTTTGGCCAGCGCGTCACACAGCTGGAAGATATGCAGCAGGCAGTCGTACTGTATGCCACGCGTGCTGCGGAAAAGCTCAGGCAGCAGAATTCGCGCTGCCGCCATATAAGCGTCTCGATTGCCACCGGTCGTCATGGTCATGAACCGCAGTATTCGAATACTGCTTCCCGCGTCTGTGACTATCCGACGAATGACACGCGAGATATTATCGATTTAGCGCTTAGCGGCCTCAGCACTATCTGGCAGGAGGGTTACCGGTATGCTAAAGCCGGCGTCATGCTGGGAGATTTTTACCAGTCAGGCGTGGCGCAGTTTGACATGTTCAGTGAGCAGCAGCCGCGCGCGAACTCTGACGCTTTAATGGCAGCGCTGGACGGCATCAATCGCTCAGGTAAAGGAAAGGTCTGGTTCGCGGGTCAGGGAGAGCGCGACACTTTATGGCAGATGAAGCGTGAGATGCTGTCACCTCGTTACACAACGAGATTAAAAGATATCCCAAAAATAAAGTAACTTAGTTTTCACAGTCTTTGCTTCGTGCGCCCGATCGCGCTGTTGGTCTATAATTGCCGTCGCAATTAATCCACTAAAAGGAAGATGTGATGAAAACAGGACTGATTTCACTGGGTTTACTGGCTACCCTACTTACCGGTTGCGATGCTGGCGCGCAGAGCCTTGAGTGGTATAAGGCGCACGATAAAGAACGCAATGCAAAAGTTGAAGAGTGCAAAAAAGCGTCCAACCCACGCGGCACCGAGGACTGCCGGAATGCGATTGATGCTTCTTTTCGCGCTGACGGCAATATTACAGAGAGTAAACCTAAAGAGTGGACTCCCGATGGCCCCAAGAGTTAGCTGAGAATGAACCGCCGCCAGGCGGTTTTTTTATGCCCTGCTCCGGACACTCACAGGTAGAGAGGCCCCGCACGGCTATCACCTGCAACCACTGCGCGTCTTTGAAAACCCCCTCTGGATTGATACCAAACAAAACTGCTCACCTGTTCTCCGCTTAGCACGGAAGATTCATTCCGTTCCGGCTGCGCATGCGGCTTCCGGTGCGCCTCAGCAGTTACTTCTGCGAGCGTTGTAGGTTCACGTATTAAAGGCGGATTTTAGGCTTATTGCTTACACTCGGGACATGCCGTGTTCTGGTTCAATTTTGATTCTTCTAAAAATCATATTTTTTTCCTGTACCACCTCCCTGCTCGCGGAGCCACTTTTTGAAGACGTTTCAAATGTCTCCAGCCTCCGACACATAAAACTAAACCAGTTATGAAAATAGCTGCAGCAATGAATGGCCGTCTGAGCGCCAGTTCACTGATAGCAGGCGTACAAAATAAGATGATTATGCCTGCCAGCATCGGCAATACCGGCCTGCATCCCGTACTCGCTGGCTCCAGTCTGTACACAGCGTGACAGCCCGTGCACACGGTATAATTATCAGGTACATGCGTACCACAAAATCCACACTTCATTTCCAGACCTGCTCCTTGTGAAAGTCCGGGCAAGGATACATCAATTAAGTATGGTACTGAGATGCTCTTTGAGTAACTTCAGGCGCCATCTTCCTAAATAAACGAATCATGCATTGATTCATCTACGGGGCCGGCTGCACGGCAGTACTCCTCTTTATTATGCGGCGCATGTAAATCCCGGTTTATCCGTATCACCTTGAGTAGCTCCCTCCGTACCGTCGGGCAGCGCCGTGCCTTCACGCTAGCCGGGCCGCTTCGTCGGCAAGAGATGCTGACGCTCGCCATCCTCATACGTTCCGCGCCGTGCGCGGGACGTTCAGTCTGCTCTTGCGGTGCGTACGGTTTCTGATGGCAGGGCGTATCTTATAGGTGCAGGTATTGATAAAAAAAGGATTTCAGCGCCAGCGAAAACAGCTTCCATTAAGCAAGCTTATGATCTGCACCCCTGACTAGAACCAAGCTCATAACAAACAGTGTCAGAACAAAAGGGATGAACATGGCGGGATCACCATAAACTGCAGCCGCCAAAGCTGCTCCGGCAGATAATGCAATACTTGAGATACCATCCAGCAATGCAATTTTATTGTCATTTTCGGCAGATGCGATTACGGTATCTATCCCAGCGCCGTAAAACATTTCTAATAGCGTAACGCCAGCAACAATAAGCAGCAGTCCGGACAGTTCTGTAAATTGAAGAAACCAAGGTATAAACAATAAAATACAGAATGCCGTCGAAAAAAGAAGAGCATTAATCACCCCAAATTTTTGGGTGAAATACTTATAAACGGGGATCTGACCAAGAATAATGACGCTGGTATTGAACAACATGATGGGCCCAATTAACTCTTTTTTTCCAGACTGGACCAGCTCCAGAGGAACAATTGTCTCAAAGGTATAATACAGCATGGCAAACACAATGCTAAGGGTTGCCACCACGGCAGACTCCCTGCTAAGCACTCCGGCCAGATGCGGTAATCCAAAGGATTTTCCTGAAGACCGTTTGCATCGGGCTAGGCCAGAGGCCATCACCACACCAATGGTGTAAAGTACGATCAGAATAAGCAGAGCAGAGCGAAACGGAATATGGAAAAATACTAAGGCACTGATGACCAGTGGCGATACTGCAGCACCAACATTACTGAGCGTCATTCGGGCTGAAAAACTTTCACTGATATTATCAGAAGTTGCCCGAACATAAATTTTAGAGGCCGTAGAGAAAAATGATGATGCTAGGCCATTCGCCAGCATCACAGCCATGCAGATGATAAATCCCTGCCCGGTAAACAGAAGAGCTAATGATATAAGTTTAAAAAACAAGGAAAACACTATCGTATTTTTGACATCGAGACGATTAGCAAGAGGAATAATAAGAAAATACGATAGTGAAAATGACCAAAATTTCATTGTTCCGAGGTACAGAATATCTTTTGCACTGAGGCTGTTGCCTGCCAGATAGAGCAGAGCCAGAGGCATCAGGAGTGTAGAACCAATAGAGTTAAACAAAAAGCATAAATTAATATTACGACTTTTTTGTTCAAAAAGATGTCGATAAATGTTCATTTCCAAAGCTCCATAAAAACAAACAGCACCGTGACGGTGCTGTTTGTTTTAATTCAGTTTCCAGAGCTTACAGATATCTTCATAGATAGTCTGCCCGGCTTCGGTGAATCGTCCATGCTCTTTTACTATTTCATATGTATCATTTAGTTTTTTAAACGCGATCGAGAATCTTTCCTTACATTCTTCGACATATTCACTGGTCCCGCGCTTAATTATGCTATCAAAAACATAGCAGATTCGCGAAAGAACAAATAATGCATGGAATATCCCTATCATTGGTCTGTTATCCACTCGTAAAGGTGCAACAAACGTATCATTTGGATTGTTGACAACCAGTTCGTCGAATGAATTTATAATATTGAGTGCAGTGTGCCCACACTCATGCGCTAGAATATCAATATAGTAAGGCACAGTATGTTCTTCATGAACATACGTAAACATCATTCCCCACATATAAAAGTTAGTTCCGGAGCGCATGAAACGAGAATCGTCACTGGTTTCACGAGTCAGATGTACCGAATGGATAAACGTGTTTATCTCTTCATAGGTGTCAGGGGCATTTTCTTTAATTACATCAATGGCTTGTGAGACTTTTTCTGCTTCGACTGCAGCAAGATTTTTGTCATCACAAAAACCGAAACCAAGTTCTTTATCATCATGGATAATCTTTAATATCATTTCCTTGTCAAAAGATTTATCACTTGATGTTAGTGGTGAGATAACAATCCCGTCTGGAACAGGAATTGACTCTATATATTTTAAATATTTTATTGCTGAATCATGATCCTCGGACTCAGCCGACTTAGCGGCAAGATAGTGTGCTGCACACATTTGCCATGAAAGAGGCGGGGACTTTTTAACATCGTCCAGTTCATAGAAATCTATGAGATAGTCAACAGATTCGTGCAGGCTTTCAGTGAAAAACTTTCTGGCAGCTTTGTGATCATAATCTGGGGAAGCGATATTCAACATAATAATCTCCACAAAAAAATCACGCTCAGTGAGCGTGATTTTCCAAATCTACTTGTCAGTAATTACTTGCTGAATGACCAGCCAGACAGTGGAGATTTGATTTTCAGCAGTTTTGATGATTCAACTTTTTTCATTTCACTTTCCTTTTAAAATTAAAGTTAACATTCTTAAAACATTCTGTCCCGGAACAATTAACAATTAACAAAAAGTATCTTTCCATTACAATACCCTCTTTAAAAAAAAGCTAAAAATTCTGTTTTAAAATATCTCCACCAGTTTTAATTCTATAAGCAAGATCCTATTAAGAGTTTTGTTAGCTTAAATTTTCGCCAGACGGGTCGGATAGGATAGCTTTGCTAATGTTTTTCTTCACGCAGCCCTGTTTCAGCTGCATCTGGAAGATGCGATATAGCCAGCTTCAGGATTTAGCAGTGAAGTGTCGGCTCAGATCAACGGAATGATTGTTATGACTGGAATTGACCTACGTTGGCCAGGCTGCGGTTCCTCGATGAGTGGAGGACGAGCGGTTCGCCGGATGGGCCCGTCATCTGTGACCGTAGCGACTGCCGGTGGGAAGATTGCCGGCCCTGATATTTTCACCCGATGGCCAGACTGCGGTTCCTTGATGAGTGGAGGGTGAGCGGTTCGCCGGATGCACCCCTCATCTGTGACGCCAGCGACTGCCAGTGGGAAGATTACCGGCCCTGATATTTTCACCCGATGCCGCCCCGGCCGGCGGCATCTCTCAGGTTAACGAAAAGGATGTCGCTTCGCTTCGCTTCTTTTGCCGCTTCCCGTCCTGCGGCCGGAAACCGGCAGGGATAAAGTGCCGTGCCCTCACTGTAGCCGGGCCGCTTCGCAGTCAAGGGAAGCTTCGCCGTCCTGCTCACCCGTTCCCCGCCGTGCGCGGGACATTCAGTCCGCTCCGGCGGCGCGTGCGGCCTGCGCGTCCGCCCCTGCCTGCTCCGCTTTACGCCCGTCTTTGTGGTGGTCACGGCACCACAGGGGTGCCCCCTGACACTGAGGAGCATAACTATGTCCCGATTCATGCGTGGCGACAGCGTACAGATCATGGCCGGCTTTCCGGATAACAGCATCGACTTCATTCTGACCGATCCCCCGTACCTCGTCGGCTTTAAGGACCGGTCCGGCCGTTCAATCGCGGGGGACGTGAGCGACGAGTGGGTGCTGCCGGCCAGCCGTGAAATGTTCCGCGTGCTCAAAAACAACAGCCTGGCGGTGAGTTTCTACGGCTGGAACCGCGTGGACGTCTTCATGCAGGCGTGGAAATCGGCGGGCTTTCGCGTCGTCGGGCACCTTGTGTTCACCAAAACCTATGCATCGAAATCGGCATTTGTCGGGTATCAGCATGAAAGCGCCTACCTGCTGGCCAAAGGGCGCCCGCCGCTGCCGGCAAAACCCTTACCTGACGTGATGCCCTGGCAGTACACGGGCAACCGGCACCATCCGACCGAAAAGCCGGTGAGCGTGTTGCAGCCGCTTATCGAAACCTTCACGAAGCCCGGGGATTTAATTCTGGACCCGTTTGCAGGCTCCGGCTCGACCTGCGTCGCCGCGGACCAGTGCGGCCGCCGCTGGATCGGTATCGAACTGCTGGAGCAGTACCACACCGCCGGCCTGCGCCGCCTGGGAGAACTGCGCGCCGCCCGTGCCGCTCATGCCGCATAACGTATTTTCGTAACCAGACCAGGAGGACAGCACCATGACAGACCAGACACTGACGACCGAAAACACGCAGCTTACCGACGACATTAACGACCTGGAGGAATCGCTTTACGAGTTTCACCTTCGGCTGCGGGACATGACAAAGCGCCATCTTTACCGCGGCGCGGCGCCGGCGCAGAAAATGGCCGGAATGCTGATCGAGCAGATAGACGCCGAACTGGTGGCGCTGTACCGGCGGGCTGCTGAGATGCGCAGTCACCTGAAGTAACGGACGCAGGCGGTCATTTTATGACCGCCTGCTGTCTGTGCGCGGATACTGCCGCTGCTGCGCTTTTGTCCACAGGGTTACTGACCGGATATGCACCCGGATTGTGGACAATAGGAGATAGGGTAACCAGGACCCCATTGAAGCTGCTGTACAAAATCAGTCCGGTTCCGATATGTTATTCCCGACAACCACCCTTTCATGAGATGCACCACGCCGGTGTTCCGCTTTTTAAGAAAGGCCTGAAGACAAAAAGAATAAAAGATACATAAAGGGGAACACAGACATGGATGGGGATTTGATGCTAAAAATTGTCGCCGGATTAGCGGCTGTTGTTTCACTCTGGCTCGATTTCAGGCCGGTAAGAAGAAAACAGAATCCCAATCCGGCCATAGCATTAGCAGACGCAGGCGAACGCCACAACTGGCGTTATGCCAGATGGGGCATCAGGACGTTGCAGTTTTTACTGAGCATCTATCTGCTCTGGATGTTAATCAAATTCATAGTGGCGTAATTGCTCTCATTTGACATACCAGTTCGCGATAACGCCTGCTCACGGCACAGAGCAGGCTGTCCCGGACGCTCTGTTTATTAAGATACTACGGCTGTTTTTTTCGCAACAGAAAAACGGCGACTGCCGTTAAAATGCCTATCAATGGCATCGTGCCAGCACCGGCTAAAAAGTTACGCTGATCAATCCGATTATTCCTGCGAATATCAGAAAAGCGAGTGAGTGCATTTTTTTTCGTGGCCGCTCTGATCTCTTCAAATTGCTTTTCGTAACCCCGATTAAGCAGCCGGAAGGCTTCGTTCTCATCCGAACGTTCCAGCGCAATTGTTTGCTTACCTTTTTTATAAAAATTGTAATCAGGCATCTGGTCACCCCTGCAGTGAAAATCAATGAGTCAATATAGCCATCCGGACTTAGATCTGTATACAAAAACAGACGTTATCTTAGCGGCCAGCGTAATGCGCTGTCAGTGACGTTCGTTCCTTGCATAAAGCAGGTCCAGTAAAAATTTGCCCGGCCTGTCTGCGCGCCACTTTATTCCGCCATGCGGCGGGACAGGGCAGAAAACCCGCTCCGTGCGTGCGGCGGCCGGTGCCGTGACTTCAATTTAGCCCGATCGCCTTGTGGTAAAGCGCGCCTCCTTCGCCCGTTCGCACTCACTCCGCCGCGCTTACTCCCGTCGCGCTTCCGCTCAGTCTTCGCGTCAGCGCCGTGCATAAGCACGTCTCCGCTCGCTTGCGCTGCGGCCTCCTCGTCACGCTTGACCACTGCGTCTCTCCGTCGGGCTGTCATTCAGTCACGGCACAGGCCGGAACTGAGACAACTTTGACTGCGGAGGATTTCTTATGACATTTAGCGGACCAGCGGTATACGTCGGGACTTACCATAAATATAACTGCGGCACTATTTTTGGGAAGTGGTTTTATCTCACTGACTTTGAGGAAAGGACCGAGTTTCACGACGCGTGTCGCGAACTCCACGCCTCTGAAGACGATCCTGAATTTATGTTTCAGGACTGGGAGGGCATTCCGTCTAAATTCGTGTCTGAATCCTTTATCGACTGGGATTTCATCGCGGCGTGGAAGCAAGCGAAAAAAGAGGGCAGGGAAGAGGCCTTTGTTGCCTGGGCTGATTATTCCGGTGGGTGCGATTTCGACGCGTTTGATGATGCGTACAGGGGGATGGCGGAAAGTGAGGAAGATTATGCGTATGAGCATATTGAAGACAGCGGCCTGCTGAATGACGTTCCGGAGCCGCTGCGCTCTTATTTCGACTATGAAGCCTATGCCCGTGACCTGTTCAGCAGCGGGTATGTGCTGCACGACGGCTTTGTATTCAGCAACTGATGACGCCGGCAGGGGAAACCCTGCCGTAAAGGAGAAAAAATGAAACTGTCACCGCAAACCCGGGATATCCTTCGCCAGTATAAAGCCCTTGTGAATGCGCAGCGCCGATCCAACGACCTGAGAGAGCTGAGGACGGAGGAGCTCATTGATGAAATCTGTTATTTCATGACCTGTCAGAGTGCCGTTTACATCGGCGGCCACTTTATTAAGCAGGGCGGAAAAGGGTAATCAGCTCAGTCAGGCGGTTCCGGCCGCCTGTCAGCCCGCCGAAAAATCTGCGCCTGCGGCGGCGGGGCGGCAGAACATGCGCCTGAAGGCGCAGCCACCGCTCCGCCTTTGATTACGTGATTAATCAAACCGGCTTTCGCTGCCATTTTTTCAGGATTTTTCAGCATAGTCTGCACGCAGTGCTTCCGGTTTCACCCGTTGCTTGCAGACAGTTTTTTGTCTCACCGGGCGTCCTGTCGGCTGTCATGCTTCGCACAGAGCCGGCAGGCCGTCTCTGCCCGGCCCCGTTCCGGGGCAGCGGGTTTCCATCCTGACGCAACACCTTCCGCTCCCAGCAGCCGTTCCGGCTGCGCCGCTCAGTCCCGCCGTAAACGGCGCTCCCTGCATCCCGCCACCACACACGGCGGGATGTAAGGAGCAACGCTGTTTCGCGCCCACGCGTCACACCGTTGCGGCGGGTTCCTGCTTTCCTCATGGGTTGTTTCGCCCGTCTGAGTCCTTTCGCCGGGGCTGAGACAAGCACAAACCGCCTGGCTGTCCAGGGACGGCTGAAGCCTCTCGCCTGAAAATTTTTTTATGTGGCCAAAAATTTTTCCGCTCGCTCCCGGACATCTGCGCCGGCCCGTGCTCGTTACGCCCTTTGCGGCGATCGCTTACGCAGAGTGCCTGATTGAAGCCGGGCTTAACCCTTCCGTTCAGATGTTCGTCAGTTGCATTGATATCGATCCTGTCGCGGCGGATATGGCGTTTATACAGCTTTCCCTGCTGGGCATTGCAGCCGGGGTTGTCACCGGTAACACGCTGACGCTGGAGTTTAACCGGGTGCGCTATACACCGGCTTACTATCTCAACGATTTCGAAGAACGGCTTGAAAGCCAGCGCCGGATCAAGGCGATGCTGGCTTTTATCAGGGCAATGTAGGCAACGGATAAAACAGCAGGGAACAACAGCATGGCAGGGAAGCCGGAATTACGGGGTGGTATAGGGTGCATGAGTCATACAGAAATTGCACAATATACGAAATTTCGTATAATAAGGGTATGATGCGTAAGAAAATCAGTTTTATTGACAGCAGTCTTGAGGATTTACGGGCTTTCCCGGAAGAGGCCCGCACCGCATCAGGGTATCAGCTTGACCTGGTGCAGCAGGGACTGGAGCCGGAAGACTGGAAGCCATTTGCTTCAGTCGGTCAGGGAGCACGTGAAATACGCATCCGGGGTAATGACGGCATTTTCCGGATCATGTATGTCGCCAAATTTGAAGAGGCCGTGTATGTGCTGCACTGCTTCCAGAAAAAAACACAGAAGACCAGCCAGAGTGACGTGGAACTTGCCCGGAATCGTTATCGCAGACTGGCAGAGGAGCGTAAAAAATGAATATTCAGACTTTTGATAATGTGTGGGACGCGATCAGCGAAACGCCAGAGCAGGCAGAAAATATGAAACTCCGCGCCGAGTTAGTGGGGCGCCTGAATAGCTGGATTAAACGTAATGGCCTGAATCAGGCCGCTGCCGCCGCTGCGCTGGGCGTTTCACAGCCAAGAGTGTCCGAGCTGGCAGGAGGCAAAATTAACTGCTTTTCGATTGATAAGCTGGTCAGCATGATGGCACATGCCGGACTGCACATAACCAGTATCGAGATTAGCGAGCCAGAGGCAGCGTGAGTTGCCTTTTTGCCCCGCGCAAACTGCCAGGGCGGTAGCGCCTGCGGGGCAGGATAAACCCGGTGCTGACGCACCGGCTGTACCCTCTCACCTGACCGCCTTCATCCTTTTTTCCATCTGGCGCTGGTGGCTTGCTGTTTCTGCTCACCGGGCTGATTGTGCCACTGCCGGGACATGGCCCCCTTCGGCTCCCCGGCGTTGCCGGGTCGTCAGTCCTACTGCGCTAACTGGCTTTGCCGATAAGCTTCGCCGACCCCCTCCGGGTTTTGGACATAGGGCCTGATGGCTGAGGTCAAAGGCTGCAACCGGTCTGCGCCGGTCCTCAATGGCCCCGCAAACGGGGCCGCTGAGGACCGGACGGGCAAAAAGCCGCCGTCCGGGACTGTGCCCTGTTCATCTCCCGCGTTCTGTTTTGTTCCCCTGAGCCCCTTCACCGTGCAGAAACCTGGCACACGGGTGGCTTCGCGCAAGGGACGCACGCTAAACGGCTGCACCCGGTCCCTGCGGGCTGCGGCTTTGCCGTTTCCCTCTGCGCTCAGCCTGATCCCCGCGCGCCCGTTCTGCCCTCACGGCAAGGAACTCAGAGAAACATCACTTAAACCACGCGGGAGAAACAACATGTCACAGCAGAACGTCAAAATCACGGCTGCAGAATCTAAAGAATCATCGTCTTTAACGGCAAAACTATCAGAAGAGATCAGCTATGAGGCTATCGGGCGCGCCTTCCGTCGCAGTCTGTTTTACACCGGCTTTCCGCAGTTCAGTGTAAACACGACGGCTCAAGCAGTTATAAGATGATCCCTGGTATTTTCCGGCAGGTCTGCACCAACGGCCTGGTGTGCTGGAAATCATTTGGTGAAATCAGCGTCCCACACAAAGGGGATATTGTGTCGCAGGTTATTGAAGGTGCTTATGAGGTGCTGGGCGTGTTCGATAAGGTGGAAAATAATATCGGCATGATGAAAGCGATTCAGGTTAACAGCGAAGAGCGCCGCCTGCTGGGCCAGCTGGCACTGGAATATAAATATGACGGAAAAGAGCCGCCGGTATCAGCCGAGCGTATTATTAAGCCGCGCGCCTGGTATGACAAAGGCACCGACCTGTGGACAGCGTTTAATATCGTGCAGGAGAACCTGATTAAGGGCGGCTTAACCGGCAGAACGGCGAAGGGAAAAAGAACCACGACCCGACCGGTAACGGGCATCGACGGCGATATAAAGCTGAACCAGGCGCTGTGGAAGATGGCGGAGGAGTTCGCAAAACTCAAATCATAAAAATAACCCCGGCGCGCCGGGGTTATTTTTTGTGAGGCATCACGTCCGCGGTGAGGAACATTTCCGGCGCGGGCGTTTTTTTATCCTGCTGCACCATTGCGGTGTAAACCTCATCCCGCGCAATCAGCACGCGGTAAATACTTTTAATAATGGCTGCATATTCACGACGCTGCCTGATCAGCTTCGGACTCGGGCCGGTATTGTACATGCCGACGCTGTCCCAGTTCCTGCCGTACTGCCTGAAGTTTCTCGCCTCGATCCACGCACCGGTATAAATGCAGATGCACGGATCTTTCAGCAGCCTTTCCCGCGTAATATCAAATTTTTTCAGCTGATTAAAGTGAGAACTGTTTATCTGCATGTTGCAGACGTCATGCGTTCCGCCGCTGCTTTTAGTATTCAGCGCATTATTACGCATGCGTGATTCCTGAATGGAATGTGCCATCAGCAGACGCGGATCAATACCGAAATCCTGACCGGCTTTTGTGAAGCACATTTCCGGCGCAGCCTGCGCACTGAATACAGCGGCAAGCGCGAAAGCAGCAAATACTTTCATTCTGATAATCTCACGTACGTGCGCGTAAAGCTCCAGGCTGGTTCGTGTGGAAAATACCCGCTCAGATCATCGCTTGCAAGATAATTCGTTACAGACGCGCACGTTGCGCTGGCGGACTGGAGATAAACCCCGTCAGGGATATAAAGAATTCAGCAGGATAGCGTTATTTACCAAGCCGCTCTTCGGGGGTAAGATTTCATCACACCCAACGCAAGATTACATCTTGCAGTTTATTTATTTAAAATCATTGGGTTATTGTGAATATGGCATTGGGTTTAACTCGTATGCCCCTGTTTTGTCGTAGGTTACTACGACAGTGTAGTGTCACTTCCTACGACATGATATCGTAGGTTTCTACTACCTGTTGTCGTAGCTTGCTACGATGTTATATCGTAGGAGTGTTGATAATGATTTAAATCATAGTATTACATATCGTACAGTGTCACACCCTACGACATGATGGTGTCGCTTACGACTACCTGTATAAGACTTAAATTGGATGCAAATTAGTGCTACATATCGCTGAAAAGCGATGAAGGGTTGGAGAGGAGAACCTGCCACAAGTAGGTAAAGTCTTTATAAAAAGTAAATAATACGTTCAGGAGAAGAATAGATGGGAAGAATGGGTATCTACGTCAAAGATAAAATTGAAAAGGAAATCAGAGATATTTATCTTCTGGACATACAGAATGGAGCAAGTCCTGCTGAGGTCAGTCTTTCTTCCACGTGTAACGAACTTCTCAGGTTAGGCCTGATTATGCACAAAGCTAAAAACACAGAAGATACGTTTAATCAGCGAGAGTTTAATCGTGAATTGCTTCGTAAAGTCAGCGGCAGTAAAGAAGGAATTATGATCTTACTGACGATGATGACTGAGCTTTATGTCAACTCAACAGGAGGAGGCGGGACTGAGCGTATTGATTCCCTGCTTAGCCAGTACCTCACTGAAATAGACAACTCAGAAAGCGATGCAGATAACAGGCACTTCGTTAAACCAGACCAGAGCGAGTAATGGGACAGAAGTCCGGGTGTGGCGGACTTCTTACAGGATGTTCAAGAATCTTTTTTAATTACGGTCACTGGTATTCTGACCATAAAGGTTGAGCCTTCATTAATTTTAGAACGTGCACTTATGCTCCCCTTCATTGCTTTAAGATAGCTTTTAACAATTGACAGACCCAGACCCAGGCCTTGTCGGGTTTCACTCTCGACGCCCTGATTAAATGGCTGGAAAAGAAGATTGAGCTTCTTAGTATCATACCCGCAACCTGTGTCACTGACTCTTAAAAATAAGTTCGACTTAGCCACTCTTAGTCGTACTTTAATCAACCCGGAATGTGTGTTTTTATTTGCGTTGTCCGTGGTGTTATGAATTATAGATATAATTTTTTGTTTGTCAGCATTGGTGAGCGTGATCTGTGGATAGACGCTACATTCTATCTTATTAGCATTGCTTTCATTATAGAGAGATAAACCAGTGTTTAAAGCATCTTCAGGATAAAAACTAACATTGTTAACGCCAATGTTACCAATCTCTATTTTAGAAAATTCAAGAATGTGGCGTATGGCGGACTGAAGGCAGGCTAAGGTCCGTTATGAGCGAAGAGCGGACCTTGTTTATGCTTATACTTTTTGAATTAGAACCCCTGCTACATGACCTACATAATTGATATGCTGACTGATGCCGCACGCAAGCTTGACCGGCAGGCGAAGGTGAGCCTGCCACCGGCAGTGCGGGGGCGTTAGCAGGAAAGAGAGCTTCCCGCCCCGGAGATTACCCGTCACATCCAGAAAGAACGTTAAAACTCTGCGCGGCCGTATTCAGTGCGGCCGCCCCACCTTCAGTCCGCCCTGCGTAGGCATAGGGGTCTGATGCTTAGTGGAACGAAAACTCACGTTTGTGTTTCACAAATACTGGCATGGATCATCAGGGGCAGATTGTTCAGACAGGGTTCTGGCTTAGAGCCCCAAAGGGCCACATCGCAGGAGGCTTCAGATACCGTCGAGAAGAAAATCAATAGCAGCTTTAATCTCTGTACGATAGAGAGAGGCATCGCAGAACACAGCCCCCAAAGCACGAGCGGGAATGCTCGCCATTTCATGCGTCATGACGGCATATTCTTTGTCATCAGTCAGTCTGATAAGCGGAACCAGCCGTTCAGGGCGCGTGCTGCTCGGGTACTTTTCAACAGGCAGTAAGGGGATCACAATCCTGCGGTTTAACTGCCCGATAATATCGCTGGTAACATCGAGCAGCAGGGGATAGACGGCGCTTTTCCCGGTATTACTGTATACAGTGAACTGCATTCTTAAAATGTCCTGTACTCATCGCTGAAACAACCGTGTTCATCGTGAAAACGGTTCAGAGCTTCCAGCGCTTCGCTGTTTTCCTCCTGCCATTTTTTTGCCTCGTACTGACGAAGTTCAGCGTCGAGGGCCGTGGTCAGGGTAGCACTGAGATTAATTCCGGCCTCACGCGCACGACTGAGTAAGTCACGTTCTACGGTCATGGTAACGCTTTGCGTTGCTCGTTTTGTTATAGCCATAAATACCCCACTTTAAATCCCGTGTAATTAACACTGGAAATTACACGGAGTGTAACACAGGAAAATGATTTTGGGGGAGTAGTAGCTTAACGTGAGTTTTCGTTCCACTGCGCGTCAGCCCCCTTTTAATGCAGAAGTGTTGATGGAAATACAGGAACTACTGACGTAGATGCGCGGGTAGGGGGTAATGCTCACAACGATTACCCAGTCAGCCGATATGTTTAAGGTTCCTGTCCAAAGGCTCTGCCCTTTAAGCCAGATGCGGTCTAGTGATAGCATGGCCACTCCAATCATATCGCGCGTGGCCTGCGTCGGAATAGTGAGGCTCTCACCGGCGCTATTGCCATAAAATATCTCACCCTGCGAATGCGGCGAGGTTCGAATAAAGACGCTGATGCGCTGGCAGAACTGGCGTTCATTTCTGAGCTTCTCCGCGGCCCGAGTTGCGTACTGACACAGCGCCTCCTGCATCAGCACTTTTGACGTAATCCTCTCGCCAAAGGACCGGCTGCAGACGATTGACCTGCTTCCCGTTGATTAGTACACACCAATGTTAGTAATGTCTTCATAAGCCACATGAGAACATCCCCACGAAGAAGCGTTTTTCTGACGAACAGATCATCAGTATCCTCCGCGAGACTGAAGCCGCACCTTCCGCGGAAGATCGTTCTCCGGCCACGCATTTTTCCTGAGTCTCTGTTAACGGGCGCTATTCCGACAAGCACGCTGATTTACCTGCGCGTCAGGCTGTCGAGCTCCGGCAGTTCTGCCAAAAGAGTGGTTGCGGTGATTTCCGCCACACCCTTCACGCTGATCAGCAGCCGGGCCTGCTCAGGGAAATGCTGCCGCAGCTGACGGTTCATCTGGCGGGTCACAAGGGCAAGATCTTCTTCCAGCGCTGTAATAATCCGGCTGATACTTTCAAGTCCACCGGGGTGGGAGGGGTAAAACCGGTTGCGTTCCGCGACCAGCATCTGATTCAGTTGTTGGCGTCTTACCACCAGCGCCGTCAGTGCCTGCAGGGTCGCGTCTGGCATCACCCTGACATAGCGGCTGCGGTCAGGGAGGTGGTCAATCACGCGCGTAAACTATACCTACGCTCTGCAAAATCCGCGTTCGTGGGCTATCAGCATGAAAATACGTACTTGCTGGCCAAGGAAGGGTGACCGGGTGATGTTTTCAGAAGCAGCGTCCAGAACTGGAAGAGAGTGTTGCGGTGTCAGTGCTTAATAGCACATAAAAATCACAGTTTCAGAAAGTTACAGCATATAGAATCGGCCAGGAATCTATCCGCAAAACTAATAAGATATTCTCCCCGTCCAGAGAACTGACGGGGAAGATTTTTTAATTATGCACTTTGACTGGCGTGCATTTCGGTGTTGTTACTACAGGTTCCTGCCCCAGAATCCCTGGAATCATCTGGGACTGACAATCAAATGTACGGCCTTTGTCCGTTGTTGCACGATAAGATAACATTTGCGAGCCCAGCGTATCCGGATTAGTAGCTGATACATTTGTTACAGTGATTTCATCAGAAGAACCAAGACCCAGCATTTTTGCCGTCTCAGCCTGCAATGGAGGAATTGCTTCATTAGAAGACATGGTGCTACAGCCACTCAACACAAGCAGAGAAAAAACAACAAACATCTTTTGTTTCATGATTTTTTCCTAGGAATTTAAAGAAAGGGTTTAAAACGAAGAGAGCTGATCAAATACTGCACAATAGTTTTAAACCGTAACGGCTCTGAAAAGCAACAAATTATGCGGGCCCGGTAATATCTATCTCTTTGAAAAAGCAGCCGGTGCTTGATATAAACACATAACCATTCCCGCAAATAAGCCCCTTTTTAGGGCATCGCTTAACCTGCGTCACAGGTGTTGAGGCAGGCATCGCTGGATAAGTATCGTACTGGCTGAAGAGTATTACGCGGCAGGGTTACGAAGACTGCTCAGCTCGAACGGTTCGGTCAGCATAAATACTTTCAGCCGGGCCGCTGCTCAAACTGGAGCCACGAAGCTGACCTCGTCTGTCCGGCCAGCTTGAAAGCCGATCTCCGTGATGCATGCGCAGGCCGATAGCGAAGCGGTGATTCTGATTCAGCACATGCAGGAGGTCTTCATGGTCGGCGATCTACGTTTTCAGGCAGGGTGGTGCACAATTCGATTAAATGCTCCATGACTGCACGAACAGCCGGTGACTGCCTCACGTCTGCGTGGACCGACATCCAGAGCTTTCGACTCGGCGGTTCAGGATGAGTCTTGACGTGGACCAAGCCAGGATCAGCATCTCCTGGAAGTCGAGGGAGCAAAGCAACACCTAAACCTGCACGCGCTCCTTGTGCTTGAGTGACCACATCGTTGGATCTAAGTGTAAACGGACGGCCCGCAGCAAATGTGTTCAACCAGCGCTGCTGAGGAATGTCCCCAAGCGATGATTCGAAGCCGATGAACATCCAGTGCTCCGGTGGCTGGACGATGTAGTCATGGTCGGCGTAAAGGGCAAGCGATAGATGGCTTACACTGTGCTCAAAGTTTGTGGCGCGGTCTACCTGAGCTGGCTGGGCTTACAACTGCTGATACGTCCTCGATCTTCTTTCAGTGATGGTGATGACAACAACGTTTCTCAGGGGAGCTGGTTTATCAGAGGAATGCTGGGAAACGTGCTCAATCCCAAAATGGGCATTTTCTATGTCTCTTTTTTGCCGCAGTTCATACCAGCCGGTCACTCACCTTTAATATGGACTTTTATCCTGGTCAGCATCCACGTAGCGATTGGGACTATATGGTCAGTCACTCTCATTTTATCCACGCATTTTGCGTCAGCCGTATTGAAGAAAAGTCGCGTTGTGCGGGTGATGGACAGAGCAACAGGGGGCTTATTCTTATGCTTTGCGGCTAAACTTGCTATTAGCACGAAATAGCTTTGGACTGGCTGGCGTTGTCCGTTCTGGCACAAAGCGAGCATATCAGCATAGTGACGTCCGCTAAGAGCGAGAAGCGGACAATTGCTAGTGACAGAGATAACACTTTCTCATTGCATCTCGCCAAATGAACTTTTCTAAAAAAGTAAGAAAAAAATCCAGCTGACGCTAATTTCAATTCGGTCCAAACTGCAGCTGCCCTGGTTTTACCGAATCCGGCAAAACCAGGCGCGGTGCCCCGCCTATTTGTCCCTGAACAGCCTTACAATAATAATCACCATTATCGTAATGGTGATCACCGCGCCCGCTGCAGCGACGCCGATCATCCAGTGTTCGTATTCTTCAGAGGTAAAGAAGGTAGTGATTAATTCCGGCACGATAAGTCCCCAATCAAGGTTCTTCCCGATGGCGGCAGTGTTTACTCTACACAAAAGTCATGCAGAACGAAGGATGTCACTGTGAGCTGCGGATGGCTTCTGGCACGAAGCAGACTGGCGTCAGACCTATTTCCGTTATCGGCTATCACAGGCATTTCTTCAAACAGCCATGCCACGGCACCTGAGTCCCGGAATGATGAAGTTCTCAGCCACTCTCAGAAAAGGCCTGCCTAATAAAATGGCTTGTTTCTTCATTACACCCCGGAAAGCCCTGTTGTGAGTATAACCAGGCCCGCTATCGCTGCGGCAGCAATAACGTGCGTAACCTTCCATTTGAAGCGAAAAAGCGCCATAGCAGAGGCTACAGCAATGGCAGCGGCCCACGGGTCGATACTGCCGGCTGCGCCTGCCGGCTGCGCCTGCCGGCCAGACAATGTGCCAGATAAAAAAGAGAGCCAGATTGAGGATGACGCCCACTACGGCCGCAGTAATGGCCGTCAGAGGAGCCGTAAACCCGACATTGTTATGGGTGGTTTCAATAAACGGCCCGCCGGTGAGAATGAAGATGAATGATGGCAGGAAGGTAAACCACGTTACCAGGCAGGCGGCTACTGCGCCTCCTAAAAAAAGAGCGTCAGTGCCGAACACGGCTTTTGTATAACCGCCCACAAAGCCGACAAAGGTCACGACCATAATCAATGGACCGGGGGTCGATTCACCCAGCGCCAGACCATCCATCATCTGCCCTGCAGTCAGCCAGCCATAATTCGTTACTGCGCCCTGATAAACATAAGGCAGAACTGCATAGGCACCACCGAAGGTCATCAGTGCAGCTTTAGTAAAGAACCAGCTCATCTGCGTCACCGGATGGGTCCAGCCCAGCATCAGCGTCAGCATGCTCATAGGGATAAGCCAGAGCAGCACGCCAGCAGCAATGACTTTTGCCATGCGCATCCAGCTGAAGACGGCATGCGCTGGCAGCAGCGTATCATCGTCGATGATGGCAGCCCCATAACCTTTATCCCGGGCTTTATGACCCCCACCGGCCCTGAACTTGTCCGGGGCTATACGCCCACCAATAAATCCAGTAACTGCGGCGACCAGTACAATCAGCGGAAACGGAACGTTCAGGGCAAAAATAGCGACAAATGCTGCTGCGGCTATCGCCCAGTGGGCACCATTTTTCAGGGCGCGCGAGCCGATTCGGTGTGCCGCCTGCAGCACTACCGCCGCAACGGCGGGTTTAATGCCGTAAAAAATCCCGGCCACTATGGCTACATCACCCCAGGCAATATATATCCAGCCCAGCGCAATCAGAATCAGCAACGATGGCAAAATAAAAAGCAGACCGGCGACAATTCCGCCCCACGTTTTATGCATCAGCCAGCCGATATAGGTTGCCAGCTGCTGCGCCTCCGGGCCGGGTAATACCATGCAGAAATTCAGTGCATGAAGGAATCTCTGTTCCGATATCCAGCGCCGGCTTTCCACCAGTTCCTGATGCATAATCGAGATCTGACCTGCCGGGCCGCCAAAGCTGATAAAGCCGAGCTTAAGCCAGAAGAGGACAGCCTCTCTGAAGGAAACAGAGGGCGGCTCAGCGCTATCTTCAGCCAGAGGGAGTTCCATCATTTTGCTCATTGCCAGACCTCATTTCAAAAGACATCAGTAAACCGTCAAACAGCGAACAGGCTGTTGCCAGCAGTTTGTCATCGTCCGTAATGCTTTCACGCAGGCCTGCCAGAATGCTTTCCACACCTGTGGCGTCCGGAGGCTGTACGCCTCCGATATCCAGATAGTGAACAAGCAGACCCATGTCGTCGGGGATTCTCTGCTCCAGCCCGAAGCGTCTGATGAGCACCTCAAAGGTGACCAGATTATCGACATGGCTGAACATGGCGCCGTCAAAGTCAAAGCCCACAACATCCGGATGACAGGTTCCCGTGTCTTCAAGCCATAGGAAACGCGCATCATGGTCAATGAAACGCCGGATAAGCCAGGCGCTGGCAAGCCGGTCAACCCAGGGGCGCCAACGTGTCGCCCAGATCCGGCCCTGATAATCCTCCCGGCTGAGTCGCGTCAGGGTGCCCGGCACGGCATGCGGTTCCCCCGGGGATATCAGCTGGTTTATCTCCAGCTCCATAGAGGCAAGAGCCGATGCCGCCTGCTGGCGGGCTTCGCCCGGGAAAAAGTCAATATTTCCGAGCCTGTCGAATTCCCTGCGCAGTTTACGCAGCTTTTTAAGTTCTCCCGGCAGACCGTCAGCCTGAAGTGCGCTCCGGAATGCGCCGAGTTTTTTTAAAATTTCCCCGTATTGCTCAGAGCGATCAAACAGCGGCTGGAATCCCTCCTCCTCAGAAACGTCTGCAGTAAAGACATAAGCCGCTCCGCCTTCATCTTTTATCTCACGACACGTTGTCAGGAAGGTTTCATATCCTTCCTCTGCGTCGGGGATGAGATAAACGCCGTCGCGCAGGACAGCAGCACCACTGGTCTTAAGGGTCCGCCAGACACGCATACGTAGCGTGGACTGGGCCGTTGTGAGCGTAAGTACTAATATGTGCATTTTCATATTGTAGATATTACTACATAATGTTTTAAACGCTACGCATGTTTTAAGCGGTACATATTTTTCGCAGCATGTGTCATTAAAAGTAAAGTGTTTACGGCTGACTGGGGACAGGGAGAGTTCGCCAGACTGACCCTTTGTCAGTCTGGCAGCAGCAAAATTATTTATGTCTGGTAGTAAGCGTTTTCAGACGAGCCGGAAGCGCCCTTTCTGCCTCTTTGCGATGGTAGGGAGAAAGTTTGCGCCAACCCTGGGTTTCCTTGCGAGTACGTCCACAACCTTCGCACCAGCCGGTTTTACCGTCAAACAGACATATATCAATGCAGGGTGATTTCACTGCCATATCAGGCCTCCTGGGAACATGAGTTAATTTCAGATACTGATGGCCTTAACAAACGCGCAAAGCCCTATCTTTGCCGGAGTCGTCATGTAGTGATTCAGCCATGATAAGTTGCACCTGGTCAGAAAAGACCATAAAATTGATCTTATATACTATACCCCAGTATACAACCAGACCAAAAGGAAATAGGAAATGGCGCATATTCTCAACAATCAAAAAAGCCTGCTTACCCGCGTACGACGTATTAAGGGTCAGACGGCCTCGCTGGAAACAGCCCTTGAGTCGGGTGAAGAATGTCTGAAGGTGTTGCAGCAGGTGGCGGCGGTACGCGGTGCTATCAATGGACTTATGAGTGAACTACTGGAAGGCCATATACGTGAACATCTGATGAATGAAAACGCCACGCCACAGGAAAGAAATAATGATCTGGAAGAAATCGTAGCCGTTATTCGTTCTTACTTAAAATAAGTCATCAGACACGACGATGTTCTGACGGCTTCATGTTAACTATCGGGGATAACGATGCTCTGGCTAATCTCAAAATATGCGATAACTGCATTTATGGTGGTGCTGATTTCAGAAGCGGCGAAACGCAGCGATCGTCTTGGTGGCTTGCTCGCCGCCTTACCGCTGGTCACCGTCCTCGTGCTGATATGGATGAAAGTGGAAGGACAAACGCAGGAAAAAATTGCGGCTCATGCCTGGTATACGTTCTGGTATGTGGTTCCGACACTGCCGATGTTTCTACTCTTTCCGATTCTTTACCAGCGAGTCGGATTCTGGCTCACTCTGCTAGTATCCTGCGTAATTACCATTGTGCTTTTTGCTCTATGGGCAATGTTAATTAAGCGGTTTGGCATCATACTTTTATAAAGATAAAAGTCGGTTTTTTTAACTTAGATTGTTTAATAACTTTCGATGCTGGAAACGTCCGCTTCTGGCACAAAGCGGACTTCCTGTGCCTCGAAATGATTTTCGGTTAACTTAATGTACTGAAGAGGCTTATGCAGACGTACGGCATTTGATGCCATAAGACTGCCAGGTAAAATTTTCTGGAAGGCACTGGCCTCAGTAAGTTAACACCAACCCATACCCCGCCTTACATCAGGTATTCCCCTGTCCGAAAACAGCGAGCAGCTCCTGAAAATAAAAAAGTATTATCTGCCTGACAACCAAGGGAGGCAGAAATGGGGTTTAAGATTTCAGGGCTTAATGCTGAACCGTTCGCCCATCTTTTTGGGCAGGGCGAACACTACTTACAGCAACACGGCGCTTTAAGAATAAATGTCGACAGCTATCACGGTTATCCTGACAGAATTTCACTGCGAGATATTCCTGCCAGTAAAACAGCGATTCTGGTTAATCATACCTATCAGCCAGCCGCCACACCCTACCACGGCTCTCATGCAATTTATGTGTGGGAAGGATGCAATGAGCAAGGGATATACATCAATAAAATACCAGAGTCGATAGGTGTCAGACTCCTTTCATTAAGAGCCTTTGGTGAACACCATCTGATGTTACATGCTGATATCTGTGAAGGCGCGGCTGCGGAAATGCTGTTGAAGCATTTTTTCGAGAACCCGTCAGTGAACTATATCTATATTCACAACGCAAAGTAGGAATGTTATGCTTTTTTTACCGAGCGTTTTCTGTGAATGAGTATTCAACACGGATTCTTTAAGGATGAAAAAAATGAAGACCTCTGACGTTGTAAGACTTATTTTACTGGCCGCTTTGTGGGGTGCCAGTTTTCTATTTATGAGGATAGCCGTCCCCGCCTTTGGCTCGGTTAACGTGGCTTTTTTAAGAGTGCTGCTGGGATTTGTGGGTCTGGCCGCCATAGTCCTGCTAAACAGCCAGTTGCGCACATTTGGCGGTAAGCTTGCCCCAACGCTGGCGCTTGGCATCGTTAACTCCGGCCTGCCTTTTCTATTGTACTGTATTGCGGCAAGATGGCTTCCTACGGGTTACTCAGCAATATTTAACGCCACAGCACCAATGATGGGCGCGCTTGTTGGATTCAGTTTTTTTGGAGAGGTAATAACTACCAGGAAACTCGCCGGATTAATAACGGGTCTGGCAGGAATTGTCATTATAAGCAGCCCGACTTATTCTGATTTAGGGGGAACGTTTATCGCAGGCGCTCTGGCGTGTCTGATGGCAACAACCTGTTACGGTGTCGCGGGTTATCTCACAAAACAATGGATTACAGATCGTGGCGGCCTCGACCCGCGTATGGTGGCCTTAGGAAGTCAGGCAGGTGCATCCATTTTCCTTTTGCCATTTTTCGGCTGGAGCCTGTTCTCAGAGAGTAATGTTAACTGGCTTCAGCCACATGTCTGGGGCGCCGTTGTAGCTCTGGGTTTAATCTGTACCGCTCTGGCTTATATTCTGTATTTCAGGCTGATTGCAGACATTGGCCCACTAAAATCCCTGACAGTCACATTTATTATTCCGCCCTTTGCCTGTTTATGGGGTTACCTTGTGCTTGATGAAACAATTGGAGCACAGTTCATTGCAGGGGCCTGTCTCATCGGAATAGCGGTCTGGATGGTGTGTTATTCAGGCAGAAAGATGCATAACTCATAAAAAAATTATTATGTAGCCAATTGCTGAGTATCTGGAGAGGTATTTGATTTAGCCAAAAAATGGCCAGCAACTCTGGATTTTTACCTTTTTTCTTATGCCAGAATTCCAAGGATCATTTCAAGTATGTCTGCTTTTGGCACAAAGTGGACTGACTTGGGCGGCAAGGTCCGCTATGAGCGAGGAGCGGACGTCATACTGTCTTCATGACCTAATTAAGAAGACTAACACCTGATGGTTGAAAATGATCTATTACCGGTAAACAAGCCCAGTCTAAACCGGATTTTTCTGCCCTTCTTTTCGTTAAAAATTGGCCCGCCATCGACGACGCGCCGTCAACGCATAACAATTGACAGCATCCTCATCTGGCTATCACGGTCAGTAAGGCTGGCTTAACGTTTTCTTTAGCTGCTTGCCCTTATTTAACTTACATCATTCAGGCCAGAGGCTTTGATGACCGGTAGTCTGGAATAATCCAAAATATTGTGAAACCCAATGCTAATACGTATAACGGCACGGTAATTGAGAGAGCAACGTGTATGCCATGCATGGATACGTTTTTAGTGCCTAAAAAACTGCCAAGTATTGCAACGCCCATAACGCTACCACTTTGGCGGGCTGCGTTGATCACGCCAGAAGTAATACCACCTTGACCAGGCGGAGCAGATGACATACCAGCAGCAACAGTTGCAGGTGCTGTAGAAGACATTCCAAACCCTACAAGCAACATAGGAATCAGTATTTCCATATATGAACTAGTCGCATTTGTAAAAACTAGCCAAATCAGGCCAGTTAATGTCGTGAAAAGTCCAACAGTCATAGGGATTCCGGGACCAGTTTTTGCTGTAACTCTTCCACAATAAAAGGCTGTTACCGCCATAACGACTGCTTGAGGAAAGAGGGCAAAACCTGTTGTCATTGTCGAATATTCCTTTATTTGTTGAAAATACATAATTATGACGAACAATTGACCATAGAATCCTAAGTTTATTATTAATCCGACAATAGTCGCTGCGGTGAACCTCCGTAAACGAAAAATCCCTCTTGGCAGCATTGGCACGTCTGAAGAAACCTCTATAAATACGAACCCTATTACAGCCAATACAAATACAACTGTCGAAATAATGACTCTTGATGAGTGCCAACCATTGGTTCCCGCTGCAATGAAAGCATATGCAAGCGCACCAAGTGCGGTAGCTATAAAAGTTTGTGCAACAGGCTTGATTTGACGCGGGATCACTTCCATTTCTGGAATATATTTTAATGCTATAATCAGTCCAATAGTTCCAAAGGGGATGTTAAGAAAGAATGCTGATGGCCAGCCAAAACTTGCAATTAAAATGCCCCCAATGACAGGGCCTACAGCTATAGCCACGCCACCAACCCCGCCCCAAACACCGAATGCTTTGGCTCGCTCAGAGGGATCAATATATATCCCCTGAAGGATTGATAACGAATTTGCAACTAAAAGAGCAGCGCCAATACCTTGAAGCACCCTTGAAAAAACCAAAAAAGATAAAGACTGTGCAATTCCGCATAGAACGGAAGCAAAAGTAAATACAATCAATCCAATGCAAAAAACTTTTTTGGGGCCGACACGGTCACCTAAAGAACCAGCGCTTAACAGCATTGCGGCAAATGAGATAGTGTAAGAAGTGATCGTCCATTGAAGCCCACTTAAATTAGTATCTAAGCTAAGTTTCAAATTACTTAATGCTACATTGACAACTGTAGCATCCAGACAGACCATAAAAAAACCCATTGATACTATTGTTAGTATAATGATACGTTTTGAATTAATTTCTTCCATTTTGCCTACTTAATTTTATGACTTTATTGTCATGAATATAAAGTTTATCCAACTCAAACAGTGAAGTGATACTCAAATTACAAAGCACGGTTGCAAACCAATATTCCAAAAATTTGCCGTATTAACACCGTTACTCAGTGCGAGTAACTTTTGGCGTTTGAATACCATTTGGGAGACTACGTGTGGGGATAGCCACTGTAATGTTGATATTTAGGTCAAGCATCATTCCAGTAGCCCAACTCTAACGTAAGAACCTAGATGTAAAAAACGATTTTTGAACACCTCAGCTTGATCAAATGTTATTCTGTTTTCCTTTTTCACCCATGATTGGGTCTACTCTCTTGAAAAGAATGCTCCCTGGTATCTCAGCACTCATTGCGTTTGAAGCAAGCGCTCGTCACGGCAGTTTCTCCCGAGCCGCATTGGAGATTTCTATCTCTGAAGGGGCAGTCAGCCGCCAGATTTCTCGCTTAGAGGCGCAACTCGGCACGACATTGTTCCTGCGTCGCGGTAACCGTGTTGAATTATCCAGACAGGGTCTGAGCTACGCGACACAGGTGCGAGAAATTCTTGGGAGGCTCGAACAGGAAAGTTTGCGTCTGGTTGCGCAACCTGACGATGGCGGTATCTTGGAGTTAGCGGTTATTCCCACCTTCGCAAGCCGTTGGCTGATTCCAAGGCTGCCTCGATTTCAAAAACGCCACCCCAACATAATTCTGAATCTCTCGGAGCGAACGAAACCCTTTCCGATATCAGGTAGTGGCTTCGATGCCATTGTGCATTTCAATCATCCGGCCTGGGTGGGCCATCAGGTTCAGCATTTATTCACAGAAAACTTAATCCCAGTGTGTCGCCCAGGATTGATCGAGGAACACGCAAGCGGTCTATCCTCATTAGTGCTGCTCCACAAACGCAACACTCCGAATGTCTGGCGTGATTATGCGGATTTTAATGAACTGCCCATCTTAAACACGATAGCGGGTCCCAGATTTGACCTTTTTTCGATGCTGATAGACGCAGCGCTTGCTGGCTTGGGTGTGGCGCTGGTACCGCGGGTATATGTGGAAGCCGAGCTGAAAGCCGGATCGCTGCATATACCTTGGGCGCCTTATGAGGTTGGGAACACCATCATCGTGGTAACCTTGAACGAGGCCAGCGCCGATCCTAACCGAGAAGCCTTTGTTCAATGGTTGGTGGCCGAAGCGCAGTTATTCGACGCTTCTGACACATCCCATTGAGACATTTCGCGGTTAAAATCGATGCCCCCCTTTCCGACAATAAAGAAGTTGGACCGACGATGAATAAATTCACACCGAGGCCTAGGCTAGAGACTATCTACTGGGTCAGTTAACAAAGTATGTGTCGAAAATGGCGTTATCTTAGGATTTTCCGTCCCAGTAAATGATTATGCGCATCAGGGAGAGAGGGGTTAAATCGTGCCCTGAACCCCATTGATTAACACATCGTGGTATTGGCCATGTCCGCTTTTGGCACGAAGCGGACAATCAATACAACCCTGTTCGATATATGCCTTATGGTTAAGAAATAGGTTGTAGGTAAAGAGGGTATCTTATCTCCTTTTTACCACAACCCGGGTACATATCCGGGTTGTAACCCTGTGGACAAAAGCGCAGCGGCTCTGATATCGGTGAAAGACAAATGGACAGTCACTAAATGACCGCCCCTGTTGTTATTGCAGGTGATTGCGCACCTCAGCAGCGCGCCGGTACAGCGCCACCAGTTCTGTATCTATGTACTCGATCAACATCCCGGCTATTTTCTGGGCCGGTGCTGCGCCACGGTAGAGATGGCGCTTTGTTATGTCCCGTAACCGAAGGTGAAACTCGTAAAGCGATTCCTCCAGGTCGTTTATATCCTCGGTAAGCTGAGTGTGTTCTGTATTCAGTGGCTGGTCTGTCATGGTGCTGTTCTTATGGTCCGGTTATAGAAAATACGTTATGCGGCACGGGCGGTGCGTAGTTCACCCAGACGACGAAGACCGGTGGCGAGGTACTCCAGGTAGTTCGATCCCAATCCAGCGGCGGCCGTACTGGTCCGCGGCAACGAATGTCGAACCGGAACCCGCAAAGGGTTCAGAATTGCTTCGTGAAGGTTTTCATAAGTGGCTGCAACACACTCACCGGCTTTTCGGTCGGATGGTGTTGGTTGTCTGAGGGACATAAACCGTGCCCGGACGTAGCAAACCAAAAATAATGTGTATGAGTTAGCGCATCGCAGCACCTAAAATAGCATCCCTAGCATCCCTAGCATCCCTAGCATCCCTAGCATCCCTAGCATCCCTAGCATCCCGGCAAGTCGCAAACGCTTGCCTAATGCCCGGATATCCGAATGGTGCTTCTATGCAAACCGACAAACGACACGCGGGATATTATCGATTTAGCTCTTCGCGGCCTCAGCACCATCTGGCGGAGGGGCTTCCGATATGCGAAAGCAGGGGGGGGATGCTGATTGGTTTTTACCAGTCAGGCGTGGCGCAGTTTGATATATTCAGAGAGCAGTCGCCGAGCTAAACAACGAGAATAAATGATATTCCTGGAATAAATTAATTTTTTGAAGGAAATAGATTATAACCAAGTGATGTTTTAAAAACTGCGTCCAGAATAAGAAGAGACTGTTATGGTGTCAGTGCCGAATGGTATATGAAGGAAAGCTATATCCTATATTTAATATATTAACATGACGATCATTGCGCTTAAAAAAACAAGTCAAGGAAAGTCTATTCATAATTTATCAGAAGGAGAAAGCAGCCACAGGAATTTTAGTCGTGACTGCTTTTATCTAATTTTATAAGTTCAGGGTATGAACAGGGAGTTATCTACTGCTACCACCGCTTCCTTTGAAATGGCCTACATGGGTAATGTCAGATTATTTATAAAGACAGCAGTTCGATAGCCTGGGGTACTTCTGTCCAGTTTTTAACCACTATAGATGCACCGTTGGCATGCAGGCGTGCTGCATGATCCTCACCACAGTGTCCGCCACCCGTAAACCCAATAACCTGCATACCAGCTGCACGTGCCGCAATCACGCCTGGCACGCTGTCCTCAATGACGCAGCATTGTTCAGGCCGAACACTATGTTCTGCAGCAGCATATAGAAAGATATCCGGAGCTGGTTTCCCATTTTCTACCAGCTCAGTACTGTAGATGTGAGGCGCAAAAATTTCCTCAAGGCTAGTGGTGTTTAATGATAATGAGAGCTTTTCCGGAGCACTGCTGGAAGCCACACATTTTTTAATGTCTAAGGCTCTCAGAATTTCCTTTGCCATAGGCAGAGCTTTTAGGTTGAGGCGTATAGTATCCATGACACGCGCAGAAACTATCGCATCATAGTCTTCCCCAACAACCCGGCCTGTTTCACTTTCAATGGTCGCTACCATGTCAGCCATCTTGACACCAGCGAAACGCTTGAGTATGACATCTAGGTCATATTCATAAAAACCGCGGTCGGCGAGCTCTTCAGCATCTGCCATACATGCCAGTAATTCACTGTCGACCAGCACGCCATCACAGTCACATATCAGTAATCCAAAATTCATCAGAATCATCCCTCAGACTAATCGGTAAATTTCAGTTTCGCCTTGTGAACCATCTGTCTCTGCTACTTCACGTGCCACATATTGTTCATCAGCACACACCTGAACGTGATGCACAGTTACTGTCTTCCCCTCAAACAGGATCACTTCATAGGAGGGCAGCCGATCAATGTAATAGGCTTCCAGCTGCCTTTGCCTGAACTGTATGGGATGTGCTGTGCCTCTTGCTGCCGTGAATGATCGACCGTACTTAATGCCAGAAACAGACAGGTGGACATGCCCAAATGTTACATGAACAACCTGATGATGCCGGTTAAGCACATCATTCAATTCGTCCCCATTTGTAAGCAGCATATACTCAAAATATTCGATGCCAATATCAAAAGGGGGATGGTGAAGCGCCACAATTGTTGGTACTTCTGGAGACTTGGCCAGCATGGCATCCAGCCAGGCTAAACGCTGGGGGCAAAGACGGCCTGAACCCGGGCACTCTTCGTCCAGGCTGTCCAGTACTACGACACGATGTCCCCCGAGATCCAGTGCAGACTGTATAAAGCCGGAGCTATCTACCGGTGTGGCAGGAAATACATCTAAAAATGGCTGGCGCCTGTCATGGTTGCCCAACATCAGACAAAACTGAAACGGAAAATCCTCAAGCCTGTTTCGGAGCAGTTCATATGATGTTCTGTCTCCTCTGTCGGTCAGATCACCGGTTATGATGCATAGATCTGCGTCTGAATGTTTTTCACGGATATCATCAAGCACTGCCTGCATACGGGGTAGTGGATCGAATCCAAATACCTGTTCACCCTCAGGAACAATATGCAGATCGCTTAACTGAATTATCTTTTTCAATTTAAGCACCTTATTTCGAGAGCAGGGCAAGCTTCTGCGTGATGTTCACCAGTTGTTTCAGGCCACTGTCTGGTGCGATTTCACCCCGTATAATTCCGGACAGGATATTTTTTTGTTCGGCCCAGATACGTGGTCCTGAACCTGCCGGGTAGCCTACCCAGGCTTGTGCTAACGGCCACTGATTAATACTGGTCATCCAGTTCGGGTTTTTATTATAAAAATCGGCAAGGTATTGTGGGCCAGTAGTTTTAATGTTGGTCGGCATATAACCCGATTTGAGTGCAATGATCTTCTGGCCTTCCGGGCCGGTTACGAATTTAATAAATTCCCAGGCGGCTTTGCGCTTCGCTGAGTTGCTGGCCAGAATAACCGCAGCGCTACCGCCTACAGGAAGTCCACCATGGTTTTCGGCCACCTGCGGATAGGGTGCCGTGGCAAAATGGAACTTACCGCCAATGTTTTGATCCATTGACCGCACCTCTGAAGATGAGCCAATATAAACACCGAGTTTGCCGGCGACAAATTGCTGCACGACCTGGTCTTCATTAAGTGCCGGCATATGGGCTTCCATAACCAGTCGTGACAGTATTGTCACAGCTTCTGCTCCTTTCTGATCGCCAAAAGCCACCTGCGTCCTTGCAGGATTTATAATATGCCCACCGTAACTCATGACCAGAGCCTGCCAGAGCCAGTCGTCTTCCGCTTCGCTGACGGGATAGCCCAGCCCGTCGGCATTTCCTTTATTATATATTTTTTCGGCAACCTGAATGACGCCGTCCCAGGTCTTCAATGTGCTTCCATCTGCGCCGACTGATGCCAGTATTTCTTTGTTGTAATACACAATCGCGGTTGAGGCGGTAAACGGCATGGCCCACTGAGCCCCACCGGTTTGACCAAGAGCAAGCATAGATGCTGAATAATTATCTGTGCTCCAGGATGGACCTTCCTTTTCAATGAAATCGGTTAATGGAGTGATGGCATGACGCGCTTTTAATATCTGAACCAGTTCCGGAAGATAGTTGTAGCCGGAGTACCAGATATCGGGCAGGTTACCTGTCATTGCACCGCGCAAAATACGTTGCTGGCCATCGGTATAACTTGCCGCGGGTGACAGGTAATTGATCTTAATTTCTGGGTGTTCTTTCATGAAGGCTTCTGCCAACGGTTCATGAAAGCTTTTTTGAGAAGGCCACGCATACTGAATATTTAACGTGGTTACAACTGCTATCGCGGGTACTGAACCTGACAAAAACAGAGATACTGCCGCAACTGAATGAGCTAATTTACGCATATGGGTTTCCTGGTTTTATTAAAATGATTCATGAGATTCAGGTGTTTTTATTTATGTCCTGATACAGAAATTCCTTTAACAAAATTTCGCTGTGCAATAAGAAAAAGAAACATCACAGGCAGAACGGTGATAATTGCTCCGGCCATTAGCGCGCCGTAATTGGTTCCCATGTCGCCATCTCTGAAATAGAGCATACCCAGAGGAGGAGTAGCCATGGTCTGTGAAGATACGGTAATTAACGGCCAGTACAAATCGTTCCAGTGTGCCGTCACTGAAAATACCGAGAATGCCGCAATGACCGGTCGCACTTCAGGCAGGATTAGCCAGAGAATAATGCCTGACTCACTTAATCCATCAAGTCGCGCAGCCTGGATAATCTCGTCGGGAAATGATTTTATTTGCTGGCGCAACATAAAAATGGCGAACGGTGAAATAATAAATGGGAATATCAGTGAAAAATAGGAATCAAGCATCCCGCTGTATGCAAGTCCAATATAGACAGGAAGCATAGGTATTTGAATCGGTATACACAGACCGGCGACAACCGCCATCATGAACATCCGTCGCCCGGTGAACTCAAATTTCGCAAGTGCATAGGCTGCGGGAATCGCCACAGTCAGCTGTAATATCAGCAATATGCTTACTACCAGGGCACCGTTCATAAGGAACCGGGTCATCGGAACAGCGGTGAAAGCAGTGTGGATATTATCCTTTACAGATTTCAGGCCGGTCGGCAAGCCAAAAGGGTTACTGAAGATTTGGTCAGGTGACTTAAGGACGACCAGAACCATCCAGATAAAAGGCGTCAGGAAAATCAGTCCCATAAAAAGCAATGTTGAATGGGATACTGAACGACTCACTACTTTTGACAGGGCAAATGTCGATTTCATCAGTAATGCACCTTCTTTTCAGCAGTGACAATCTGCAGAACGGACAACGCAGCTATCAGACACAGAAAAACAACAGAGAGTGCGCAGGCATAACCCATATTTGTAAACTGATAAGCTTCCAGATAAATACGGTACAGCAATGTTTCCGTGGCACCCCCCGGACCGCCCTTTGTCAGTGCAGCCACAGAATCGAACACCTGAAAAGCCGTGACTGTGGTGGTGACCAGCACAAACAGGCTGGTAGGCCCAAGCATCGGGAAAGTTATTTTGCAAAACCGATCTATCCCCGATTCAACGCCATCAAGCGATGCCGCCTGATAAATTTCGTCAGGTAAAGAAGCAAGACCAGCAAGAAACAGCACTGTGGTTTGTCCTGTCAGTTGCCATGCACCGATAACGGCCAGCGTAGGAAGTGCATAAGCCGGATCAGTTAAGAAGTCGATGCGCTGAAAGCCTAGCTGCACAATAAGTTCATTCACTGGACCAATTCTGCCATGGAGCAGGTACTGCCAGACCAGCGCCATGGAAACAAAGGTACTGGTTGCGGGTAGAAAGAAGATAATTTCATAAAACCGTCGCAGGTGGAATACTGCTTGAATTCTGACAGCCAAAAATAGTCCCGTAATAAACGCCGCAGGCACGACAATCAGAATATAAATAAACGTGTTTAGCAGCGCATGAGTGGCATGAGGATCGTCCAGCAACTGCTTATAGTTGTTAAGGCCAATAAAAGTAAAGTTTATAGACCCGAGGTTATAATCTGTCAGGCTCATGGACAGCACGATAATAACTGGCGCTATCAAAAGGCAGCCAAGCAGAAAGATCGCCGGTGCTGCCAGTATTAAGCCACGAGGGCCAGGATGAGGACGAACGCTGAATCGTGTGTTGTTAATAATTCTCACGGAAGCGAACTCCTTGGTCCTTGAATAGCAACATCACGCAACAGAAAATTGTGGTAAATACGCTCGCCGGATTCTTTAAATAGCCAGATACTACCGACATCAAAACTCATGCTTATTAATCCAGACTTCGGGGCGATGAATTTTTTAAGAGAATCGCTGCTCAGACGACCTGTCAGTCGGGAACCCTGCATCGTGGCGACATGTACCAGCGCCTCATGCCCTGTCCTTTCAACGCGCAAAATTCTGACCGGCCAGGTGAGTCTCAACGGTGTCATTGGCTCACTGAGCGTAAAACGAATGTCCTCCGGCCTGATAGCTAGCTGTATTCCTCCCATTATCTCTCCAGAGAGAGGCAGGGGAATATGCTGATCCATAACATAAATACCGTGCCTGACAGCCTTAGCCGGTAAGACATTCACGGGCGGGGAGCCAATAAATTTTGCAACATCCAAGTGTGAAGGAGAGTTAAATATCTCTTCTGGCGTCCCGGCCTGAAGTACTTTGCCGTTCATGAGAATCACGATCCGGTCAGCCATAGTCATTGCTTCCGTCTGATCATGCGTGACATACAGGGTTGTGATCCCAAGGGAGCGATGCAGTTCGGCTATCTCATTCCGCATCTCATTACGTAATGCCGCGTCAAGACTCGACAGGGGTTCGTCCATTAAAAACAGACTGGGTTTTCGGATCAGGGCGCGACCAATTGCAACACGCTGCTTCTGACCGCCAGACAACTGTGATGGTTTACGGTCCAGCAGATGAGCAATTTTAAGCATCCCGGCAATGTCGTTCACTTCCTGCATAATGGTGGCATAGCACAGGCGGGCTCCGGGTAATAACCTGCCAATAAAGGGCAGGCGTTGTTGCCAAGTCAGCCTGCGCATAATTAGTGGCATAGCAATGTTGTCACGCACTGTCATATGCGAATAGAGCGCAAAATTCTGGAACACCATCGCAATATCACGTTTTGCGGATGATAAGTGGAGTAAGTCCTCTCCCGAATCGGTGCTGATTTCACCCGTCGTCGGATTATCAAAGCCAGCAATAATCTTTAGTAACGTTGATTTCCCGCATCCTGACGGGCCGAGAAGGCACAAAAATTCACCGGCGTGCACCTCCAGACTCATTTCCTCAAGGACATCATGGGCACCGAAACTTTTTCTCACATCTTTAAGTATTAATCCTCTGGCAGAGGAACACGACATGTAAGATACCATTGGAAATAAACTCCACTTAAAAAAATATTTAATGGATTTTTACTCCACATTAAGGCGAGAAAAAACCAGAGTGCTGCGTGGGTAGAGAGACGATAGGGGAGAAAGATGTCAGGGAAATGACAGTGTTCTGAGATCGATTAAATCCCGTCTAAACCAGTGATGCCAGAGTTTCTGCGACCAGCACAGCACGTGGTACGCCGTTGATGTAGCCGCCGTACGATGAAATCTTTAGTCTGGCCATCAGAATCACATCATCTGCTTCACGGGCCAGTGGGCTTCGTTCATTACAGGTTACGGCAAGGCAATAGCTACCGGTCAGACGTGCCATCCTCAGAAAGTCTATAGTATTCAGGCTGGTACCCGATTCAGAAATGGCGACGGCGACGCAATCTGTTCCCAGAATGTTTGAAATTTCCTTGGCATGCGTGATATCTCTGATTGCCGTAGCATTAAGGCCAGATCTCAAGAAGCGATAAGCAAAAAGGTCGGCTGTGATACCGGAAACGCCGGAACCAAACAGATTGATGCGCCTTGCATTGCTGAGTTTTGACGCAATCTGACAGAGCTGCGTCATTGAGAGTTGCTTCATGGTCTCAAGGACCGAAGATGAAAGTTCCCGGGCAAGCGCCTGATACTGCGTCTCATTTTTAGGATAAGCAGTTGTACCGACATCCCGCCTTACAGCCAGTTCAGAAGCCAGTGCAAGCTTAAAAGCCGCAAAACCATCGCTGCCAGCTATTTTGCACAGTCTCATAATGCTGGCCTCACCCACGCTACACTGAAGGCTCAACTCCTTAAGTGAAAACCCGACTACCTTCTCTGGGTTTTCAAGTATATATACAGCGGCACGAGCCAAGGCATCGGGCATTGTGGCAAGCTGCGTTTCCAGGCTGAGTAGCGGCTTAACCGTGTGTAAATTGCTTCTGAAATGCACTTCTCCCCCTTAGTTAAAACCTCATAAATGCGCTGTAATAACATGTAGCACGTACAATAGTTTGGAAAATAAGTCTTGTCCACGGCTGACCTGTTCCCCGCATCAACACAGTATGAAATTAGCAATGTCCGCTTCTGGCACAAAGCGGACCTACGCTCCGGAAGGTCCGCTATGAGCGAAGACCGGACGTTCCTGCCCTAAAGTGGATGTCTGCGCTTCCACTCATCAACCACATCCCCCAGATTTTTTGGTACGTCATTTCGTATCCAGGCCATAAACTCGCGATCAAACCGGAAATCTGGACCGCACTCATTCACCATGAAACGGCGAACGTTTTGTGTGTTTTTGTAGTTTTTATCCACGATTGTAAAACGTGTTAATGAAGAACTATGCCAGTCGATATTCATTTGTTGGCTCCAGTTTTGAACAAACGAAAGCAGCGTTCGAATTTAACACGCTGACTTTGAAGTTCCCGCTTCTGGCACAAAGTGGAACTCATGAAGAGTCAATAAGTCAGCCAGGGTGAAATCAGGTCTTAATACCGGAGTCTCGGAGACCGGATTGACAAATATTCATCACATTATCTTCTCAACAGCAACACTACTGCTCCTTCCTGCAGGCTGGTCTGTCAAAGATAGTTATATTCGCGCAGGCCTGAGGTATAACAAAAATGATATGAATAAAGGAGGGAGGCTGCGCCCTGCAGGACGCAGCCAGATATCAGAAGGAGGTCCAGTTTCCGTCTGTATCAGCAGGCGCTTCCTTCTTAACTGCGGCTGGTGAATATATGATTGCATGCCGGGTGGCTGTGGGATGTGAGACTGTAGCAAGCGTGAACACTGACACCGACTGCAGCAGTAGGGATGCCTGTTCCCGCAGGCTCTGCGAGGCCGACGCCGATTCTTCGACCAGCGACGCATTCTGCTGCGTCACACCATCCATCTCCGTTACGGCGATGCCGACCTGCTCAATACCACGGGCCTGCTCGGCACTTGCAGCGGTAATTTCTTCAACGGTATCACTTAACTGACCGACCGATGACGCTATATCCGCCATCGTTGTCACAGACCGGCTCGCCAGGACGCTGCCAGCACTTACGCTTGCCGAGTTTGCCTCGATCAGCTGACGGATCTCACCGGCCGCCGTGGCGCTGCGGCTGGCCAGCGTGCGAACCTCTCCGGCGACCACGGCAAAGCCACGTCCCTGTTCGCCTGCGCGCGCCGCCTCTACCGCCGCATTAAGGGCCAGGATGTTGGTCTGGAAGGCGATACTGTCAATCACAGCCGTGATTTCCGCAATCCGGCCGGAGCTTTCACCAATAGACTTCATGGTTCCGGAAATATCGGCAGTCACTTCGTTGCCCTGACGGGCGACCTCTCGCACGTTAATGGCAAGCTGTGCCGCCTGACGGGCGTTGTCGGCATTGTTTCTGACCGTCACACTGAGCTCGCTCATGGTAGCAGCGGTCTGCTCAAGTGCGCTTGCCTGCTCCTCGGTACGCTGCGACAGGTCTGAGTTACCCTGCGCAATCTGAAGGCTGGACGCAGCCACGCTCTCCGCATTCCGGCGTACCGTGCTGACGGTCTGCGCCAGTGAATCCTGCATCTCCGAAACCGCAGCCAGCAGCCTGCCGGTTTCATCCCGTCCGTTAACGCGCACAGGCTGACTTAAATCGCCACGGGCAATTCGCTGAGCTGCACTAAGTGTCTCGTTCAAAGGGCGGATAATGCTGCGGGTGATGAGCCAGGCTGCTACTGTACCCAGCAAAATTGCTGCGATACTCAGCAAAGCCAGCAGAACGGCAGAGCTACGCCTCTCACTTGCTGCTGCACTGCCGGCCTTCTGCATCTGTAGTTCCTGAAAAGACACCAGTTCCGAAATAGCCTTCAGATAGTCGACCTGTGTCTGATAGCGAGGTCCCAGCAGAAGTTGTGCGGCCTCATCACGCTTACCCGCCATTCCCAGCGCTACAACGTCGTCCGAAAACGCCAGATACTGACTGCCGGTGCTTTTAATTAAGGCAATCAGCTCACGGCTTCTGGGCGCCTTTAGTGTGGCGTCGACCTGGTCAACAGATGCGGTAATTTTGGCATACACCTTGTCATAATCTTTTTTGAAAATTGCCTTCCGGTCTGGCGTCTCCACCAGGACAATGTTGCGTACCAGCCTGCTCAGGTCAGTTGAGTAATAACGAAGACCGGTTGCAGCTGATGCTTTCTGATAGCGGCTGCCAGCCAGGGTTTCAGCGGTTTCTCCCAGCGACTGAATGCGGGTAAACCCGGTCACTGCAACGATGACAAGAAGAAGAAGGATAAAGCCAAATGCCAAGCCGAGGCGTATGCCGATTCTGATGTTGTTCATGACGCTCCTGTCTTAAATTACTGTTAGTTAAAGCAATACATTGAGAAAAAAGGCTTTTAATTTCGTATGTCAGGTGTGGAAGTTCAGAGGTTTCAGGGAGGTGATGTATGCGGTTTACGCAAAAAAGTCTGGCTGCAGGGTATGCGTATCGATGCACTTTCCTGTTTTAATTTATATGGATTAAAAAAGTGCTTATTCGTGAAATCTGGTGACAGTAAAAAAACCGGCGCAGGGGACTTAAGGCCGGGAACCACGTCATAAAGGACAAAAGCTTTCGGCATACAGGCAATCATGCCGACAGCTTTAACTGGTATCGGCAGGCGTGTCAGAAACTTTATCCCTGATAATAGCCAGCTACTACCGGGAGAACATCAGCGGCACAAAACTTGACCGCCCGGAGCTGGGACGCTTACTGATGGACAGTCACCACAATGATATTTTACTGGTCGAGCTGGCTGACTCGGCGTCAGCGGCAAAAACAGGGGATTGAACGGGCGCAGACACTGGGTAAATATCGGGGTAAGCAGGCAGACCGGGAGCGGCACCAAAAAGTAATGTACTACCGACAGGTTAAGAAATTAAGTATTAAGGAGATTGCAGAGACAACCGGGTATAGTTGTTCTCAGATATATCGCATCCAGTCGCTGTATCTTACAAATCAACCATAAAATAAAATGGAGTGAGAAATATGCCAGAAATAAAAAAAGTAAATTTAAAAAATTCCTTCGGGAAGTTTACTGAGACTTGGAGCCCAAGGATCGGTGGGGATATAAACGATTTCCAGATAAAACTGGCAAAATTTGAAGGAGAGTTTCGCTGGCATCACCATGAAAATGAAGATGAACTCTTTCTGGTTACCCGTGGGCAATTGCGCATGCAATTACACGCTGAAGATGGCGGTGATGTGGTTTTGGTGGAAGGAGAATATATTATTATTCCCCGGGGAGTTGAGCACTGTCCTACTGCGGAGCCAACGTGTGACGTAGTTCTGCTTGAGCGAAACAGTACTGTAAATACTGGTCATATTGAAAATGAACGTACCGTCCATGAACTAAAATCAATTTAATTAATGTATGTGATTCATACATAGTACGGCGAGGCCTGCAGTATTGCCACAATGCAGCTACCGCTAGCATCCCAGACAGCAGAAAAACCAGCCAGGCTGCGATATCTTTTTGCTATCTCCACATCCATCTCTCATTTCAATAAACGCCCTGGCGTTGAAGTGGGAGTATTTACATCGATTTACTAACGGGTAACAGAATAAAAGCTTACCCATGCTTAAAAATTAGCCTTAACGTACAATGTTTTCCGTTTTCCATACGGAGCCCAATAACTCTAGTGGCGGAAGGCGGACTGACGGCAGGCTAAGGTCCGTTATGAGCGAGGAGCGGACCTTACGTATACCTGCTAACATTGGCTCTGAGCAGTCGGAATTGAACTTAGCGATTCATTGTGAATTCCCGACCGTCTTTGCTGCTAGCATGATTCACCGAACAATCGAATTACTGGCCTTAATTAATCTATCCATTGTTGTCATAGTGGTGAAATACATGAAATCTGAAACCGGATTCATGGACATGAATAACGGTCTTGTTCCCACACAGTAATCGTATAAGGTCTCTCTGCTGATAGCTGTGGGCACGGATTCCGCGCAATCGCCAGTTGTGTCCTGATAGAAGCAGGTTTCTGGTCACAGGATGCGGTTGAACGCCAGATGAGCCATAAGGAACCTGACAATGTAAGGGCGGGCGGAGCATCTGGAAGCGCGCAAGGCGATGATGCAGTGGAGGTCGGATTATCTGGATATGTGCCGGAAAGAGTATATACCACCTTATATTTGCGGGAAGGGAAGCATAATCTCAAGGGGATATTCCCTCTGATAAAATAAACCACAAAAATAGCCGTATCAGTCTGAACTGGTACGGCATTTTTCTGGCTTCAATTCGGAGAAATTGTTAAGCCGTTTATGAACATCTTCAGCCGAGCTTGAAAGTACACTCTTCATCCTTACCATCATTCAATCCAGGTTCCACCATGCCGCGAATGACCTCTATCCCCCAGGATGCCAGATTTTCGGCAACAATCGCTGAGGTTCTTATGTCTTCAAAAGAGATTCCTGAATACAGAATAATATCATCGCTAAATGCAACAAGCTCCGGAATATAGCTGGAAATACAAGGGAGTAACGTGTGATGCAATCTGTTTAAGTGTTTATTCCGGCAATTATTATATATTTCATCCAGATAGGGTGAGGAATTAATTAAAAGGAAATCGGAAAGTTACTTCATTATGCACTCCTTTTGTTCAGGATTTATCCACTACGGTTACGGCCCGTTTTTGGCGGATCCCGATGAGGTAGAGTGTGCATCCTAACGCGGCAAACAGCATCAGGAAATAGAATATCGCCGAGGGCCTAGTGAGATGGCTTTCAAGTAAATAGCCAAACAGTATTGCGTTCGCACCTCCGCCTAACATCGAAATATTCTGTACGCCAAAGTATGCCCCTTTCATATCGTCTCTGGCAATCGCATCGATAAAAAGAAATTCGGAGGGAACAATAATCACCTCACCCAGTGAAAACAATACGGTGGCGATAACCCAGAATATAGTCAGCTCAGATGCCTGATAAAACAATAGCCCGCATATCAACAAACCGCTGCCAATCATTACGCTTAACACCATATTCTTATGGGTTATTCTTTTACCTATAACGTATTGTAGCAAAATAACGGTCGCGGCATTAATGCTCACGATCAGCGTAATCAACCTTAGCGCCTCGGACTCACTGGCCACATACCCCAAATACTGTGACAAATAAGTGGCAAATCGCGCATATACCAGTGCACTAAACAGGCCTCCGAACATAAAAAGTTGCAGCCGATTATCAGTCACTAACACTTTTAAAGTCTGCTTCAGGCTGGCTTTCTGACCGCTTTGCGGACGAACTACTCGCAGATGCACATGATAGCGTCGATAAAACATCAGCAGGATCATCAAAGAAATAAAACTCAATCCTCCCGAAAACCACATCGGGGCACGAACGGCATACTGGCTAATGGTGATGCCAAGAATCGGCCCACTGCAAAAGGCAATATTAATAAGCGTGTAACTAACCGAATACGCCGCGCCACGTTGTTCAGCGGGCAATAAACCGGTCAGAAGTGACTTGACCGAAAGGTGCATTGTCGTGAAGGCCACTTCAATAATGACCAACAGAATAAACACCTGAGTAAACTGGCAAGAAGCGGGCAGCACGGCATAGACCAACACTGAAACAAAAATAGCCAATAGCAGCGCGCGCAAGGGGTTAAATTTGTCTACCAGGATACCGCAATAGACTCCCGCCAGCGTGGCGATCACCAAACTACCACCCAGCGCGTAGCCTGTCAGTAGCGGATTAAAGCCCAGCGTATGAGAGAGATAAATCGGGAAAAAAGTGAAGGTCAACGCACGGCTAAAATGTAAAATAAAATCCAGAATAAACAGCGGCGTCAAAAAAGAATTTCTAATCATATTTCAACTACTCCCTGTGACCAAACTGTAACGATACTGCATCAATAGCTCCTACCAGATCAACGGGATACCCAATGCTTCAAGGGATTCACCAAGCGCATTGACCAAACGAAATACGTTTGCAGGACGGCATTGTTCACCCATTTGACCAATGCGTAGTAACGGAGATCCGAAAGAAACGGGAATCTCTACACGGTGCTGCTGCAACAGATGGTCGATTAACGCCACCGCAGAGAGCCAAATCGGCAGATGAAATCCAACCACCGCATCCAACCGAGTTGGAACCGGTGCCGTCAACATCAGTCCAAACTTTTCAATTGCCTTTTGTACCCCCAGTGAACTCCGTCGATGGCGTTCAATACACCCAGTCACCTGAACGCAGGGCTGGCGTATTCGAACTTATCACTCGCCCAATCGTTCTGCCTTCTAAGGGTTCGTTTAATTCCCAGTCACCATCCATACACTCCCGCATATAAGGATCGACCGAGAAGTGGACATTCTCGACCCATGCAGCCCCTTCTCCCAAGGGTCCCAGCGGTTGCTCAACGAAGCGGAAATTCTCTGCCAGAGGTTCGCCGTGGGGCCTGGAAATTTGATGAACAAAAATATTATGCTGACTAATAAAATTATCACTAATCACATTAACTACCTTGTTAACATTTAACCAGAGAGGTTACTTTAGTATCGGTTGGGCAAGGATTTAAATGCGGATTAAGCAATTATTATAAAGTTATTTGTATAAGCCTGCTTTATCTGGGTCTTTACACTTTTACGGTCCACCACTTTTTTTCGGATTAAGGAGCGAAGAAATGCAGGCTATAAAAATAAGGAAGCGGACAGAATTATTTTGCGGGTTAAGGAGCGAAAAGATGTCGCCCACGACAGCGGTTTATTTGAGCGGCATCGCCCCGCACACCGTCGCGGCTAAGTCTCCGGCCAAAAGCCTGGAGTGACCACATTCTTATTACTGGTCATGGCCGCTTATGGCACAGAGCGGAAATAAGCCTTTCAATCTTCCACCCTTTGCTTTTAATCAGTAAAAGATCCCTGAGAGGCCAGTATCACTGAACAGAAAACGTCGTGTCTGGTCCGCCTCGCTTAAGGGTTGAATTGCAGGACCTACATCTGAAAAGCATCCATGGAAGAAAAACCGCAATATTTCAGCCGTTGCTTAACGTGAACTCATAACGTTCAGGGCGTATGAAGAAACGTGAGTTTTCCGCGCAATGGTCGTTTTCAAACCAGGATGTCCTCTCCAGCAGAAAGAGAGGCGAGTTTTTAGCGACGTTCAGTAATTCGGCAAGTGCCTTATCGGCAAAATGCAGCCGGATGGCGATATCAGAACGGCTTATCGCACTCTGGGTGGCTTTTTCCAGCAAAGCCCAAGTGGGCTCCTGCTCCGTCTCTTCCCAGCTAAGCGCATGAGGGAAAGCCAGAAAATGACTGTAACCCACGGCAATCGGCTCGTTATCCACAAGGTGCATCCGTGAGATAAAGGTCAGAGACCGGGCCATTTCAAACAAGGCGAGTAACGGTTCGGGTGTGGGGATCTGCTCTTTAGCCAGCAGACGCATACTCGCGTTCAGCCCCTGCAGCTTAAGAGACTCATGAAAGCTGCGCATGACGTTGATGCCGTGCGCTACTTTTTTGCCTGACACGTAGGTGCCTTTTCCCTGTTTACGCTCAACAATACCCTGATCAGAGAGAGACTTAAGCGCAAGCCGGACCGTGACCCTGCTGACGGAGAAGCGCGCTTCCAGCGCAGATTCAGAGGGCAGCTTTCCGCTTGGCTGATAATGGCCGACTGCAATTTCCTGCTGCAGCGTATCGGCAATCTGCCGGTACAGCGATGTCATGTTTTCACGCACCAGTGTCATTCAGGTTCCGTCTCTCGTATTCCGTTCGGATCTAGTTTAGTCAGAAGCGATCTTAGACCAACTTGTATTAATACGTATTATAACCATATCTCAATTTACTTATATGTGATACCCAGCATGACAACTTCTGCGTCATCCGCACTGGCGGTAGACAATATCACTTTTCGCTACCCCGGCAGCGCACCGGTGTTCCGCAATTTCAGTTTCCATGCACGGCAGGCCGAATTTGTCGTGCTGCTGGGGCCTTCCGGCTGCGGCAAGAGCACTCTGCTTAACCTGCTGGCGGGGTTCACCGAGCCGGAGGAAGGTGCCGTTAAAATTAACGGGCAGCGGACGACGCCAGAGAATAACCAGCTGGGTTACGTGTTTCAGCAGCCGCAACTCTTTGGCTGGCTGAGCGCGCTGGAGAACGTACGGTTCGGCCTGCGGATGCAGAAACGCGAGGACGTCGCTTCCCAGCGTGAACGCGCGCTGTCTTATCTGCAGCGGGTGGGGCTGGCGCATGCCGCCCATCAGCTTCCGCATCAGATGTCCGGGGGAATGCAGCAGCGCGTGTCGCTGGCGCGTGCACTGGCACTGGAGCCTGACGTATTGCTGATGGATGAGCCGTTCGCTGCCCTTGATGCCATCACCCGCGGTGATATGAACGAAGAGACGCTGCGCCTCTGGTCTGCCATCGGCCAGACCACTGTATTTATCACGCACGACATTGAAGAAGCCGTCTTCCTGGCCGATCGCGTCATTATCCTGAATCGTGCCCCGGGCGGCGTGCACAGCGAACTCACTGTTTCTCTGCCACGTCCGCGCAGCAACCTGGAGACACGGCAGCTTCCGGCTTTTGCTGCGTATCGCAATGAATTACTGAAGCGCATTACAGACGTGATGCAGCAATCCCACAGTCACTCACTCTAATAAAACGGAACTCCAAATGGGTAAATCATTTCTTGCTGTGCTGATATCAGGGGTTTTATTTAACGCGGCTGACGCAGCGGACTCGCAGCCGCTACGCATTGGCTGGGTTTATGCGCTGGCAAACGCGCCGGCGCTGATTGCAGAAAAAGAAGGTTTTTATAAGCAGGAAGGGCTGAACGTCGAGCTGAAGTCCTTCGGCGACGGGCCGGTTATCAGTCAGGCGCTGGCCGCGCACGAGCTGGAAGCGGCTTATATCGGTGCGACACCGGTATTTCAGTGGTTCTCTCGCGGGCTGAAGGGGCAAATCATTGCCAAAGTGAACAGCGGGCAGGCTGCGCTGCTCGTTCCGGCAAAAAGTGGCATTTCATCGCTGGCTGACCTGAAAGGCAAACGCATCGCCGGGGTGAAAAAGGGCAGCGGGATGGATGTCCTGCTGCGCGGAGTCGTGCTGCAGCCTGCCGGGTTAATCGCGGATAAAGATGTGCAGGTGCTGAGTATGCCACCCGGTAACATGCCCGCTGCGTTGCAGCAGGGTGTGGTTGATGCGGCCTTTACCTGGGAACCTTTTATCAGCGAAGCACTGCTGCGCGGTGATGCAAAAGTGCTGCTCGACGTGAATAAGGTGCAGCCGGGTTATCCATGGTATGTACTGATGGCACTTCCGGAGACGTTAAAGGACCGCCCTGACGACGCGGTGAAACTCATCCGCGCGCATCAGAAGGCGGTGGATTTCATCAATCAGCACCCGGCAGAAGCCGATCGCATTATGGCCGACGCGTTTAAGCTGCAGTCCATCAAAACTGCAGACGGCAAAACACTGCCGCCGGAGGCACTGGTAGAGGAGGCGCGTAAACGAATCCAGTGGTCAGTGTCACTGACGCAGAAGGACGGGGCGTTCTTTGAACAGCTGATGAAAGATTCCCAATCGCTTGGCTATATGCAGAAAGCCCCTGCACTGAATGAGTTTGTAGATACGCAGTGGCTGAAAAAAGCAGGGATCACGCAGTGAAGTTAACACCAAACTGGGGCTGGGCGTCGCTACCCGCCCTGCTGGTGGTCTGGATAGCTGTGGCCAGTCACTATCCCTCTTACGTGCTGCCGCAACCCTGGGATGTCTGGCGTGAAGCCGTGCGCTGGTTCAGTGATGGCTCGATATGGGCTCAGCTGGGCGCGAGCCTGCTGGAGGAGTTTGCCGGGTTCGTTATCGCCGGAGTGCTGGCGCTTATCATGGGCGTCAGCGCTGCCCTGTCCGATCGATTCAGAGATTTTCTCACGCCGCTGAACAGCCTGTTTATGGCCATCCCGCCCATTGCATGGGCACCACTTATGCTGCTTATTTTTGGCCTGGGCATCGTCTCTATCGTGGTAGTGATTGTCATCGCCGCGCTTTTCCCGATGTGTCTGACCATTCAGGAAGGGATCCGGGGCATTCGCGGCGGAGAAGTGCGTGCGGCACGCACACTGGGTGCCCGCCCGGCTCAGTTGCTGCTTCATGTCTATCTGCCGAGCTCATTACCGATTATCACTGCCGCATTACGTATTGGATTCAGCCAGGCTTGGCGTGCACTGGTGGCGGCTGAAATGCTGGGAGCCTCCCAGGGAATTGGCTGGATGGTAGCGATGGGCGGGCAGACAGGTAACAGCAGTCAAGTGCTGCTGGGGATCTGCCTGATCGGGCTCATTGCGTGGCTGATGGAAAATCTTGTGTTTCGTCGCATCGAGCAGCGCTACCAGCGCTGGCGTGCCCAATAATTGTGTGAGGTTAATGTGAGTCAGTTTGATATTCGTGATGCAGGCGATTACATCGCGCCAAAAGGCCTGTATGAGCAGAATAAAGCGCGCCCGTTTCTGGGCAGTGTCACCAGTTCACACAGCCAGCTAACGGCAGGAGCCTGGGAAGAGATCCAGCTGGAGTATACCGTGGGGGCCAGCGGTCTGGCTGACGGCGCATGGCTTAAGCTTGCCTTTAAATTTTACTCGGACTGGGCGCTCTTTCAGACCAGTGACCCCGCTGCTGCAAACTATGTGAGCACCGAGTATCTGGCAGGCCCCCTGTTGCCGGGACAGAGCCCTGCCACTGTACAGCACCTGAAAGTGCGCTTCGACCAGAAAGGACATGAGCGGCCGTTTCAGAAGGCGATTCTGATTGATATCGTCGATGGCTACATCAACCCCGGGGATAAAATCATTATCCGTCTGGGCGACCGCCGCCGGGGCGGAGGCGGGACCCGCGTACAGAGTTTTGTCGAGAAAGATTTCCGTTTCCGTCTCTTTGTAGATCCACTGGGCAGCTCAAAATTTGCTGAAGTGCCAGGGGACACGCTGCTGGATATCGTACCCGGTGCCCCGGCGTCCCTTTCAGTCATTACCCCCCGGCTACTGGCTCCCCATACACCGTTCTCCGCCATCATCCGGCTGGATGACAGCTGGGGTAATACCTGCCGGGAACTGCCGCTGTCAGGACGCCTGGCACTGACCTCTTCGGAAGGGGAAACGCAACACCATGACTTCAAGCTGGCCGGGCAGGGCTGGGCGATCGCGCGCATCAGTGATTTGCAGCTTTCTGCAGGAGAGTGGTCAGTGAGAGCGACGCTGGACGCCCTCCCGCTGCTGGAAGGCAAAGCGTGGGTCACGGCCGAAGAGACTACGACGGGCCTGCGCCCGCTGTATGCCGATCTTCATGTGCATTCTGATGACACCGTCGGCACCAATGACACACTGTATAACCTGAGTTACGGACGTGACGTCGCCGGTCTTGATATTCTGGGATATACCGCAAACGACTTTAACGTCACCGAAGCGCGCTGGAGACAGGCGGTAAAGCTGATTAATGAGCTGAATCAGCCAGAGAGCTTTGTCTGCTATTCCGGTACCGAGTGGTGCGGCAATACCTGTGCGGGTGGCGATCATAATGTGGTGTTTCTTGAAGATGATGAACCCCAGTTCCCGTTTGATAATCAGGGCCGGCTGGTGCGCTCTTTCGAGTGGAACGAGTTTACCGCTGGTACAATTAAGCCGGGAGCATGGCCGCTGGACGAGCTTTATGCCTCCTACGCGCGTGAGCCGCACAAACACCTGCTTATCCCGCACGTCGGCGGGCGGCGCTGCAACCTCGACTGGCACCATCCTGAACTGGAGAGGCTGATTGAAGTCGGCTCTGCATGGGGACAGTTCCACTGGGTCTACGCTGAAGCGCTGGAGCGCGGTTACCGGCTGGGTGCGACGGCTAACAGTGATGAGCATCAGGGACGCTGCGGTGGAGGCGTGCCCGCCACGGCGGTATTCGGTTCACGTGGTGGACTGACCGGCGTACTGGCCGAACGTTTTGACCGTAAGGGCGTAGCGACCGCGCTGCGTGCTCGTCACACGTTTGCCACCACGGGTGAACGCAGCTATGCCGAACTGCGGGCCGGCAATGCGCTGATGGGTGACGTGGCTGCATACAGTTCCGCTGAGGCGCTGAGCTACCGCCTGTTAGGCGATGCTGGCTGGGAGTCGGTAACGCTTTATGACGGTGAAAAAGAGGTGTGGCACCGGGATTTGCACGCGGAATTGGGCCGTTCTCAGCGACAGTTCCGTGTACGCTTGAGTGGCGCACGTATCAAAGACCGCTACCGCGGAGCATATTGGACAGGGTACATTCACGTCACCGGGACGCCCATCAATGGCTTCGCCCTGACCGGCGCTGATCACCCTGAACAGACCGTCTGGCGCGAGAGTCATACGCAGATTGGCTTGCGTACGGACACCAATGGTGACAGCGACACGGTGACAGTCAGCACGGGTGGATTGAATGGTGCAACGGTTCGCGTGCACCTGGAGATCAGCAGCTATATCAAAGTGGGTGATCCGCTTACGCCTCAAGCTCATTCATGGGCCCCCGTTTTTGATGCTGAAATTGATGGCAAAGTCCTTCTGTTAACGGGCAAAGAGACTTTTGCTCTGGCGGGCACTGAGCTGCAGGTCGAGATCGAGCTGGTGACAGAACAGCCGCTGCCGCGTGACCTTCGGAGTGATGTACTGCTTTCAGAAATCAATCTGCCTGAAAAGTCTGAACATGCTCTGTTCATTAGTGCGAGACAGAAAGACCAGTCGCGTATCTGGACCTCGGCTCTTTTCCTCACGCGTTAACATCCTTCGGCGGCGTATGAGGCGCCGCTGTAATCATTTTTAAAGTATGAAGTCCGCTGTTGGCACAGAGCGGACGAACGTCTGGCAGATGTCCGCTATGAGCGAAAAACTGACGTCAAAATGAAAGCTACAGGGAAGTTCTGCCACGTTAAACATAACATCTCGATCCCGAACCAGTTAAGCAGACTCCGCTGTGCGAAATCAGCTAACTTCAGATATGTTACTCATGACTACCATCCCGCTCACGGAGTACATCATGCCGGAGTTCTGTTTTTTTAAAAAGGGCAAGCATATCGCCGCCCTGGAAAGAACTGACGCGGAAAAATCTGCTCAACTGGCCAGTGACGGCTGGGAAAAGCAGTTTGAAGAGGTTCGCGCTGCCGATGCTGAAAGTGCGCTCACTAGGCTAGCGGACATGCGGAAAGAGGAAGTCACGACGGAGCGAGCTTTCGTAACGGGTTCTGTATTCAGCAGTCTCCTAACGGCCATTCTCAAGTAACGACCAGCTGGCAGCCTTGTATGACTCTGCCAGCCCCTTGCTTTTAACATAAAGTTATTATGCCTCTTCTGTTTCTGGCACAGAACGGACTGTCTACCTCGGCTAAAGGTCCGCTTTGAGCGAACAGCGGACATACTATCTTCAGGCAACTCACGTTTCTGGTAAATCTATGATAACCAGTGTGCCAAAACTGCCGGTTTCCACAGTATGAGGAATCCCAGCTTTGGCTACGTAAAGCTGGCCAGAAGTTACAGAGATTTTTTTTCCTTTCACGCTCAGTTCAAGAAGTCCGTCAATGACTAGTAATCCCTCATCATACTCATGTACCTCTTCAGTTACAGAGCGTTCATCCATTCTTAAAACTTTGAGATTTGCTGTGCCAATGTGGCCTAATACTTGAGAGTACCAGGCTTCTGGTAATGCATGTGATTCGGTTCTAAGGTCATAAAGCGACATAACGTCACTCCCTTTGGATCTATTATAATGCTCTTATGACATATAAATTACCTGCCGTCATATAACAAATATGGGAAAAAAAATCGAATAAGAGGCTATACCATCCCTTTTTATGCTCTTACTTCTGAAGTGCCAAATTCTGCAATCTGGCCTGGTCAGAACCCTGTTTATCAACTGGCCGATAGGTAAATCGCGTCAGCTAATGAACTGTGAGTTCAACCGATGGATGCAACACATTGGTTAAAACGGGCGTAATGCCTCATTGATACCGGCCGCAGGCTTTGGCTATTCCGAAGCAGCACTTATAGTACGATTTTCCATCAAGTGATAAGGTCAGGTTTCCCAAAACTTTATAAGCAGGTGCGTACGTGTTCATTACAGAGAAGCATGAGTGGCATAAGGATAACTACCTGGTAAGCACAGACAAGGAAAACCTGAATGTTCAGGCTAACCATCGCTATCCATAGAATGCGTACTGCTAAGCGAATCAGGCGAGATCTGACTTCACAATTCAGCTATGGAAATACGGTTATATTGCCTGTGAGATGTGGCGTGCAGAGCCGGCGCGGAACTGGAAAAAATAGTTGCCACTGCGCAGATGAGCAATTTTAATTCATGCAGCTACTGCCTCTATAGTTCCTTTAGTCAGTTAAAACTGAACAGGGCTCCCCATTTTTTGCTGCAGCACTGTCGCTCTGCCCGAAACAGAATGTCCGTAGGCTACATCAGAAAACTTCAGCTACACCAGATTACAGCCCGGAAGTTTACTGTTCAGATCTATGTTAAACAAAGCCAGGTCCTGTACTTTTTCTTCCAGCTCAAGTCGGATGCGAATGCCCCAGATATGAAATACCTGAATAGACGGCTTTTCCGCAAACTCAATTGCTGGCGCGTTCGGCAATGCGTTTTTCGTTCAGTAAAAATAGCGAATTTACGATGATTGCACTCAGTGTTCCGGCAGCCATTCCGTTACCCAGCACCATCTGTACGATCGATGGGAAATGCTGATACAGGCCGGGGACAAGGATCGGCAACATTCCCATTGCCAGCCCGCTAGCTAGCGCATAAGTTTTTCCTGCCGTATGTAGCGGCTCACGGGCAATCATATCAATCCCTATCACTCCTATAATGCTGAAAACGATGACTGCCGTTCCGCACACTACCGGGCCGGGCAGACAGGTCGCGAGACGCACCAGTGGCGCAAACCATGCTATCAGGATCAACAGCAGGCCAGCTATCGCTGTGACGTGGCGAGACTTTACATTGGTGGTCCGCACAACACCGATATTTTCGCCGGAAGTGATAATGAGAGACGTACCGAACGCGCCGCCAAGTAACGATATGAGTGCATCGGCACGAATAGTACGTTGGATCGTCTTATGAATATTTTGCTTTGAATTAACGATTTCGGCTGTTGCAATCGTTTTTCCGGCAGCTTCAGCCATAGAGATCACTGCATATATCAGTAATGGCAACGATGCTGAAACGCTGAATACTGGCCAGCCGAACGGGAATAACTGCGGAACGCTGAGCATAGGACCGTGGCTTACACCACTGAAATCTGTAATGCCCATCACTATCCCGAGCAGAGTTCCGGCCAGTAAGCCGAACATCACCGCAAGCTGGCGCAGGATCCCCGTGAAGGCGAGCGCGGAAATCAGTGTTACCAGAATAGTGAACAGCGCCATGAGAATGCTGGAAGATGGCGCGAAGTTCGCACTGCCTGGTTGCCCGGTAATGAGTCCGCCATAGAGGCGAATCAGATTAATGGAAACCAGCAGCAGCATGATTCCGATAATAAATGGTGGGAAATGATGCAAGAAGCGGCGGAAAACCGGCAGGGCAATAAAGTAAAACAGCGAGGTTAATATCACCGCGCCAATAGCTGTCTGGATATTGGTCTGCAAAGCGATTGCGATAAAAATTGCAATGGGTGCGCCGCCCGGCACCATGATGAAAGGCAGACGCGCGCCGAAATTCCCTATGCCGAGGCTTTGCAGGATCGCCCCCAGACCACACATAAGAAACGTCGCACTCAATAGTGAAACGGTGACCGGGTCGGTAAAATGAAGTGCGTTAGCGATGAGAAAAACGGCGGTAATTGGCGTGGCTGTAACCACCATTACATGCTGGACCGCCATTAACAATTTGATTTGCCACGATAATTCTTCGTTATTCGTTGCTGTGCAATCAGGTAACGTCATCATTGCCTCTCCAGACATTCGAAAATAACCGCCAGTATCGGCTGGCGAAGAAGATTTATTTCAGCCACGGAATAGCATCAGCACTGTAGCGGTGGGCGCGAAAGGCGCTATTGTGCTTACCGGGAATAACACCATTACTGAGATGTGTCGGATATTCATTGAAATACGGAATGACGTATTCCCACACGGTCTCTCCCTGTGGGGTCACCTCAAACAACCGACCGAAAGCTGACTCACAGATAAACGTGTTGCCATTCGCGAGGCGTTGTGCGCTCCCCATATACGGAGAGAAAAAAGCGGGTGGGAAAATATCGCGGTATAACCAGGTGATGGTTTTCGTCAAGGGATCGAACTCCAGCACTGTTGAATGAGGCGAGGTTACGCCAGGACGCAGGTTGCCATTATCGAAAACCAGAATCGATCCATTGTTCAGCTCAATCGGAGTGTGCTGTTGAGCGACAACGTCCGGGCCTGCATGCCATACCACCCCTCCATTAGCTTTAGACACCGCAATAATGCCAGAGGTAGTACGAAGACTCATCAGCACAAGGCCACTGCGGGTAACAGACAGACCATTTATCATCGGCCAGTGACGGCGGTCAAAAATGTCATGTAATGGATAATCTTCGGGTGCCAGATGCTCCCAGGCGCGCCATTCCCAGACCACTTCACCGTTGCGATTAACCTCTTTTACCACATCGCTCTGAATGATGCCGTCCGGCGCATCGCGGCGTGGATCACCGCCAGTTACACGCGCCGCAATCTCTGCTGGTAAGGGCGCTGCTGTGGTATAGAGCAGATTGCCGTTCGCCAGCCACTGCGCGTCATGATGATGAAAAATATCCTCGTAATGCCACACCACATCGTTTTCAGGGGTGACTTCATAGAAATCTCCGCCATGCCAGAGATCCCATGCCGGATATAGGTTCGCCGAAGTACGGTGGCTCCCGTTATAACCCAGATTGCCATTGGGCAGCAGGACCGCATCCCGTCCGGCACGAACCGGTAATTGCCACTGATGCGCTACGTTTCCATCTTCATCAATCAGATAAACCTTGCCTCCAGACGTTTGGGGAGTGAAGAGAGTATATCCACCAAAGCTTTTGGCTTTGTTAGCGAGAGTCAGGCCTGCCGGGCGACGACCGAGGGTGAAATATGGATCCGGGGTTGGGTATGTCACGTAACCTCCATTTAGAATGAAATGTCGACATAACACTTCATTAAAACGTTTTAATAAGACTTTATTAGACATGAAGACCTGCTTAAGGGCTACGTTTATACGTGATTTGTTAATATGATTTTGTTATGTAATAGCGCAAAAATTCATACCTGAGAAATGTGCTACCCTGAGCTAAAAATTCCAGGAAACGTAAGATATATGTCTGCAAAAGATAAAAAACGCGCCAGGTTAATTGATGTTGCCCGGCATGCCAGAGTGTCGCCAGGCACAGTATCTAATGCGTTACATAACACTCGTTTCGTTGAACCCGCGACTCGACGGCGTATTGAAGCGGCAATTCAGGAATTGAACTACACGCCGAATATTCGTGCCCGCCAGCTGCGCACCGGTAAAACCAGTACTATCGTGCTCCTCTCTTCTTTACCGCTGACCATTGCTTCCGGGGCGTCAAGACTGGGTTTTATGATGGAAATAGCACTAACGGTGGCGATTCTGGCGCTGGAAAAGCAGCATGCGCTGATTCTGGTTCCACCGGGTACAAGTCCGCTGGATATGGTGACTTTTGATGCTGCAATTTTGCTTGAGCCTGCAGAAAACGATCCGCAGCTTCAGGCACTGAAACAGGCTGATATACCCTGTGTCACTATTGGCCGTACACCGGGAACGGACACGCCAGTACCCTGGGTAGACCTTCATTCCGCTGCGGCAGCTGAGTTATTGTTGACACATCTGAAGGCAGCAGGTGCCAGTCAATGCGCGCTGTTCATCGGTAATACCCGCCGTACTTCCACAATAGAGACGGAAGCGACCTATCGTCACTGGTGTGAAGGACATCAGAAGCCGGTTGTGTATTACCTCAATGAAGAGGAGGGGGAGGATGCTGGTTATAAGGCTGCTCATCAGTTATTGAAGGAAAATCCTAATGTAAATGGTGTACTGGTGCTGGTTGATACCTTTGCCAGCGGTGCCGTCCGCGCCTTTCACGAAACGGCGACAACCATACCGCATCAGATGCGATTAGTGACCCGCTATGATGGCATTCGGGCGCGAGAATCCCATCCGCCACTGACGGCGGTGAATATGCATCTTGATGAGATCGCCCGTCAGGCAATAACGCTGTTATTTGAGGTTATGTCGGGACATAGCGTTAGCGGAAGTCGTGGGCAGATGCCTGAACTGGTGATCAGGTCATCAACCCATTCTTGAATATGGATGCACCAACAGACTTCTTAGTCTGGTAGTGCATAACTAAAAATACTTATTCCTCAGAGCAAGCTGTCATTTATCTGAAGATTAAAGGTTTTATTACTCTTCGTTTACCCAGACCCTCATCTCACCTTCCCCTCTGTTAGCCCAGCAAAACCAGGGAACAAAGATTAGGGTCTGTGGCTGCCGTATTGATGGGGAAGAATCATAACTCCAGAGCGCCTGTTTTGTTGGGGTACTGGAAGAACGCTTATTACCATCAGCCTGTATCAGTATTTTCTGGGAGAACAGGCCCTTGCCCTCAAAGATTCTGAATGACGCATTTTGTGGCAACCATAGATTGTGCAGCTCTTCACCGTTATCTGCCTGCTCAAGACAGTACACCAGTGGCCCTCGCTGAATTGCCACTTTTCCTGCAACTTGCCGCACCAGTGAGTTACCATAAATACGACGCACCGGCATGGGTAAAGTAAGGGTAACGATATCTCCCTCCTGCCAGATCCGGTTAATATGCAGGTAGCCTTTGAGCACTCTTCTTTCCACTTCAACTCCGTTGAAGGTTACATGTGGCGTATCGCACCAGTCAGGTATCCGTAAAGCCAGCGTATGCTTTACCGGAAACGCCGAATCAATAGTAATAGTGACCTTTTCCTGCCAGGGGAAATTACCACTTATACACAGTTGCAACGTCTGCTCACCGACCTGGACCTCAAGGTTATTACCGACATAAAGATTGATATACAACGCATCTTCGCGCGGCGTATAGATGTAATGACCAAGAGATGTGAGCACACGCGCAATGTTGGGTGGACAACAGGCGCAGCCGAACCAGCGCTGGCGAATTGGTTTTATGTGATCATAGATGTGATTAAAACCAAGCGTTTTCGGATGTACCTCAAGCGGATTAACGTAAAAAAAGTGTTTGCCATCCAGCGACATACCGCCCAGCACGGTATTATATAACGCCCGCTCCATCACATCAGCGTACTGACTGTCGGCTTCCATCTCCAGCATTCGGCGGGCAAACATCATCAAACCAATCGACGCACAGCTTTCTGCATACACACTGTCATTTGGCAAATCGTAGTCGCTGCTAAAGGCTTCACCACTACTTTGCGAACCGATACCGCCGGTAATATACAATTGTCTCTGGGCCATATTATGCCACAGTCGCAGACAGTCCTGACGCTTCGCCTCATCATGACTGAGCCTGGCCAGATGCGCTACTCCGGCCATCAGGTAGACAAAACGCACTGCATGGCCGACGGCAGTTTGTTGCTCGGCAATCGGTTGATGAGCCTGGCTGTAAGCTTTGTCTTTTATCATCCATGCCGGACCATATGTAGTCCAGTAAGAGGTTTTACCTCGCTTTTCATATTCACTGTCATAAAAATGCGGGTGCGTGCCGCGCTGTTCTATGAAGTAGTTCACTAGTTCCCGGTAACGTAACTCCTCTGTCACCTCATGCAAGCGCATCAGCGCCAGTTCAATTTCCGGGTGCCCCGGATAACCGTGCAACTGCGTATCGTTTGGTCCAAATACGCTATCGATATGGTCAGCAAGTTTACACACCACTTCCAGTAAGCAGCGCTTACCGGTAGCCTGGAAGAAAGCAACACCGGCCTCAATCATATGTCCGGCACAATATAACTCATGGCATTCCGCGAGGTTGGTCCAGCGCTCGCCAGGGGCTTTAACGGTGAAATAAGTGTTGAGATAGCCGTCGTTACATTGGGCGGCCGCTATCAGTTCAATTACTTCATCAGCGGTTTTCTCCAGCTCGGCGTCCGGCTGCTGACATAACGACCAGGCCACAGCTTCAAGCCACTTTGCCACATCGCTATCCTGAAATACCATGCCGTAAAATTCACCGCTCTGTAACCCGGCTGCGATACGGAAATTTTCAATCGCATGACTGGGATCCGCTTCCGGAATGCGATCGTTCAGCGCATCCCATTGATAGGGGATCACTACCTCGCGCACAAGGCGCTGATACTGACCAAGGAATGGATCGTTAATTTTAATCTTATGTAAGTCGACTTCCATCACAGACATAATATTTTCCTCAGGAAGGAACATGGCGAATACGCAGATCGCTGGCAATGCGTGCCATTAATGGATTGTTGAGTTTGCAGGCGAGAATGGTAAACGCCAGCAGCAGGTGGAATAAAGCGGGCAGCAATGTTTCCATGCTGGCGATGCCATGCAGGGATGCATCCGTCTGGTTGCCTGCGCCAGGTTGATAAGCGACGAAGATAAATATCAGGCTGATAATCCCTGCACTGGAGGCCCAGGCAAGCTTGATGCAAAATAGGTTAAATGCGAAGTTCATACCCGAAGAGCGAACGTTGGTTTTCCATTCGCCGTAATCATCGGCAAAGGCCATCAGTGCAAAATGCAGTGGCAGCGTAAAGCCGAGAATGATGCCATTGCCGAAGATCACCGCCAGCCACAGGTATTGCCACGATGGGCCGGCAGGCAGGAACCACATCAATACTGCCAGCGCCGCCAGTACTATGTTGGTCCAGTAGTAAAGTTTTACGGTATCAATGCTCTTTGATAGTGGGCTGACCAGTACCGAACCAGTGATCGAGGCAAAAGTCACCATGGTAAAAAACAGCGAGGTGTAAGCGGCATTACCGTGCAATACGTAGGTGATAAAGTACATATACCCACCACCCCGAATGTTGAAAACGTTGATCAGCAGAAACGACATCAATAACATCAGTAGTAACTGGTCATTTTTTCGTAATCCTGCAAGATGCTGACGCAGGGTAAATTTTCCCATGCTGTCGAGTGGTACGCGTTCACGGACCCATAAGAAACAGCAAAGAAACATGACAACTGCCAATATGCACAGGATCGCTACACCAAATTGATACCCCTGTGCGGCATTGCCTTTCCCCAGTGTAGATACTAACCACGGCAGGCCCACCGACACCAGAAAACCTGCCACACCGCACAATACAAAACGCCATGACTGGCAGGAAATTACTTCGCTATGGCGGCTTGTCATAGTATTGATTAGAGCGCAGTAAGGCACGTTAATCGCTGTGTAGCTTACAGAAAGCAACAAATAGGTGCCGAATGCCCATAAAATCTTCATATTCGCACTGACATCAGGGACGGTAAATGTCAGTACGCCGATAATGCCAATGGGTAATGCACCCCACAGCTGCCATGGACGAAAACGTCCCCAGCGGCTCTGTGTTCGGTCTGCCAGCACACCCATAACAGGATCAGATATCGCATCGAACACACGTAGTGCGATAAATAACGTTCCGACCAGCGCAGGTGTCAGGCCAAACACATCAGTATAAAAAAATGTCAGAAAATTCATAATAAGGCAGGTGATCACCGTACCACCGGCGTCCCCCAGCCCATAACCGATTTTCTCACGCAAGGAGAGCGCATCACTCGTAGTCTGCTTCACCATTTCGGTTTGGCTAATCGGGGTAGAAGTCATTGCAAACTCCTCATCAGGATCAAAATCCATTGCCCGCATCTCGGCGGACTTATAACGGGGTACGGATTTATTTTGCCCGGATTACCAGTTACAACAAGATAAGGGGAAAGTATAAAAAGAGGGTAATTCCGACCATGTTTGTAGAATGTGAACTGGATCGAGCAGTAAGTTACTTAATCTCTAAAAATCAATGATAAAATCAATGTCATGCTGTTGAATAAGCAAAAGAGTGAATATTAATGTTCAACTTATCCATAGCATTTCCGATTCAGGTACAAAATGGCGGGTTGTTTATTTCCCGCGGAGTGGGAAGCCATCCTGCGCGCACCCTGACTTCCTGGGAATTGATTTTTGTAGAGCGTGGACAACTGCAAATTCGCGAAGATGATCGCCTGTTTACCGTGCAGACCGGCGAGAGTCTGCTGCTGCGGCCAGGACATCGCCATGTGGGTGAAGGCGCGTTTCCTGCTGACCTCAAATTCTACTGGCTGCACTTTGACTGGATTCAAGCCATGGGTGAAACAGGATTACATCCGGTGCACCTTGACATCCCTCAGTACACGCGAGTTAGCGATCCTCAATACATTGTTTCGCTCTTTCGCCAGTTTCTTAGTGAACAGGAAAACATTCAACGCAGCATCGCGCTGGAATGTATTTGTTTGTTAATCCTGCAAAAGATTACCGCTCCCGGTCTTCAGGACAACACCAGTAATAGTCCCGGCCTGGCGCTGGCGTGGAAAGCACACCAGATCATCCGCACGCAATTTCACCTGCCGATTTCCACATCATCACTGTCAAAAGAGTTGCACTGTAGCGCCGATTATCTCGGGCGCGTTTATCGCCGGATCTTTCGCCTTACACTTACGGAATCCCTCCATCGTCAACGGGTACTGATGGCAGAAAAACTGCTGATAAATAATTCGCTTTCGTTAACTGAAGTGGGTCGACAATGCGGATTCAACGATACCAGCTATTTTCGTCATGTTTTTCGTAAACAGACCGGCCTGACTCCTGCCAGCTGGAAGCGGCGCTACTGCAGAGAGCATGTGAATTCTTAATCACGCAGACTACATAAGCCAATCTGATTTGAGCTCAACATAAGTTGTCGGGCGCAGACTACAACTAAGGTTGTTTTCCCGGGGGGGAGGCCGAATGCCTCTGAGGGAGCACGCAGGCGTAGTATTCCTCCTTCGTGAAAAACTTCTAAAACTCTGCTCATGTGAACAATATTATTTGAAAATACGCTAATACTCAGATAATCGCTTTCGTTCAACTGCTTAAAAATGAAATCAGCCTGAATTTTAAGAGTTTGTATCTTTAGAAGTATGTCTTTTACGTTTGCATGGTTTTTTCAGCACATTTTTTAAATAGTAATTTCATACTTTGAAGGTCTCTACTATATTTCGCATGTGATCTAACCCGGCATCAGATACAACACTCACTTAGTAATGTCGGATTTTTTACTATCAGAATTACCCTTTATCCAGCCCGCTGAAAATTAAGATGGCGTCTGATAATTTAGTGATGAAGGTGGGTGACACTCGTTATAATCCTGCTGCCAGTCGTTAATAATTTCCCGGGCATGGGCGTATTATGCTCCCCGGCATGCCGGTAACGGGGTGAAGAGACCCCGGAAAACCGTGCCTTTACGCAGTGACTCGTACAGCTGCGTGACGAGGCAGAACTGACAGATACCTGTGGCTGGCCACCGGTATCCGCAGCCGGGCGTAGGATGTGCAGGCAAAGGCAGTGATGGACGGCCTGTTGAAGCGTAAGCACTCCAACTGGTCAGGCGTGAGCGGGGGCAGCTTGAGTGAATTCTGGAGCCGCACGGGTGACAGCAGTGCTGGTGCAGACGGTGCGTCTGATTTTGACATGCGCCTGCTGCTGCCTACCCGTTTCGATGTGGAAGTCATCGGCTTCAACGGTGGCCTGCTGGACGGGATTCCGGGTGGCTATGAGTTTTATATCGCGTAGTACGACGTGAAGTGGCCGGAGGGTTAAGCACCGGAGGCAGAGGACGGTGAGTCGGACTTTCTGGACTAAGCCTTTGACACCCTGGTCTCCGCCGGACATCGTTGTGATGCCGGATCAGAAGGCCATGCCAGACAACATCACCGTCATTCCGGGCGTGGTCAGCGAACAGGTTATGCAGCAGGCCATTGCCCGTGCAGAAAAAGGATAAAAAAAACCCGGTGCCAGAGGACACAGGGTGGGGTAAATCATTACACAACGTAATAAGGCCATCGGATGTACTTACAATCGCGCCGACAGTATTAATGAATATCGGTCATACCTTAAAAACCTTTACCGCATAACGCCATAAAAAATCCCGGCACGTGTGCCGCGAAGATAAAGTATATCAGTCTGCCAGTTAGCGCCAACCAATGGGCATTGTCAGGGATATCGGCTTTTCTGCCAGAACCTTTACCACCATTACGCCCACGCCGGTGAGACTGTTCGTTCCTCGCTGTGCTGCGGTACGCCTCAGCCAGACCGTCCTGCCCGTCGCCTGCACTGCGAACGTCGCGCCGAACGGAAAGCATTACCCCTTCCTGTGAGCTTTATTTCCGTCTCAATATCCCGCAAGACGCTGAGTTGAATTAAGTACGCCCGCAGATGTGAAGACCCTCACGCTAAGGTTTATCGATGAAGTTTTTTTATCAGTACAATTTATGCTATGAACAAACTGTGCTGGATTTAAACGGTTGAGATGGGTATTCTTTTCAGAATTCGCCGGGCGGCGATCTTTATTTGATCCTTATCGATTACTGTGGTGGTTAACGATAAGGTGTGCAGAAAACCTGTGGCCGGACATGCGCGGCGCGGGGAAGAATTAACCGGATGGGACGTATCCGTAAAAACGTCCAGGGTATGGAGTGCGGGATTTACCGGGCTCTGAATGCAAAAACCCCCT